>Ga0129312_1001170_pt1 | contig 16452 bp, 21 predicted proteins | sample O827metagenome_FD_94434 | JGI IMG/M metagenome (GOLD analysis project Ga0129312, IMG submission 94434) | Orangutan group fecal microbial communities from Wisconsin, USA - O827 metagenome | ecosystem: Host-associated > Mammals > Digestive system > Large intestine > Fecal | place: USA: Wisconsin... | reverse complement strand
TAATTTAGAGTATTTGGATATTTCACCAGCGATTAATGCTATGCAAGTACCAAATACACCTTTTTTAAGCTATTTACTTGGTGCTGGAAAGACAGAGCAAGCAAATTCAACAGAAATTAAATGGCGTGAATATGATATTAATAATGATGATTCTTCTGAAAAGCTTGAGGGCGGAGATTATCAAGATGCTGAATCGGGTCGAAATTGGTTTAACAACTATACAGAAATTTTTAGAAAATCAACCTCTGTATCTGGTACGTTAGATGCTATTAATGTGAATGGTGTCGGAAACGAATTGACTAATCAAGTAGCACTACGTGGTATGGAAATGAAAATTGATTTGAACAGAAAATTAATTACTGGTGTAAAAGCTGATGAAAATAGTTCTAAAGGTCGTCGAATGAATGGAATCTTGAACTTGATCAACTCAGCAAATAAAGCAGAAATAGCTACTGCGGGTGCGGTAACAAGAAAAGATATCGATAGTTTATTTAAATTAATGTATGAAAAAGGTTATATGGGAGAAAAACTATGCTTGATTTCTCCAGATATGCAGGAGTTAATGACTGATGAGTTAGATGGAAAATCAACAAAAATTGTTCAGTTCGGGGAAAGAGTAACTTTTGGATTGCAAATTGGAAATATCGTGTCTAATTACGGTACAGGTATTGCTTTACTAGAACCATCATTGCCAAAAGGAACAATTGCCGCAATCGATACTAATTATGTGAAACTACGTCCATTACGTGAATGGAGAGCAGAAGAACTTGCAAAAACAACTGATTCAAGACGTATCGGTCTTGTAGGTGAATACTCTCTTGAATACAATGCTTCAAACTCTGGGGCAATTTTAAATTTAAAGTCTGAATAAAAGGGAGTTAGTACTCCCTTTTTTGATAGGAGGAATTACAGTGGTAAAAAAAGATGAAACTAAAAAAGATGAAGTCGTGAAATATAGAGTAGGTAAAACTAAAAATTTTGTTGGATTTGTTCATCCTAAAACTCGTAGATTTATCACAGCAGATTCAAATAACGAATTTATCATTTCTATAGATGATAAAGAAGCAATTGCAATTTTGGAAGATGCAATTGATGTTAATGAAATTTAGGAAGTGATCTGATGGATGAATCGCTAAAAACGGAAATCATTGAGTCTATAAAAGAAGATTTTCCAGATTTGAGTGAAGAACGCATAACTAATTTATTAGAAATAATTTTGCTAGAAATTGAATCATACAATAGTTGTAAAAATGATGTTTCATGGGAAAAGTTAAAAAGCGTGATTAGTGAAGTGTTGTATCAAATAATAAAAAATGAATCAGAAAAAAAAGTATCTTCAGTTAGACGTGGCGATACGACGATTAGTTATGCGTCAACAGCGAATGCTGTTAGTGAGTTACTTCTAGGATATGGCGATTTGATACGAAGGGTTATTGGTTGTGGAGGATTGGAGTTTTTTTAATGAATGAAGCAGATATTTTAGAAACTACTTACGAAGATAGTTGTATTATCGAAAGACTAATGGACATTGAAGATTCTAATACAAATATTACTATTCAAGATTATAAAAAAGTACATGATAATCCTATCCCTTGCGCTCTTTCACAAGGTCAAATCGATGGACTAGCAGTCATAGAAGATGGAGAAATGGTAAATGTTTCGACTGACACATATAAATTATTTATTCATCCTAAGATTAAACTCAAAAAAGGAGATCGAATAACAATAACTCAAAAGGCCAGTGGCTTAATTTTTTCTCTATTTGCTACTAAGCCTTTTTACTATCCTAGTCATTGTGAAGTAAATTTGATAGGAAGTGAAAAAAATGGGTGATCTCAAATATGAATCTAATGCAGAAAAGATCATTGAAAATTTTAAAAATATGACTGTAATTGCTCAAAAAGAAGGAATATCTTTTGTAAATGATTCGATGAATAAAGTTGTTAGCCTAGCTAAACCTTTAACTCCTGTAAAATCAGGTGATTTAAGACGTGGTTATCGAGTAGTAAAAGCTAGGAAGCTTTCAACTGGTCGTATTGTTGGAGCAGCTATAAATAATGAACATTACTTTAAGTATGTGGAAGAAGGACACAGGACTAAAAATGGTGGATTTGTAAAAGGACGGTTTATGTTGACCCGTGCAACGAATCTTGCAAATATGTCTTATATTCCTCGAAGATTTAAACAAATGGCAATAAAAATCGTTAAGAAAGGAAAGTAACATGAAAGATAAAATCATTGCTGAAATCAGTAGTAAATTAAAAGAAATATATCCAGATGGGACAATATATCTTGATTCAGTTATGCAGTCAACTAAAGATTTTTACTTTGTATTATCCGTAATGGAATCTGGGACTGAAAATGTAGGGATTGATGTTCAAAATGTTTCTTTCTTAATTGATATTGCATTGATTGATAATAAATCTGATAAAAAATTAGTGAATGAATTAGTCTCATGCTGTGGGGCTTTTTTTAATACGATTACAATTGATAGTCAAACACTATTTCCAGAAAACTATTTACCTGATGAAACAGATGGTGTTCAACACATTCGCTTTACATTAGGATTTCCACAATATATTGAATGGAGTGAAAAATAAATGGGAGAAAAAAGAAGTAAAACTGGAATTATTTCTGTTGAAAAACCTACTTGGTTTCCTTTGAAAGATGAGACAGGAGAACTTCCAGTATATGATACTGCAATGACGATGGGAACAGCAGTTAGTATCAAACCTACAGCTAATTACGAAACAACACAAGACTATGGTGATTCAGTTGTTCAAGATCAATTCACTGCGTTTGGTGGTGCAGAAGTTGAATTAGAAGCAAATGGGTATAGTCATAAAGTTTTAACAGCAATCACTGGAGGAAAACTTGTCAAAGGTGGTGCGTTGCGCTCTGGAGAAGATATTGCCCAAGATGGGGCTTTTGCATATCGGCGTAAAAAGTCGAATGGAAAATATCGTTATACAGTCTTTTATAAAGGGCAGTTTGCTTTAGATTCAGATGAAACTTCAACTATTGAAGGAAGTAAAGTAAGTTTTACTCATCCAACTTGGAAGGGTTCATTTGTAGATGTACCAGGACTTGGATATATGTACTCAGTTGATGAAGATGATGAAGGCGTTGATCAAACAATGATCGAAAACTGGTTTACAAAAGTAGCAATTCCAATTGAAGAAGCAGAACAAGAAGAACTTACAGGAGGTAAAAAATAATGTCTAAATATCAAACTACAATTAAATTAATGAAAAAAAATGAAGATGGGAAATATAAACAAGTGCAATTCAAATCTGCTGAATTTCTACCAGGTCCAGTTGTAGAAGAAGCGGCAGAAGTGATGGAAGTAATGCAAAATGCTGTAGACAAAAAATCAGTGTCAGAAGCTTTAAGTCGAGCTTATTCATTTATTGCAGATACTTTGTTTGAAGGACAATTTACTGGTGAAGATTATCGTCAAGGGATTGATGCTCGAGAAATTGCTCCATTGACAGGAAAGTTATTAAAATCTGTTACCGCAGGATTTGATGAAACTTATACGGAGACGAAAAAAAAGTAAGCGAAGCTCTCAAATATCCTTCTTTTAAACATTCGATTACTTATCGAGAATTAGATTTAAAGACGCAATTACTCGAAGCAGGTTGGACGTTACCAGAAATTGAACGTACTGACTTTGATGAGTTAATGCGTCTTTTCGCTTTTCGAGATGCAGTAAAAGAGCATGAAGATGTTGAGTACTACGATAACTTCACCCAATTTTAGGAGGTGATACTTTGAATAACGATGACCTAATTCTGAAGATGATATTAGATGAATCAGGTTTTACTGCTGGTATGAATAATGCTATCAAAAAGCTAGGTTCTTTTGATGGAACTATCGAAAGAACGAGTAGAAAAAGTGGCAGTTCATTAGGTAGTATTTGGAAAATATTTGCTGGTAGCTTTCTAGCCAGTGGAGTGACTAGAATTTTAGGAGCTGGTTTTGATCTAATTAAAGGTTCCATAAGTGGAGCAATTGATCGAGTAGATACGATGAATAATGCTCTACGAAATTTCCAAAATATGGGGTTCAGCAACTCTGAAATTATGAAGAATATCGGAAAGAATGGGCTTTTATCTCAAGGTATTAAAGGACTTCCTACCGCTTTGAATGATGCGATAAGTCATGTACAACTTCTTGCTTCTTCAACTGGGAACTTGACTCGTTCGACTCAAATATTTAAAGCATTAAATGATGGGATTCTCGGGTTTGGTGGTTCAACTGATCAAGTAAATGAAGCTGTTATTCAGCTATCTCAAAGTTTCTCAAATGGAAAAGTAGACGCACAAACTTGGAATTCAATGATTAATGCTCAACTTGGTCCTACTCTATCTACTATCGCTAAAAAGATGGGAATTACAATGGGAGAGCTTAAAGAAGGGTTATCTCAAGGTAAGATCTCTGTTGAAGAGTTCCAAAATCAATTAATAGAAATGGATACTAAAGGTGGCGGAGGACTTAAATCATTAAATCAAATTGCAAAAGATTCAACTAAAGGGATTAAAACCTCTATCCAGAATGCCAAAACAGCTGTTACTCGTGGTGTTGGCGAAGTAATAGAAGGATTAAATAAAGCCCTAGTGGATGCTGATTTAGGTGGATTTAAGGGGATTATTGATAAAGTTGCCAGTTCCATGGAATCTTTTTTGAAAGTAATTGCTGCAAATATTCCTAGAGCAGTGTCTTTTTTAAGTAATCTTTTTGATGCAGTTCAAAAATTTGGCTCTGCATTGAAATTCATGATGCCATTTCTGGTTCCTGCAACTACTGCTTTTGGCGCATTAATGTTTCAACTTAAAGGAATACCAACAATTATAAAAAGCTTCAATAATTTTAAGAATGCCATAATCGGTGTTGGAAATTCACTAAAGATTATGGGGGCTATAGCCGCCGCAAATCCGTTTGTTTTGATTGTTGGAGCCGTTGTTGGAGCGATTGCTGTATTTGGCTATTTTATGGCAACCAACGAAGAGTTTAGAAACAAAGTTATATCCGTTTGGAATGATGTAAAAGATTCCGTACTTGGGGTATTAAAGAATATAAAAGATTGGGGAATTGATACTTGGAATTCTGCTAAAGAAATGGCATCAAATGCCGTTGAGAGTGTCAAGAATACTTGGTCTGGAATAAAGGAATGGTTTTCAAATACTTGGCAAGACATTAAAAATGGAGCAACAGGTTTATTTGATAAAACAGTAGAAACATCTATTAATGCAGTTGATAGTGTAAAAAACGCATGGTCTAATATGAAGAAATGGTTTTCTGATACTTGGCAAAGTATAAAAGATTCAGCCAGAGAAAAATGGAATGAAATTAAAGGTTCTATTATGTCAGTTGCTGGTCCATTGATTACAGGTATAAAGAATGCATTTTTACATGTTACTTTTTATCTAGAAACCTTATGGAATAATTTAGTTGAGATTGGTAAAAACGTCTTTGAGATTTTAAAAAATGTTATACTTGCGCCGGTTTTGTTTATTACCTCCATGATTTCTGGTGGATGGGAAGAAACAAAAAATAATATGATTGCTGTTTGGAATAATATTAAAGAAAGTGCCATAAATATTTGGGAATCTATAAAGAATATATTTGTAAGTTATTTTACAAATATTTATTTTGCTGCACTCAATATTTGGACAGGGTTCAAGCTTACATTGATAAATATTTGGAATGAAGTGGTAAATCAAGCTAAATCGATTTGGTTAAACATAAAGTATTTTTTTATTAATCTTTGGATTGATATAAAATATTTTGCAATTCAGAAATGGATTGAATTGAAGTTTTCTATTATTCAAACTTGGATCGATTTAAAATATAATGCCATTGCTACTTGGAATAATATTAAACAGTTTTTCAAAGATACTTGGAAAAATATTAAAGATACGGCATACAATACGTGGATTTCTATAAAAAATACCATGATCAATACATGGAATAACATTAAGGACTCTTTCTGGAATATTATTACTGGAATTGTTAATTCTGCTGAAAATGCATGGACAAATCTAAAAAATGGTGTTTCAAATACTATTAATCGGGTAAAAGAAATCTTTAATTCGTTAAGGGAAGTCAATTTATTTGAAATCGGTAAGAACATCATTGATGGACTTATAAATGGTGTAAAAGAAAAGTGGAATGCTTTGAAAGATACTATCAAAGGTATTGCAGGTAATATCAAAAATTGGATTAAAGGAGCTTTAGATATTCATTCTCCATCAAGATGGATGCGTGATATGGTTGGTAAAAATATTGTTCAAGGTATTATCGTTGGTATTGATAAAGAGCAAAGTAAGTTAGATCAAACCATGACAAATTTAGTAAAAACACCGTCTGTTCAACCTGTAGTAAATGGAATAAGTCACCTACCAATTACACAAACAAAGCAAAATATATCTGCTAGTGAAACAAAAGAAATTCATTTACATTTAAATGTTTATGGAGATTTACCTGATTCAATGGTTCGAAAGATTACTACAAAAATTAAAACAGAATTGACAAGACAAATGAAACGAGATGCTGGTGCAGTAGGAGGAACATTATATGCAACTTAAGAGAGGACAATTTTTTATTAATCAACATTATTCTTCTGAATTTAATGTGTATATTCAAAACAGGCCTGCTTCTGTTTCAGCTAGTCGAGTAATTGAATTGAGAGAGCGAGAAGGAAATGATTCTATCATTATTGATAAAGGCTATTACAAAAATGTGACTAGAAAGATTGAGTGTTACTATAAAGCACCTTCAATTGATATGGTGCAGGAGTGGGAAGATCGAATCACTGAATGGTTAGATATGTCGTCTTATAGTGATTTTATTCTTTACTATGATGAACAATATATTTATCAAGCTGTAGTAATAGAAGGACCTGAATTTAAAGGAACAAGAAAAACAGGAAATATTGTCCCTTTTGAATTTACAGTGAGTATTCGACCATTTAAGGAAAATTACAATGGTAGATTTACTATTCGACAAACAGAAACTTTTGAAATTTATAACCCAGAGAAGTATTCTTCAAAACCGCTTATTAAATTGAGTGGTTCTGGAGATGCTTCTTTTTATATTAATAAGGATAAATATGATTTGAAATCGTTGGACAGAGAATTATTTATAGATTCTAAATTAGAAGAGGCTTATCGAAAATTAGATGGTAATTTAGAACATCAGGATCAGGTCACTTTATTTTTAGATTTTCCATTTTTATATCCTGGAAAAAATGAAATTAAATGGACGAAAAATATTCATTCATTTGAAATAATGCCTAGGTGGTGGAGGAAAGTATGAAACCAAGAATATATAGTCCTACTGAAACAGATTTCTCAACGAATGGCTTAGGAATTTTAAAGGATTGTACAAGATGTGAAATATATGAAGTAGCTAATGGAAAATATGAATTAGAGTTGGATTATCCTTTAGGAACTAGATTTGATGAATATTTTGAAAATGACTATCAAATAAAAGCAAAGCCAAACGATCAAGAAGAGTATCATATCTTTTTTATTGATGATAAAGATATAGATACTTTTTTAAATACAGTAACTATTTATGCTCAGAGTCGTACAAATCGACTTGGAAGACGGGTAGTCACTCTTGCGGAAGTAGACTCTAAAACTGGTCAAGAAGCGATATCAATTATTGAAACCAAAATGGATAAAAAATCTGACATACGACTTTATTCTGATATTACGGCTGTTTCTAGCACAATCTTTGAAGCGAGAAATGTTTTAAATTGTATTGCTGGTGAACAAGGATCATTGCTTCAATATTGGGGCGGAGAAATTAAACGTGAACCATTTAAGCTTTCTTTGTTAAAGCGAAGAGGTCGCAATAATGTTGGAACGATTCGGTATGGAAAAGATATGTCTGGTTTGAAGGTCAAATTAGATTGGACAGGTATAAAAACAAGAATTATTCCATATGCTGATCCTCAAAGTGAGGTAGGTACGACTAATCGAATTTATGGTTCGCCAGTAGATAGTGCCTATATTAATAACTATCCTGATGTCTATACAGAACATGTTCAGTTTACAGAAGAACAAGGAGTAAAAGACATTAAGAGCTTAAATAAAATAGCTAAAAATTACTTTAAAACGATCAATCCTGGCTGTGATAAGCCTAAAGTTTCTATTACGGTTGAATTTGATAAGTTGACTGATAGTGAAGAAGCGAAAGAATTTGCGAAGATTAGAAATTATGGTCTGTTTGATACATTTAAAATATATCATAAAAAATATAATATTTATCTTGAATCAAAGGTTAGTGGACTACAATACGATTCTTTATCTGAAAAAACTTTGAAATTAGAAGCAGGAGACATTCAAGTTGCTTTTTATCAGCAACAAGCTGTAACTATTCAGGATAAATTAAAAGATTATGCAACGAATAATTATATGAGTGATTTTAATGATTATGTTTCTTCAATGATTACAGGTCAAGGCAGTGCAGGAGGATATGTAGTTTTATGGCCAAAAGAAAAACCTTCCAACATCTTTATTATGGATAATCCAGATTTAGAAAAGGCAAGAGAAGTACTAAGAATGAATAAAAATGGGATTGCTTTTTCTAAGAAAGGATGGCGGGGGCCTTTTAATTCAGCTTGGACATTAGATAGTATATTTAATGCCAATTTTATACAAACTGGATTAATCAAAGCAGATATCTTTCAAAATTCTTTTAACAAGACTGGAGATGTATTGAAATTAGTTAATGGACTACTCCAAATTTGGAACAACAAAAAGAAAATAATGGAGTTAACTAAAAAAGGAATGGAATTTTGGAATTCTAAGGGTTCAATTGGAACGATTGGAACAACTGATTCTGCTGGTAATCCTTTTCCTGGAGCTTCTACTCCAACCCCTATTGAAGATAATTCTTTAGTTATTCGTACAAATGGAGACGGCAAATATATTTTGATTTCTCCAAAAGTAGGAAAAGGATTAGTTTTATTAGGAAATGGTAAAGCAATTTATTTTGGAGACTTAGATGTACAAGGAAAACTTACAGTTAAAGGAAAAGAAATAATTCCTGGACAAGGTGGTGGTCCATCAGGAGGTGGAGAATCTACTGGTGGGTATCCTAGTGAATTAAAAACAGATGCAGAAAAGAGAGCTTGGAGAATTTACGATATTTTGTGTAATAACGGATTTACGAAACAATCTGCATGTGGAATATTGGGAAACATTCAACAAGAAACAGGAGGAACTTTTGATCCTGATACTGTTCAAATAGGTGGACCAGCATACGGATTAGTTCAGTGGGATGGTTCTTCATATCCTCTTGTTGGTCCAGCAACATGGGATGGAAAAGTTTATGTTCAAAACTTATTTAATGCTGCAGGTATTAAAGAACCAATAACGAGCTTAGATGCACAAGTTCGATTGCTTATTTGGACATTTACAAATGGACAATGGATGGGCGTAGTACAACCTACGACGGTTGATGGATTTAAGGCCTGTACTGATCCAAGACAATCAGCATATGCTTTTGAACGAAACTATGAACGTCCGGCAGCGACACATCCTGAACGTCAAGATTATGCAGTTAACTGGTATAACAAATTTAAAGATTTAAAACCAGGAGGAGCTACTGGAGAAGCAGGACTAAAACATTTAGAGTCTTTGATTGGACAACGAATTGGCAATGGTCAGTGTTATGGCTTGTCTGCAGAATATTCAGGATATCTGGGTGGTTGTGGCATGGGGGCTGGAACAAAATATGGTTTAACTCATGTGATAGGAAATACTTCTGCAGCATCTGATATTGGTATTGCCTATGATTGGTCTGCTGTTGGCTGGAAAGTGATTCAAAACCCTAGATATGATCAATTAGTAGTTGGTGCAATTATTAATTGGGCAAGAGGTGGACAAGTGGGTTCATGGTTTGCAGATGGAACTTATGGACATACTGGCGTTATCCGAGGCTTAGCTAATGGTCGTATGCAAACTTATGAACAAAACACAGAGTTAGGTATGATTTGTGGAAAGTTAGATCGCCAGTATTATAGTGCAAGTGCAATTTCTTCCATTGTCATACCACCAAAATAGGGAGGTGATTTAATGGCAAAGTGGAATGTCATATTAAGTACAACAGAACCCTATAATTACGTGGGGATGATTCAAGTTCGACAAGGCAATAAAAACACTGAAGTTATGGAAGCTACAATTGTCGAAAATGGTCTTCCATATGATTTATCAGAATGTAAGGTATATTTTGAATCAGTTGTTGGCGGAAAATATCCAGTCCAATTAGAAACAAAAATTGTGGATGCTAAAAAAGGGAAAATCAAATATATTTTTGATAAATATTCCATGCAGTGTTTGCATCGACAAACAGCCAATTTCATTATATTTAAAGGAGAAGACTTGATTGGAACAACTCAAGACTTCTCTTATTTTGTCATCAATGCTGTTTCAAAAACAGAAGGAGAAATGGGTTCTTATTGGCAATCAATTGAAGATTTAATTGCTGATATGACAGATTTTATTAATGAAAATAAAGGCGATTTTACGGACTGGATGAATGAAAGGAAAGAAGAATTTGATCGCTGGAGAGAAGAACAGGAGAATAGTTTCCAAGATTGGAGAGAAGGACAAGAATCAGATTACTTGTCATGGTTTGAATCAATCAAGGATATTTTAAAAACAATTGATCCTGGAGGAACGATGCTTGCCGAATTGATGGATGCGAGAGTGGATATTCAAGGGAAACGACACAATTCAATTTCTAATCGTTTGCTTGCAGATATGGATTATTTATTCGAAAAATTGAGAGAAAGTTTATTTACTATCGAATACGGTGAAATTGAAATTGTGGATGTTTTACAAGATGATTTATTTTCTAAGAATCATGAGGTAGAAAAAGTAGAAACTATTGAAAGTAATATATCCGAAGGAGCATTAGTCATAGCCACCATTGATGATGAAAAACAAAATGTATTCACTCTTGAGAAAGTTGGGGTGATTTGATGGTTAAAGTAAAGAGAATGATGGAAACTGATGAATCTGGTGTTAAACGTCAATTTATGCCAATTACACATGTTTCTGCAGTTTTAGGCTTAGAAAAAATGATATCAGGACAATCAAAAGTTCTTTCGGTTAATGGTAAATATGGTGCAGTCATTTTAACGAAAGCTGATTTAGGATTAGAGAATGCAATTACTGAACTACCTTATGCAAGCGAGACAAGCGATGGTATTCTTACTGCTGAAATGTTTCAAAAGATTGTAAATGGAGAAGGTGGAACATATATTTTGCCGATTGCTACCCCTGAACAATTAGGAGGTATAAAAGTTGGGGAACTCTTAGAAGTTACTGAAGAAGGTGTTTTATCTGCAACTAAGCAAACAGACTTCAATTTCTCTGAAGAATTAAAGGGAAAATTAGAATCTCTAAAAATATTAAAAGCAGGTGCAAATATATCAATTGCAGAAGATGGAACAATTAGTTCTACAGGTGGTAGTGGGACTGGTGGTGTTAATCAGTCATATGTAGATCAAAAATTCCAAGAAGCTGTAAAGCAAGCAGAAAATTACACAAACGAAAGAATTCCAAATTTTACTTTTGAAAAAATCGGGGAGGTATAGAAAATGACAGATATCGTAAAAATAAAACAAAGCGATGTACAGGTTTATCCACAAACTCATTGGAATGCTATAGAAGGCAAACCAACAACGGTGAAGGGAGATAAAGGCGATCCTGGCCAAGCAGCAACAATTACCATAGGGACCGTTTCTAGTGGTTCAACCGCTTCTGTTACGAATGTAGGAACATCATCTGCAGCTAGATTTAATTTTGTTTTACCAAAGGGAGATAAAGGTGATCCTGGAGAGAATGCGACAACTACAGCAGTAGCAACAACGACAGCAAATGGTTTGATGTCTAAAGATGATAAAAAGAAACTTGATGGATTAGCGAATATTACATTTGAGAAAGTGGGGACTGTTTAATGTCTGATATTGTGCAATTAAAAGAAAATGGCGTTCCTAAATATTTGAAAACACATGTTGATGCTATAGATGGAGTAGAAGGGAAATTAGTAAGAGCAACTGGAAATGAAACCATTCTAGGAATTAAAAATTTTAAGGATGGTCTGCAGATAGGTGGTATCTCTGCAGTAACTGATAAATTCGCTTCGAAATCAGTTACGACAACTAATACCACAGATTTTATGTCAGGAAGTAAAGTTATTTTTTATAGATGGGGAAGATTAGTTGTAGCCCAAATTGAAATTTCAAATAAAAATGCTAACTTTGCTGGCTGGAAGAACCTAATGCCTTTTCCAGCGGGTTATAGACCTATTACAGTTACTGGCTGGGGCGGAACATTAACAAATAAATCAAATAGAAATCCAGCATTATCTGTGTATGCCAATTCTGCAGGAATTTCGGTAATGGTGTCATCTACAAGTCTCCCAACAGACCAACTCTGTTCGGGGTGTGTAGTATATTTTACTAATGATAATTGGCCATCATAAAAAGGAGTAGAGAAAAATGAAAGTAATTTATAAAGTACTTTATCCATTAGGATACGAAGAACATGAAGTAGAGGATAATTTCCCAACTGCTTTACCTTTTGTAGAAGTTCCACCTATTTTGTTTGAAAAGAAGGAAGATGAAACTGATGAAGCTTTCGGAAGAAGACAACAGTCGCAATTCTTTAACTTCACTGAAAATAAGTGGGAAGAAGCAGTTACACAAGATTATTCTAAAAAATTGGAACTACTAGAAAATTTATCTGTAGGTTTACAAGTAGACAATGCTGCATTGAAAAAAGCAAATGAAGAGCTTGCTAACAAAGCAGAATCACTAGCGCAAATCAATTCGAAAACTATGTTAACTTCTCTTCAGAATACAAAAGATATTGCTACTATCAAAAAACAACTTCAAGGAGGAGAATAGCATGTATTCTTATGACGACGTTAAAATGATGTTTGATTGGGGATGTTTTACTGAAGAACAGGTTCGTGAGTTTGTTCCATTATGCATCACGAATGAAGAAGCAGATGAGATTATTAATAGTCAAGAATAGAAGCGTACTCAAATGAGTGCGCTTTTTATATAAAGGAGAAGTGGATATTAGAAAAAATTTAAGGAGGTGAAGTAGATGAAATTTAAAAAAATTGGTCGAATGAAAGTTTGTACCAAAGTGAAAGGAAAAAATGAACAAGATACAGGATTTGTTTTTTATAGCTATGATAGAGGCTCTTCAGCATTGGAATTCTTGTTTCGTAATCAAGATTATCAAATTACTGATCTCACCAATACCACCTTTAAAATCTTATTGACGATCATGCAAGATGGACAAGAAAAGAAATTCACTGCGATCGATAGTCAACCAATTATTGACAATCCTGAAAGTGGTATTGTGACCTATCCTCTGCCTGAACAATTGTTAAATCATGAAGGCGAAGTAAAAGGGTACGTGTACCTTGATTTTGAAGACGGTTCTCATAGTGATGAGATAGCCTTCACTTTCACAGTTATCCGTTCAAAAATTGACAGTGAAATCGAAGAAGCAAGTGAGGTATACATCAAAGACTTTGAACAAATCAAAAAAGAAGTTTTTGATTTAGCTGAGCAAGCGAAGGAAGACATCGAATCACTGAGACCAGAATTAGAAGCTAGCGTTGGTCAATTGACAGAACAAGTCCAATCACTTAGTCAAAAAGTAGAAATTAATCAAAGCGAAACCAATCGATTGCTTCAGTTGATTGCTGATAATGGATTATTTACTGTGAATGATTTGATTCTTGGCTTAACACGAGGATATTTTGAATTTACAAGAGAGCTTAATTTCAATGGAAAAATCGTGAGAAGCGTCATAGAAAATCCGAATATTGCGAGTCAAGTTAGATTTATTTATGCAGATCAATTTGAAATGCCTACGCCATATACAAATTTATTAGAGGTAAATCCTTATCCAGATGCTAAGACAGCATTAGGTTATGAAGCTTTAAGAGGAAATAGTACTTATGGCTCTAGTACAGAAAGTAATCGGACTACAATATATCCATGCTTACGTATTCAATGGAATGTTGTGGAAGAAATAAAACGATGGCTAGGTGATGAATACTTTGAGGGATTGAAAGCTAAAGAACTTAGTCAACAAATTACTATTGTGGAAAAAGGTTTGAGTTCTATTACTCCTAGTACTTATGCTTATGCTCAACATGGAACTCGTGAGGAATCTTCTTCTCAAAGAGCTGGCGGAATGTCTAGTTTATGGTATGACAACCATTTAGAACAATGGATAGAGTACGCTCAAAATGAGGATAAGAAATATAAAACAATGGAAAAATTAATTGTTAAAGAGAATTCCAGTCTGTTTTTAGATAATCAAGGACGGGTAAATATTTTAATGTTTGGCAAAAATGCAGAAGATGTATCTCTATTTTATGGAAAAGCTACATTACAATTTACTTATCGCATCTATTTGACCGATATTCTCTATTACAAACGTGATCCTACGATTAGCCAAATGCAGACACAAATTCAACAATTATGGAATGAAGTTTTTAAATAATAGGAGGAATTTCTTATGTCTAAAGAGAAAAAAACAGTTTATCGAGTCGTTGGACAAAACTATGAGGAGTGGGAAGCACCTATTGATTCTCTAGTATCACGTCCATTTACAGATGTTGTACCACCAAAAGGACCAGATGTGATGATTGCAGGTTTTGATTGGGAAACCAATCAATGGATCTGGGTTCGAGGCGTACCATACGATTTGTATGTTCGTTCCAATCAAATAGCAGCGAATACGATGAAAGAAGTTACAAAATTAAAAAATATGGTTGAACAAATTCAAAAAGTTGTTTTTCCAGAAGATTTAGTCATTACAGAAGGAGGTATGCCTGATGTATCCAAGTAAAGAAGATATCCAATTCTTTTATGAAATGGGAATTTATACTACATCAGATGTGATGAGTTTTGTTGAGCAGGGAAGTATTACGAAAGAAGAAGCGAAAGAAATTCTCACTGAATAGGAAGAAGGTGAGAATTTATGGAAGGAATCGATCAAGCTTTTAGAAAAGTACTAGAAGCTGATGGCGTAATTTTTTTACCTTTAACGATTATTTTAGTAGGTATTATTATTTTTGGTTCCTGGCGAATGAATACTTACTATCGGAAAGAATTGCATGATGAAAGAGAAAATTCAAAACAGGATCGGCGTGAATTCTTAGCCACTTTAAATGAATTAAATAAGGGCTTTGAATTTATGCGTTCAGATATGAGACGAATTGAAAACAAAGTCACCGAGATTGAGAAAGAAGTACGAAAATAGTTTCGTGCTTCTTTATTTTTATGAAAATAAAGTGGAGGGATAGGAATGAAAAAGAAAATTACTTTATATATGGGCCTTATGATGGCTCTTTTTTTATTACCCATTAATACGTTTGCTTATACTATTAATGACGAGTATAATTTAGCGCCGAATCAAGGAGACTCCAGATTAGCAATTCCTAACAAAATTATTTTGCACGAAACTGGAATAGATGCACCAGCAAGAAATGTAGCAGCCAACATGAAAAATAATTATAACGGAAGTAATCCTTATACCACAGACGTTATTGGTGACGGTGGGATTGTCTACCGTGTGGGTGAGCAAGGATATGTTTCGTGGGGTGCTGGTAACGCCAACCCTTATGCGCCTGTCCAGATTGAATTACAACGCACATATGATAAAGCATTGTTTGAGAAAAACTATCGAGCTTACATTGAATATACAAGAGATAGTGCAAAAAAATATGGAATTCCACTGACTCTTGATCAAGGAACTTCTTTATTTACAAAAGGAATCATATCTCATTTGTGGGTGACAAATTATGTTTGGGGGAATCACACAGATCCATATGGTTACTTATCGCAAATGGGAGTCAGCAAAGAAAAGCTTGCTTATGATTTAGCTCATGGATTTACCAATGAAAATCCAACTACTTCAGATGATAAACCAGTCATTGATCCAACTAGAGCAGGTGCTGCAAATCCTACGCTGACAGATGGAACAAATTACGCCCACATTGATCAGTTCGGAGAAATCGAAAACGCAAACTTGCATGTAGCAGGATGGCATATTGCTAACTATAAATACGAGTATATTTTCATTATGGATTACAATACTGGAAAAGAATTAGCTCGAGTGAGAGCTGATGGGATTTATAGACCAGACGTAAATCAAGCTTATAATACTTCTGGAAATGTTGGTTATCATGTATCTTTCAACATGCGTAACTTCCCTAATAAGAAAGTCTATGTCATGATGCGGGCAACGAATGATCCAGAGGGAAACATTAAAGGCGGTGCCCAAGATTTCCATGACAAACGCTGGTATTTAAATATTCCGCAACGATAAAAACAGCCCCTCGTTGAGGGGCATACATATGTTTTATTTATAGAATCTGAAATGTGTATATTAGTAC
>Ga0129312_1001168_pt1 | contig 16461 bp, 14 predicted proteins | sample O827metagenome_FD_94434 | JGI IMG/M metagenome (GOLD analysis project Ga0129312, IMG submission 94434) | Orangutan group fecal microbial communities from Wisconsin, USA - O827 metagenome | ecosystem: Host-associated > Mammals > Digestive system > Large intestine > Fecal | place: USA: Wisconsin... | reverse complement strand
TTATTGATAATGTAACTTAAAAGAGTCAGTGCAAATATAATAATACAGACGGTCAGTTTATTATCCATGGCGTACTCTCCCCATACTTTTCCGTAATGATAGTTATTCAATCCCGATTTTGTGCGGGCTGAAATTCAAAATGCTTACCCCTATTAAATTTTCTGTTGATCGGCCGCCCGGCGGCCACTGCCAAGCCCCCGGGTGGTGCTGTTTTCATACACCACCCGGTCGGTCTGGTCTGGTTTTCAAATTCAGTTTTCTCCGAACTTCTCAGTTATTTCCTATTTAATAAAGCTTACCTGCGGATAGATCTCCTCCAGCGCCTTATCTTTTCTCTCATTGAATGTAACCTTATTTTCCTCAAAGAGGTTTCTTCCGTCCGGATCGATGGAGACAATTAACGGTCCAAGTTCCTTCACGTCACAGTGCCATAAGGTCTCCGGCATACCCAGGTCTCTCCACTGTGCTTCCACGATGCGCTCCACATGAGTCGCTGCGACAACGGCGCAGCCTGCCGGGAATACGCAGTGGATCGCCTTGAAATTCTTACATGCGTACTCGGTATTCGGACCCATGCCGCCTTTTCCGATGATCACGCGGACGCCGGTCTGCTCCACGAATTCCTTCTCGAATTTTTCCATTCTCATGCTCGTTGTCGGTCCGATGGAGACCATCTCGAACTGATCATTCGGGAGCGGGCGGATGATCGGGCCCGCATGGAAGATCGCCGCGTCTTTTACGTCCACCGGAAGTTCTCTGTGCTCTTCCACGAGACGGCGGTGTGCCACGTCACGACAGGTCGTCATGCTTCCATTTAAATATACGATATCGCCTACATGGATCCCCTCGAGATCCTCAGCGCTGATCGGTGTTGTCAGAATTTTCTTTCCGTTCTTTACCTCAACCATTATAAACTCACCTCCGAATGTGTTGTGATCGTGTAATTTAAGTCTTTATCAAAGATAATGTGTCCACGGCGGTGGGACCAGCAGCCTACGTTTACTGCAACGCCGATTGCAGATGGATGTCTCGCGGTGTTCTCGATGTTAACACCCATGACGGATGCTTTTCCGCCCATTCCCTGCGGTCCAAGACCGATATCATTGATTCCTTTTTCGAGAAGCGCTTCCATCTTTGCGGCGCGCTCGTTCTCGTTGTGGCTTCCGATCGGACGCATCAGTGCCTTCTTGGAAAGAAGTGCTGCTGTCTCGACAGATGTCGCAACGCCGACACCGACAAGAAGCGGAGGACATGCGTTTAAGCCGTAGCTTGTCATAACATCCAGGACGAATTTTGCGACGCCCTCATATCCGGCACCCGGCATTAAAACCATCGCTTTTCCAGGAAGTGTACATCCACCGCCTGCCATGTAGACGTAGATCTCACACTGATCGCTGTTCGGAACGATATCCCAGAATACGGTCGGTGTTCCTTTTCCGACATTCTTTCCTGTGTTGTACTCATCGAAAGTCTCGACACTGTTGTGGCGGAGCGGGGCATCCACAGTCGCGCGGACAACCGCTTCCTTTAAAAGTGCTTCCAGATCGTCGATCAGCGGGAACTTTGTTCCGCATTTTACCCAGAACTGGATCACGCCGGTATCCTGGCAGCTCGGTCTGTTTAACTCAGAGGCTAATCTCTGGTTTAAGTTCATCGTCTCGTAGATGGACTTTGCAAGCGGGTTTGTCTCCGCCTCTGCTAATTCTGAAATTTTTGCTCTTACATCATCCGGGAGATGTTTTCCGATATAGTCCGTAAAATGGGCGATATATGTGGTAAGCTTCTCCACCTGCTCCTCTCTGTTCATCATATGACCTCCTTCAATTTTTGACTGCTCATGTTTCGCTTTTCGCGCTCCGGCAGCTTTTTGATTTTCGTGTTCTTGGTTTGTTGTTTGCATTTGATATTTTATTTTTTATCATGTATACAATTTATGTATTTAAAATAAAACAGGATGATGAAAAAGTCAATACTGATTTTGCATTTTCATCATCTTGTATAATTTTATCCTTATATTTTTGTGCGTTGTGAACAAATCCTCTCCACAAACGATCCGTCAGACTTTTACACGAACGGTTTCTGACGTTTCTATTCCCGATATCTTGTTAACATATCATCCAGACTTCTGCGAATATGTTTCTCCATCCGCACTCTCGCTGTCTCCGTGTCCTTCGCCGCGATCGCCTCATAAATTTCCTTATGTTCCGCGAAGGACTTCTTCGCGTACTCCATCTCCGTCGTCTGGACACCCATGGAAAGTCCATTCCAGAGTTCCGAGAGCATGGTCACAAGTTTCTCATTTCCGGACGCGCTCCAGATCTCATAGTGGAACGACTGGTTCAGATTCGAATATCCGCTGCTGTCCCCGGAAGCGATCAGCTCTTCCGACGCGGTCAGGCAGTTTTCCAGAGCCGAAAGATCCGCCCCATTTTCCACGCAGAGCACACAGGCGTACCCCTCAAGCACCGCCCGGATCTGATAGTGATCCCGCAGTGTCTTTTCCGTAACACCTAAAACAGTCGCCCCTTTATTCTGTTTCAGCTCTAAAAGCCCGTCCCGCGCCAGGATCTGAAACGCCTCCCGCACCGGAGTGATCGACACCCCCAGCTCCTGGGCCGTCGCCTCGAGTGCCAGCGTCTCGCCTTCCTTAATTTGTCTCGATATAATTGCCTTCCTGAGCGCCGAAGCGACCCGCTCCCTGGCAGGCATCAGTTTTACTGGTTTTAATCCAAGCATATGATTCCATCCATTTCATGTGTTCTTAAAGAAAAATCTCATCCGCGGATACCTTACTGACTTTCACTCAGCCGAATATGGATCCGATTTCTATTTAAGTATAATTCCCCAACCGCACCCGCGCAAGTCTTATTCTACCGTTTCCTTTTCGGATTCTCCGGATACCATCCTCGTTCCACCCGCTTCTGCTGTTCAAAAAGTTCCTTGATACTCCCAAAGCAGGAACATCCAAGGATTCCAAATACCAGGGACAGATATGGACCTTTCACCGCCAGACTTACTGCCAGTGCGGCCGCTCCTGCTGCAAGAAATAACGGCCAGCACTTCGCCGAAAGATAATACTCCGCCTTGATGACGATCGGGTGAAAGGCCCCGATACAGATAAAACAGAGGACCGCACTCACGATTCCATTTAAATTCATAAAATTTTCCACTCAGCTTTCCAATATTTCCACAGCCGTGCATCTCCGTGCCCATGCGCTGTGAAAAATGTTTTGTACAGATATATTAAACCGCCAGCGTCAAAATGTCCATTGTCACTCCGTAAAAAGAGCGATATAATAAAAAAAGAATGTACCCCGGCATATTCGGGCAGTCCCGCAATACCGGACAAAAATTTTCAGGAGGAATCTACCAATGAGCGATAAGACCGTTGTATTAAACGCAAAAAAAATGAACTTCGACGGAAATCTCGACTTTTCCGTTCTTTCTTCCGACGTGACCGTCTACGACGATACCACACCGGAACAGCTCTTAGAGCACATCCAGGGAGCTGATATTATCGTCACAAAGGAGATGCCGGTGAGCGGTGACCTGATCCGCAAGTTTCCGGCTTCCGTAAAGCTGATCTGTGAGGCAGGTACCGGATACAATAACCTGGACCTCGATGCCGCAAGGGAGATGGGAATCACCGTCTGCAATATCCCGGCATACAGCTCCGAGCGTGTGGCACACACTGCCGTCATGATGATGTTAAATTTAAGCTCCACCATGCAGGTCCAGATGAAGATGCTGGCAAATGGAAATCATGATAACTTCACAAAGAATCTCCAGGTTCCGCACGTTGAGGTAAACGGAAAGACCTTAGGAATCATCGGTGCCGGACATATCGGAAAGACCGTGATGAAGATTGCGAAAGCTCTCGATATGAATATTCTCGTTTATACAAGAACACCGAGAGCCGACGAGGACGGTGTCCGCTATGTGGACCTTGAAACCGTCTTAAAGAACAGTGACTACGTCTCCCTGCACTGCCCGTTGACTCCGCAGACGAGACATATGATCAACAAGGAAACTCTCGCGCTCATGAAACCGACCGCATTCCTGATCAACACCTCCCGCGGCGCACTCATCGACGAGCCGGCACTCATCGAAGCCCTTGAAAACCACCAGATCGCAGGCGCAGGCCTCGACGTCCAGGAGACCGAGCCGCCGAAAGATAACAACCCGCTCTACACTCTCGACAACGTGATTCTGACCCCGCATATGGGCTGGAAAGGTCTCGAGACAAGACAGAGACTTGTTTCCATCCTGGCTGGAAATGTAAAGGGCTTTCTTGAGGGAAAACCGGTGAATGTGGTTTCATAAGCTGAAACTCACGCACAGTACACTTTTAGGCCAAACCAAAATCAACTAAGACATTTATATCTCTGTATATTTTTAAGAGTCTGCCCCATTATTCTCCGGGCAGACTTTTTTTGTCCATGTAGATCAGCAAATGGATTCTGCGCTTTTCCTGCTTTGATTATCAATTTTCAAGACTGAATTGTCAAAATTTTCTATTTTTTATCTTTTGTATGTAAAGAAGTCTTGAAACACATCCGTAATTCGGTTATCATAAAGAAAAGCTTTGAAAAAGGAGGAATTCCCATGATTTGTATCAAGAACGGAACACTTCACACAGCGGTATCCAAGGAAACGTTTATCGCTGACATTCTGATCGATGACGGAAAGATCGTAAAGATCGGCAAAGGACTCTCCGCGGACGGCGCTGAGGTGATCGATGCCACCGGACTTCATGTTTATCCGGGATTCGTTGAGGCGCATTGCCATATCGGTCTTGATGGCTATGGAATCGGTTACGAGGGACATGACTACAACGAGATGAACGATCCGGTAACTCCGCAGGTTCAGGCCATCGACGGAATCAACCCATTTGATCCGTGTATGAAGATGGCCGCAAAAGCCGGTGTTACCTGTTTCGCGACTGGTCCAGGCAGCTCCAACGCGTTAGGTGGAACCTTCGCGGCGATCAAGCCGGTGGGAACCCGCGTGGACAACATGATCGTAAAATTCCCGATCGCCATGAAATGTGCCTTCGGCGAGAACCCGAAACGCTGCTACCAGAAGCAGGGCATCTCCAGCCGTATGACAAACGCCGCAAAGATCCGCGAGGCGTTAAATAAGGCGAAGCTCTACAAGGCAAAGATCGAGGCTGCCGGTGACGATGTCTCCAAGCTTCCGGCTTACGACCAGAAATCCGAAGCTCTGATCCCGGTATTAAATCATGAGATCCCGTTAAAGGCCCATGCCCATCAGGCAAACGATATCTTCACCGCGATCCGCATCGCGAAAGAATTCGGTGTCGGCCTGACCCTGGAACATGTGACAGAGGGCCATATGATCGTGGACGAGCTCGCGAAGGAAAATCTTCCGTTAGCTGTGGGCCCGACCTTCGGACACGCGTCCAAGTTTGAGCTCCAGAACAAGACCTGGGAGACACCTGGCGTTCTCGCGAAAGCCGGATGTCATGTCTCCATCATCACAGACGCCCCGGTAACTCCGCTCCACTATCTGCCACTCTGCGCCGGTCTCGCGATCAAAGCAGGCATGGACGAGTACGATGCCCTCCGCGCCGTAACCATCAACCCGGCTGAGCACATCGGTATCGCTGACCGTGTCGGTTCCCTGGAAGAAGGAAAAGACGCCGACGTTGTCATCGTTGACGGCTGCCCGTTTGATGTGACAGGCGAGATCAAGCACGTATTGATTAACGGTAAAGAAATTTAAAATTTTGTATTCATAAAATTAAAATTGGAGATTCCGGACTGCCGATTTTCTGCAGACCGGAATCTCTTTTTGTTAGCACAAGACCGCAGCTTCCGAATTTTCTACAAATGACTACTTTCAGCCCCATGGCTCAAAAAAGCCCTATGTATTACTCATTCGAAGCGATACATAAGGCTTTTTATATTGTCTGATTTTCTTTTTCAGCTTCAGCCGAAATCCTCTCTTCCCCTTAGAATGTACCCGGGAACAGCATCATCGGGATCTGCAGGAACACGTTCGGGAAGCAGGCGATAACAGCAAGAACGACAACTGCAACTCCAAAGTACGGCAGAACGCCCTTAAACGCGCGCTCGATGGAAGCTCCGCTGATGGAGGCAGCGATCAGGAGGCACAGACCATACGGCGGTGTTGTAAGACCAAGGGATAAGGTGATTACAACGATGAGGCCGAGGATGATCGGGTTAATTCCCAGTGCCACTGCGGACGGGAGAATGATCGGGATAAAGAGGATCATCGCCGGAACCGCGTCCATGAATGTTCCCACAAACAGGAAGAACAGGATCGTCACAATGATGAATACGGCGTATCCGCCCGGCATATTGCTGAAGATTCTCTGAACGATCACATTCAGCTGATAGTAGCTTAAAAGTTCTCCCAGAGCTGTCGCCGACGCAAGGGCAAACAGGGACAGGGAAGACTGCTTCATCGTATCCATGATGATCTTCGGGAGATCCTTAATATGGATAGAACGGTAGAAAAAGATACCGATGAGCAGCGCGTACAGGCAGGCAAACGCCGCGGACTCTGTCGGTGTGAAAAGTCCGGTAACGATACCGCCGATGAGGATCAACGGTGTGAGGAGCGCCGGAAGGGAAGTCATGATCTTCTTGCAGACGATTCCAACCGGAACACGCTCACTCTTCGGGAAATTCTTCTTTTTGCCCATAATGGCAACAACTGCCATCATGGAAAGTCCCAGGAGAATTCCAGGAAGGATTCCCACAAGGAATAACGCGCCGGTACTGACACTTGCGATACCGGAGTATACGACCATCAGGATACTCGGCGGAATAATGGAGCCGAGTGTGGAGGACGCCGCTGTGACACCGATTGCTGTCTCTTTATCATAGCCCTGGTTCTCCATCGCCGGAATTAAGATCTTTCCGACACCGGCTGTATCCGCCTGGGAGGAACCGGAGATTCCCGCAAAGATCATGGAGATCAGGATATTCGCGTGGGCAAGTCCGCCACGGACATGTCCGATTGCGGAGATGCAGACATCGATGAGCTTGTTTGTGATATCACCGGAGTTCATCAGGTTTGCCGCAAGGATGAATAACGGAACCGCAAGAAGCGTAAAGCTGTTTAATCCGTTGAACATCTTCGTGAACACGACCATGTTCGGAATACTGTCGAGAGAAAAGATTCCGATGAAGGACACGATTCCCAGGGAATAAGCGATCGGAACTCCGATTGCGATCAGAGCAATAAACAATATAACAAGAAATGCTGCCATTACTTATTTCCCCCCCTCTTCTTCACGGATCGCTTTCACATCATTTACAATGATTTCAAGCAGGAACAGGATCGATAACGCCGCACAGATCGGCAGACATAACCATGTCGGTCCTCTCTGGACGCTCGGCAGGCTGATCCATTTATAGTTCCAGAATTTCTTTGTGATCAACACACCGTAATAGAACATAACGCCATTGAAGCAGATCATAAATGTGGAGATCACAATGTTTAAAATATGTTTTCCTTTTTCTGACTTGATCTTATCAACCAGAGCCGTAAACGCGAAGTGCTGGCGCTCGCGGATCATCACGCTGGCACCGATAAATACGGACCAGATAAAGGAGTACATCGCAACTTCCTCTGTCCACAGGGCACTGATTCCCACGTATCTGGTAAACATCTGAATGATAACGGTAACCAGAAAGATCGTGAGGAAGATCGCTCCCGCTGCCGATTGGATCTTCTGGATCCAGTCCAGGATCTTTTTCATGCTTTTCACCATACCTTTCAAAAATTAAGCTTTTTTGTAAAACAGCCACCAGGAGTAACTCTGGTGGCTGTTTTTCATACACGCCTGTTATCCGGCTGATGTGTAATTTCGGAACTATTATTTTGCTGCGTTTCTAACCATCTCGAGATAGTTTGTCATGTTTGCTTTCTCTGCGTACTCGTCCTGGATTTTAACAGCTACGTCCTTGAAGCTCGGGATATCCATATCCGCAAACTCTGTTACGATCGCGCCGTCTGCGATAACCTGTGCTTTGGACTCATCCATCATCTTATAAGTTACTTCGCGCTCTTCTTTTGTAGCTGCCTCTGCGGCCTGGTCGATCCAGCTCTTCTGCTCGTCTGTAAGGCTGTTGTACTTGTTGCCGTCCATCATGAACAGTCTTGTTGTGTAATCGTGATGTGTCTCACTGACATATTTGCCGTTTGCTGTCTTGTGGTGATCTTTCAGCATGAAGTTTGTGTAGTCATTCTCTGCGGAATCTACAACGCCCTGCTCAAGTGCCTGGTATAATTCGCCCCATGCAACCTGTGTCGGGATCGCGCCGAGTGCTGTCCAGAACTGGCTGACAACGCCGGATGTCTGTGTTCTGATCGTGAGACCCTTAACATCTGCTGCTGTCTTTACCGGAACTTTTCCGTAGTAATCACGAACGCCTGAGGACCAGTAACCCATGATCTTGAAGTCGTTTCCTGTCTTCTCAGCGATAACGTCCTTCATTGCGTTTCCGAACTCACCGTCCATGCATGCTTCCCAGTGATCGAAGCTGTCAAAGAGATATAATAAGGACAGCATATCAACTTCCTGAACACCAACGGATGTCATAAATCCAGGGGATGCAACGATCATATCAGCTGCGCCCATGTTTAATTTCTCAACGAGCTCGTTCTCGTTCTCACCTAATGTACCATCGTGGCAGACAACTGCAATCTTGCCGCCGGAAACATCCTCTGCAACCTCTTTGAACTTCTGAAGTCCGAAGTGGTACGGGTTCTCCGCGGAAGTCTGGTTGGAAGCGATGATCAGTGTGAGATCCGGTGTTACATCGGATGCTGCCTGTGTCTCATCGGCTTTCTTTTCCTCTGCCTTTGTCTCTGCGGCTGTTGTTGCTGCTGCGGTCGTTGAGGTCTGTGACTGACCTGCGCATCCTGCTAACATCACTGCTGCCATACCTGCTGCCAGAACGGAACGAAGCATTTTCTTTTTCATGTTGTATCCTCCCTTATTTGGCCCTTTTCCTTAGCCTTTTGTTGGTTCTATTTTATAATTTTTTCACGGATTTGAAACTAGATTTCTTTGCGCTATATTATAAAATATTTGTCTTTTCTTAACATAAAAAAGACAAAATATTGTCTTTTTTTAACAACATTTTGTCTTTTTGTTTACAGCACACTGCCAGTCCGGCGCCACAACCCGCGGACTTCCGTCAGCTGCCGCACAGCCATCTTTTAGAAATTTTCCGTCAGAAATTCCAGCTCTCGCTCTCCTGCTCCGCCCGATGTTCCTGCCGGTACTTTAACGGCGTATCCCCGTTTATCTTCTTGAACGTCCATGTAAAATAATTCGGTTCCGTAAATCCCACCTGGATACTGATCTGTTTGACGCTCAGCTCACTCTTTTCAAGCAGTTCCTTCGCCTTATCCATCCTCAGGCGGATCAGATAATCCATGATATTTTCATTATAATATTTCTTATACAGACGACTCAGGTAATACTTCGTAAATCCGGCCACATCCGCCAGTTCGTTCAGACCGATCTTCTTTCCGTAGTTCTGGTCCATGTATTTTTTCACTCTCACAAGCTCTGCCGGAATCTCCCCGCTGTCTGGGATCTCCTCCGCTGTCCCGCCGGACGGTTCCTGCGTCTTTTTCTCTGCCCGGACATCGCCAAGTTTTTCCCGGGCCGCGTTATAGCTTTCTTCCACCCCGCTCAGATCCTCAAAGGCTGTTCCCGCTTCGAACACGAATCGAAGTCCCAGGCTGTGAAAATATTTTTCCAGCATCCTCTGAAAATCTTCCTGCGGATCCAGCTCCATGGTATTAGAGAAATAGATCGCCGTCATCATTTGGTTCTGAAGGTTCACCATGGAAAACTCATGAAAGATCATCGCTTTCTCTCTGACTTCCTCACGGATCTTTCGCACCAATCCGTCGGAAAGTTCATCCAAAAACTTCACACAGACCACATTTCCAGACACCTCTAGAGAGAATCCCTGGATCTGCATAAAGTTCATGACTTCCTCATCGATATCCCCAAGGATCATCTTTTTCAGGTACGTTTTTTCCATGTTTTTTAAGAGTTCATTTCTCTGACGGCTGATCTCCCGGTCCGCCTCTTCTTCCCCCAGCTCGTCCAAAAGCCGGTCAAACAGCTTAAAAAACGCGGATTCCAGGATCGGTTTTACAATATAATCTTCCGCATGCAGCTTCAGCGCCTTCACCGCGTAATCGAAAGAATCATAGGCCGTCAAAAACACGGCTTTTCCGTTATATCCCATCTCACGGATCTTCGCCAATACCTCGAGTCCCGTAAATCCCGGCATCTGGATATCCAGGATCGTGATATCCGGTTTTTCCGCCAGGATCATGCGCAGCGCGTCTTTTCCATTGCTGCACTCCAGGATCTCCAGATCTTCGTACCTTCCGCTTTTTAGAAGGTAGCGGATCGCCTCCCGTTCCAAAGCTTCATCATCTGCAATTAATACCTTATACATGTCTCTCCCCCGCAATATCCGCGTCCTTTTTTTCTATTCCCTCAAGCGGAATCTCGATCAAAACCATCGTTCCGATGCCTTCCATACTGAAGATCCGCATGGCTTCTTTATTTCCCGTGTAAAGTTCCAGTCTGCGGCGGATGTTTCCGACTCCGACTCGTTTTTCCGTCGCGAAATTCTGTGTGATGACCTCACGAAGACGCGCCCGGCTCATCCCGGCACCGTTGTCAAACACACGGATCCGCCCATTTCCCCGGATCCTGCGGATATCAATTTTCAGATATCCCGCTTCCACCTTTTTTTCCAGTCCGTGGATGATCGCGTTCTCCACCAACGGCTGAAGCGTAAACTTCGGCATCCGCAGTTCATCCAGCAACGTCTCATCACACCGCATGTGGAATGAGATCCTGTCCCCGAAACGGATCTGCTGGATCTTTACATACTCTTTCGTCAGCTTCAGTTCTTTCCTCAGCGTCACTTCCGCGTTGGTATCCCTCAGCGTATACCGCATGAACGCCGCGAAAGCGTCCAGCATCGACAGCGCCTCATGGTACCGCCCTGTCATCACCGTACTTTTAATGCTGTTCAATGTGTTGAACATAAAATGCGGGTTAATCTGGGACTGCAGCGCCAGGAATCTCGTCTGCTCTAGAAGTCTCTGGAACTCCTCATTCTTTCTCTGTTCCTCCAAAAGGGCCTTTTCCGCCCCGGCTTTCTCCTTCTCGAACTCCAGCATCCGTTTGATACTGTCAACCATCTGCTGGAATGTCTCCTCTAAGAGTCCCACCTCATCATTCCGGTTATCCATCATGATCTTCACATCCAGATCCCCCTGGGAGATTCTTCGGGCGGCCGTGATCAGCTGGTCCACCGGCATGGTGATGTGCATCGTGATGTAAATATTGCTGCACACGAATAAAAGCACAAGGAGAATGATCAGAAATGTGTTCCATGGCACGATCTTCTGCTTTCTTCTCTCCCAGATTCCGAAATGACTCATGGACTCCTCTAAGGATACCTGGACCAGTTCTTCGCTGTAACTGTCGATATACCGATACATCTTCTGGAGCTCATACATCTTCGTGTAATAGCTGTGATCTTTCTTCTTATAAGTATCCGCCGTGTCACGGCAGGCCGTAAAGAAAGTATCAAGGGCGTAATTCATGCTTGTCAAAAGAAGTCTCGAATCTTCATTTTCCATCAAGACATCCGCCCGCTTTAAAAGCGCTTTCGTCATATTTTCCGCGGAATCATAGTCCGACAGATAGATCCCGTTGCTGCTCTTCAAATACTGCATCATGCTCTCGCTGCAGTTGATAATATTTTCCCTGAGACTTCTCGCCACTGTGATCCGCCTTCTCGCCTTCTCGTAATTTCTGGAAAACTGGCGCTGAAAGACTTCGTTTACGCCGAACAGCAGAAAGAACGCTATGATTACGATCGAGAATGTCAGAAGGATGCGGAATCCCACGTTTCCTCCGAGATAATACAGGCGGCTTTTCCATTTTTCCTTCCCGTTTTCCGGGATCTTCCACTTAATTTTCATCGGTATTCCTGTTCAGGACGATCTTTAACTGGTCTGAGAAGTTGTCGCTCTCCAGAAAAAAGTCCTTTTCCTCCTGGGTCTTTTCCATATATTTTGTCTGGAATTCCTTCATCTGTTCCCGTTGGTACACCGCCGCTTCCCCGGCGCACTCCACGATCATCTTCCGGTCATCTTCTGACATACTTTCCATACATGGGCGGCTCGCCACGATCAGATCCGGCGCCGCTATATAGTTGCTGAGTGTCACATAGGTGACAAGCGGATAGTAGTCCCCCAGAACAAATTCCCCAAAGGAGGTCTCGCCCGCGTTCACATATTCTGTTTTCATGGAACGATACAGATCCTCTTTATTCACCGTGACAGCAGTCGCCGCCAGACGCTTCATACTGCTCTGCATGAATTTTGTCTCCATCGTCTGGATCTTCAGACCTCGGAAATCATCGATATCATTGATCTTTTCCGTGGCATTGTAAAAACAACGGTAGTCTGGGTAAAACCAGGAGAGCGGTTCCAGCTCTTCCTCCTGAAACGCGCCGACGATCTGCTCCCTGTCGTTTTCCAGCCAGTTCATCATACTGTCCGGATTTTCGTATGCGTGCTTTGTATACTCCGCCTCCAGCGACGGAACCATCTCCACCGCGCTCAGGGAATTCACACGAGAAAAGGCGATCCCGCCGTACCTTGTCTGGTCCAGGATCTCATCCGCGTCTCCGAGCTTCTCGTTATAATATACCTGTATCCGGATCCGGCCGCCGCTTTTTTCCCGGACAAGATCCGCAAAATACTGGGACGCCATGGCGCTCGGATGTTCCTTCGGCATGATCTCCGCCATCCGAAGGGTGTACTCCGCGTTTTCTTCTGTATTTCCCAGCCCGCAGCCGCTGCAGAAGATCAGGACTCCAGCCGCTGCGATAATGCCGGTCATTCTTTTTTTCATACTCATTCCCCACAAGTTTTCCTGATACGACAAGACCCCCGGAGTTCCTCTCCCCAGGGGTCCTGCTTATTGGTTCTTGATCATTCCTTAATCATTCTCAAATACCGGCTCGATCGGCTCGCCGTACTCTTCAGTCGTGCTTGCCGTATCGTCGTTGATCTGAGTTAAAATTCCGCTGGAATTTACCTTAAACTTGTTTCCATCGCGGTCCTTCACCGTCGTATTCTTGGAGATACGCCCGGAGGAGTTTACGACGTAGGTCTGGTAGCCGCTTCCGCTCGGGATGCTGACTAACGCGTAACGGCTGGAGCTGTCCGCTTCCTGGAGCTTGCCCATATAATAGAGGTAGCCGTTCTTCACACCGCTGACACCGCGTCCGGCGTATGTTCCCTCGTTAAAGTAGAAGGTCGTCTTATTTCCATCGCCTTCCTCAACTGTCACCTTTCCCTTTACAGAAGTTCTGGATGACGCGTCGAAATAGTAGGACGTGTACTCTCCCGTTGTTCCTATCTGTACCTTCTTTAATCCCTTCACCGGATTTCCCTTCTGATCGAAGAGATATGTCTTTCCGTTGATACGGACGAAGTCGTTTGTGGACGCTTTTCCGTCCTTCGGACCTGTCTTCGGAGTTCCATCTTTCTCAAAATAGTACCAGACTACCGGCTCATCCACATTGTCCTGAAGCTGTTCCGGCGGATTTAAGGAAAGCCATCCAGTGATCGACGCGCCGAGAGTCGCGTTCTGGATTCCGCTCTCCGCGAAGTATCTCCAGTTTTCAATCGATTCTCTGCTGGAATTCTCCGGGTCACCATCTAAGTAAACCCATCCAGTCTGCATCCGTCCATCCGCGTCAAAGCAGTAATATTTACCATCGATCTTCATTACTTTATAATCTCCGCCGTCACTGCTCGTCGACGGGCTGTTTTTCTTTCCGCTTGCGGAGAAGTAGAACCAGTATTTTCCGTCATCGCTCTCCGGTCCGTAGAGATCGGTATCCTCATCTTTTGGCTCTAAGTACTTCCATCCGGTGACCATCGCACCGCTGGAACTTAAATAGTAATCCCCGTCCTCGGACCATCCGGTCTGCATAATTCCGTCGGAATCAAAGAGATAGCTCTTTCCGTCGATCTTCTTCCAGCTGTCCTTTGTGACTTTTCCGCTGGAACCAAAATAGAACCAGTACGTATGGCTGTCCCTGCTGTACGGGGAAGCGATCTGCATCCACTTATTCGCAACCATGATTCCATTGGAATCCACATAGTAATCGTTGTCAGCCCAGCTGTTGACCGCCATCTCTCCGCTGCTGTTCAAGTATCTCCAAAGATTATCCGCGCCCTTTTTCCACTCATTCGTCACGCGGTTTCCGTTTTTATCAAGATAAGTCCATACATTATTATTGGAAAGAGCCCATCCTTCCGCCGCGTATGCGTTCATCGTCAGGCATCCGAAGGTCAGGACCGCCGCTGCTGCCAGTATTCTTAAACCTTTTTTCTTCACTCGTTTCGTCTCCTTCCTGTATCCCGCCAAGCGTGCATCTGCCTTATTTTTCACTTGCAGCAGTTACACGCAAAAATTCATAAAAAACAGGTAACTGTTCCATATTTTTCACTTCACGATACATCTGATTTTATTTTACCAGTAACTCCCTGATTATTCAACCGAAAATACCTGTCAATTCTCTTAAGTCCCCACCGCAATTTTGCCGCATTCCCGCCGCAGATAGACACATTTTTGTTCACATTCCCCGGAATTCCGCCAACTTCATGTCTCCCCCGCTCACTCCCATTTGACAGTATCCGGCATATCTATTATACTGGTATAAGATATCATTGGTGTTTTGCGCCCTTGATCTATTTTTCACGCAAAAAAGTCTAAAGAAAGAGATGGAATACAACTATGTGGATAGCAGATGGATGGAAGGACTATGAAGTCATCGACTGTTCCGGCGGTGAAAAGCTGGAACGTTGGGGAAAATATATTCTGGTCCGTCCGGATCCCCAGGTCATCTGGGATACCGATAAAAAAGCCCCGCAGTGGAGAAAAATGAACGGCCACTACCACAGAAGCTCAAAAGGCGGCGGTGAGTGGGAATTCTTCAGCCTCCCGGAACAGTGGAGCATCAACTACAAAGGCCTGACCTTCCAGTTAAAGCCCTTCAGTTTCAAGCACACCGGTCTTTTCCCGGAACAGGCCGCAAACTGGGACTGGTTCAGCGAAAAAATCAAAAACGCGGGACGCCCGATCAAGGTCTTAAACCTCTTCGCCTACACCGGCGGCGCGACACTGGCAGCCGCGAAAGCCGGAGCTTCCGTGACCCACGTTGACGCCTCCAAAGGCATGGTCGCATGGGCAAAAGAGAACGCGAGATCCAGCGGCCTTGAGGACGCGCCGATCCGCTGGATCGTGGATGACTGCGTAAAATTCGTAGAGCGTGAGATCCGCCGCGGAAATCACTACGACGCGATCATCATGGACCCTCCGTCCTACGGACGCGGACCGAAAGGCGAGATCTGGAAGATCGAGGACGCGATCTACCCGCTCGTAAAACTCTGCGCAAAGCTTCTCTCCGACAAGCCGTTATTCTACCTGATCAACTCCTACACAACAGGACTTGCTCCGGCAGTACTGACTTACATGTTAGGAACAGCCGTTGTCCCGCAGTTCGGCGGAACCGTGAGATCCGAGGAGATCGGACTTCCGGTAACGAGTTCCAAACTCGTACTCCCATGCGGCGCTTCCGGACGCTGGGAAGCGTAATTAACTGAAAGGATCGGTAAACATATGAAGATCATCATTGTCGGCTGCGGAAAAGTCGGCGTGAGCCTTGCGGAGCGCCTGAGCGCCGAGGGCCACGATCTCGTTATGGTCGATATGAATCCGCAGAAAGTGGAACATCTTTCCAACCAGTTTGATGCCTTAGGAATCGTCGGAAACGGCGCCAGCTTCAGTATCCAGCAGGAAGCCGGCGTGGAGAACGCGGACCTCTTTATTGCTGTCACCGGAGAGGATGAATTAAATCTCCTCTGCTGCCTGATGGCAAAAAAGACAGGTCACTGCGATACCATCGCCCGCGTAAGAAATCCGCTTTATAATAAGGAGACACGTTTCATCCAGGAAAAACTCGGTCTCTCCATGATCATCAATCCAGAGCTCACAGCGGCTCGAGAGATCTTAAAGCTCTTAAAATTCCCGTCCGCCATCAAGATCGATACCTTCGCGAAAGGACGTGTTGAACTGCTCCGTTTCCGCTTAAAGCCTGAGATCGGCTTCGGCGGCAAATCCATCATGGAGATCATGAGACAGATCAAATGCGATGTCCTGATCTGTGCCGTTGAGCGCGGATCCGAGGTCGTGATCCCGAACGGAAGCTTCGTTCTCCAGGATACAGATATCCTTTCCATCGTGGGATCCCTGGAAAACACGGCCCAGTTCTTCGAGAAGATCGGTCTCCGCTCAAAATCAGTGAAAAACTCCCTGATCATCGGCGGCGGCAC
>Ga0129312_1001163_pt1 | contig 16585 bp, 9 predicted proteins | sample O827metagenome_FD_94434 | JGI IMG/M metagenome (GOLD analysis project Ga0129312, IMG submission 94434) | Orangutan group fecal microbial communities from Wisconsin, USA - O827 metagenome | ecosystem: Host-associated > Mammals > Digestive system > Large intestine > Fecal | place: USA: Wisconsin... | reverse complement strand
CGCTTGTGTCAAGCACTTTTTAAAATTTCTTTTTGTCATTCGCTTGCGATGGATCTTTGTGTCCGTTTCGCTTGCGGCGACAGTTGCATACTTTAACAGACGAAGCAGGGCATGTCAAGCGTCATTTTCACTTTTTCCGAAAACTTTTCAGTAATGGTCCAGATGCCCAGAGGGCTGCCATCGGAAGTACAGTACTCCGAAGCTGGAAGACTCTAAAATCCTGCCCTTAAGAAGTACTAAGCCCTCTGCAATCACTGAGTTTTCTTCATGAAAACTCAGCATTGCAGAGGGTGCTAAGGAAAAATGCTCTAAGTACTTCTAAAGGGCAGGATTTTGATTCTTCACATCTTCTACGTATGACTTCCGATGGCAGTCCTCCCGGCACCTTGGCCGATTTCAATGTGTATACAGATCAATGGTCTGATACGGAATGATCACGTGGTGTTCATTGAACGATTTTATGATCTTCTCCCGGAGCTCGCTGCAGGCGCGGAAGTTCTCGTCGACGCTGTGTGTCCATACAGTGAACTTAAATACGACGCCATTCTGGCTTACGCGGCTCATCGCAATCGTGACGTCTTTCCTGCTGACCTCCGGCTGGCTTTCCAGCGCCTGTCGGATCAGGGAGCGGACGAGGTCGAAGTCAGATTCATACGCGACCTCGAACTCGAGGAAATTACCTGTACCCTCCACGTAGTCAGCATTGACGATCACCGCCTGATCCACGAGGCTGTTTGGAAGGATATTGCTCTGCCCGTCATAGCTCTGGATCACGACATGACGGAAGGTCATATCTTTCACGATGCCTTCGCAGATCTGCGTGCCTCCCTGCAGGAGCTTCACCTTCTGTCCGATTTCGAGTGGGCGCGAGGCAGACAGCATGAAGCCGGAAATCACGTTTCCAAGGGCCTGCTGCGCCGCGAAGGTCGAGACAGCGATGATCAGGGTACCACTTTGCAGGATAACGGTACTGATCTCGCGCGCCATGTCAAACTGTGACAGCACAGAGTAGATCGCCGTCGCAAGGAGAACGACGTACACCACGCTATTCAGAAACTTATAGAAGATACTGTTCTTCCGCCGATTGATTCTTCGGAAGATGCGATTCGTGATGGAAATCAGCACTGCAAACACCACGACGATGATCGCGATCGATATCAGTTTATCGAGGTGCCCCTCTGCCATGATATATTCTTTCATTATGCCTCCATATTTCGTGTCACATGCTGCGCAGCGATCGTTGTTTCACCGCGGCCACAGTCTGCTTCTTTCGTCGAAGCAAGGCCCACGCCAGGGCATGCTGATGTAGGCATTGGCCTACGCGTGCGTTTCCGCCTCGATATAGGCTTCGTCGGGGATGCCAATGTCTTCGACCAGCACCCGCCCGGCAAAGTTCTGTCCGGCGCCGCACACGAGTCCGGTCTTGTTTCGTCCGAAGGTTATGGTCACATCCGCTTTTATGCCACAGCCCATGAGCTCACCCGTATCGGTATTGATGCCGGAGGGTGCGTCGATGGCGAGTACGAATCCATGCCTGCGGCGATTGGCCTCTTCTATAAACGTGCGGTAGTCGCCCGCGATTTCTCGATGCAGGCCGATGCCGAAGATACCGTCGATCAGGATGTCGTCGTCTGGAAGTCTGTTCCCCCGAAACGGCGATGCATCGTCTGCGGCAGTGGCACTGTCTGGATGCACCGCCATAACAGCTACTTCGCCAGCATCAGCAGTATCAACGTCTGGATGCACTGCCATAGCAGCTGCTTCGCCAGCATTGGCAGTATCAACGTCTGGACGATACATCGTCACCATGCCACCCGCCTGCTGAAAATGGCAGAGCTGGTAGAGAAACTCCCAGCTGGCTTTCTCCAGTTTTCCGACGATGTATACTCGCGGCTGATAGCCCTCCTCGAGGAGCATACGTGACGCGCAGACACCATCCGCGCCGTTATTGCCGACACCGCAGAGCACGGAAATCTTCAGATCCTGGTATCGCGCAGCTGTCTTCTGCCGATCCCGCACACCGTTTACGTCTGCCACCCCAGCCCCAAGGCTCACGAGTTCAGCCAGCGCATCCTTCACCTCATTTGTCACCGTAGCATCTACGCGCTTCTGTGCGAGCGGAAAATGCTTCATTACGTATTCCGCGATTTTACTGCTCGCCGTTTCCATCAGCGTCAGAGACTTCAGTCCCATCACATCCATCGCGTAGCGGTCGGCCGCCTTCGCCACCGCACCGGTGATGCACATCGCTTTCCGATTACCATTCTCATGTTGCATATTCCCGCCTCTTCCTATAAAGAAATATCATCGCGGGGCGAAGGACTGCTTAAAAAACGCTGTCCTCCGCCCCGCCCGGACGTAAACTTTGTTATCTCTTTGCCTGCTCGGTTGCGCCCGGCTTTCCACGGAAATCATGCGGTGCAGAGTGCTGGATATAGCGCTTGTCGTAGCTGTAGAAGTAGGTCTTCATCATACCGTTATAGATCTTCCGGTTCTTGTCGGCCTTTCCGAGGTACTTCTGCGCGTCCTCCCAGGCCGTGATGAGGTGCATGGACCAGCTGTCGAGGCTCTGGTACGCTTCCTTCAGCTCGGTGTACAGAAGCGGCAGATTCCGCTTATCCTCGATTCGCTCACCGTATGGCGGGTTCGTGAGGATATAACCGAACTTACCGCTGTGCGAGAAGTTCGCGATGTCACGCACCTGCAGATGCACGATCTTCTCTACACCGGCACGCTCTGCGTTCTCTCGCGCAACCGGAATCACCTCCGGATTGATGTCATAGCCCTGGATATCTACCTTCTTCCCGAAGCGGTTCACACCGGTCTCGAGAAGTGTCTGGTCGATGGCCTCATCCGCCTCGTCGAGCGCGTTATACCAGCACTTCTTATCGATCAGATTCGTCCACGCCTCCGAAACGAAGGCACGATCCATGCCTGGGGCGATGTTGGCGGCGATCATGGCTGCCTCGATCACGAAGGTACCGGAGCCGCACATCGGATCGACGAAGGCGTGGTCCTCCCGCCAGCCGGACTGCATGATGAGGGCCGCAGCCAGTGTCTCAGTGATCGGCGCGAGGCCCTGCTTCAGACGGTAGCCACGCTTATGGAGGGACTCACCGGAGGTATCGAGGCAGACCGTGAAGATATCCTTATACGCAAAGACACGTACCGGATACTTCGCACCATGCTCCTCGAACCAGTCGACGCCATAGTATGCGCCCATGCGGGCAACCATGGCCTTCTTCATAACCGACTGGATGTCACGGGTTGAAAAGAGCTTCGACTTGATGGAGCTCGCCTTCGTAACCCAGAAGCTGCCATCCTTCGGTACGAAATTCTCCCATGGGAGTGATTTCGTCGCCTGGAAGAGCTCCTCCCAGGTCTCTGCCCGGAAGGTGCCGACCTTCAGCAGGATACGCTCCGTCGTACGGAGGAAGATATTGGCACGCGCGATGGCGTCCGCATCGCCGATGAAGCTCACGCGTCCGTCGGTGACTTCCGTGATGTCGTAGCCGAGATTGATGATTTCTTTTTTCGTGACGGCCTCGAGACCGAAATGGCAAGGCGCAATCAGTTCAAATGTTTTCATGATATAAACCTTTCGTAATACAGTGTGCGAAGGGATGATGTTCGATAAATGTCGCTCGTCCAGGCGGGACAGGCGGTGCTATAAGCCGTACGCAGCCTGACGCCCGATCCTTCTGGCGTCTGGGTATGATGGATCCATCCGGGCGGCGTAAGCACGCCGGACTAGTGGTTGATGATGCCCTTGATCAGCCAGAGCACGACGAGTACCACCAGCAGTGGGAGCAGTACCGGCGAAAGGAAGGTCAGCACACCACCGATGAGGCCCACGAGGACCTGGAATAGCAGGAAGAAGATGATGAAGACGGCGACACAGCCCCAGCCGCTCGCGTCAAACACATGCACGTGGCTGCCTGTACTGCTCTGCTGCGCCTTCCGCTCGCTGTGATGGCGATAGAACGGGTCGCTCCAGCCGCTGTCGTTCCGCTCTCCGCTCTCGGCGTAGCTCTCACACTCCTGCTGGTTCTCGTCCTCATAGCCCTGGCGCACGGTCTCCGCATCCTCTGCCTCGGTTTCACAGCTGCGCGCACCGGCGCCACTGTAGTTCGCACGAAAATGGTCGAAGGCGTCGGAATCCGGCTCCAGATCGACCGTACCGCGGATTTCATCATCCTGACTCGCGATCGGATCGCCCGCCGCCTCGGCGGTATCGATGATGGTCTTCGCCAGCAGTCTCGGCGAACCGAGCTCCTCGATGACCTCTGCCTCAGAGCGACCCTTTCGAACCTCTCCACAGATATAGCTGTCGTAATATGCGATCTGCTCACGAATCACCTGATCTGAAACGCTCAGGTTGAGCTGGACCGTTAAATCATGCAGGAACTGTTCCTTATTCAAATTCGTTTCCTCATCGCGGCGGCTGCCGCCTTCTTTTCTACTCCGGCCGATATCTTTTCGCAGGCCAATGTCTACATGCACGCAGGGCTGCGCCCATGCCGGAGAATTCGATCATGCTTCAGATGAAGCGCCTCTAATATACAATAAACCGAGACCTGCACAGTGCGCAAGTCCCGGTTATATTTTTCACAGAAAATTCGGAATCGCAGTGCCGTGCAGCGCTGCGAGACATTTTCGATGCAGGTGCATCATGTAGACATTGACCTCACAGATGCACGGCGGAATCACTCTTCCGTCTTCTCCTCTGCCTCCTCCGGAACCACGGCGATGCCGAGGTCGGTAAGCTGTGACTCGTCAAATACCGGTGCCGGTGCATCCATCATCGGATCGGAGCCGTCCTTGATCTTCGGGAAGGCGATGACATCACGGATCGTGTCGGAGCCGACCATCCACATCGCGAGACGGTCGAGGCCGTACGCGAGACCAGCGTGTGGCGGTACCCCGTACTTGAAGGCCTGCATCAGGAAGCCGAACTGCTTCTGCGCCTTCTCCGGTGTGAAGCCGAGCTTCTCAAGCATCTTCTCCTGCACGTCGGCCTGGTGGATACGAACAGAACCACCGCCGAGCTCTGTACCGTTCAGAACGATATCGTATGCCTTCGCACGAACCGCGCCCTGATCGGTATCAATCATCGGGAGATCCTCCTCCATCGGCATCGTGAATGGATGATGCATCGCCTGGTAACGGCCGAGCTCGTCAGACCACTCGAACATCGGGAACTCGGTGACCCAAAGGAACTTCCACGCCTTGCGATCGATGAGATCGAGGTCTGCACCGAGCTGGAGACGGAGTGCACCGAGTGCGCTCCATACGGTCGTGTTCTTCGTGTCGGATACGAACATGAGGAGGTCGCCCGGCTCGCCGCCCATCTCCTGGCAGAGTGCCTTCAGCTCCTCTTCCGTCATAAACTTCGCAAAGCTGGACTTATAGCTGCCATCCTCGTTGATCGCGAGGTATGCGAGACCCTTCGCACCATAGCCCTTGACGAGCTCGGTATACTTATCGATATGCTTACGCGGCATCTTCGCCTGGCCCTTGACATTCAGGCCCTTGATCATACCGCCGTCCTTCGCGCATGCGGAGAACACGCCGAAGCCACAGTCCTTCACCACCTCGGTGACATCGTGGAGCAGCATCTCGAAACGCATATCCGGCTTATCGGAGCCGTACTGGTTCATCGCGTCGATCCATGGCATCCGCATGATCGGGAGTTCAATGTCTACATCGCACACCTCCTTGAAGATGTACTTCAGCAGACGCTCGTTGACCTCGATGACATCATCGACATCCACGAAGCTGAGCTCCATATCCACCTGGGTAAACTCCGGCTGACGATCGGCACGGAGGTCCTCATCACGGTAGCAGCGTGCCAGCTGGAAGTAACGGTCGAAGCCGGATACCATGAGGAGCTGCTTCAGGAGCTGCGGAGACTGCGGCAGTGCGTAGAAGGAGCCGTGGTGCATACGGGACGGTACGAGGAAGTCTCTCGCACCCTCCGGGGTGGACTTGATGAGGGTCGGGGTCTCGATCTCAAGGAAGCCGTTCTCACTCATGAAGCTGCGGATCAGATAGGCGATCTTCGCTCTCGTCATGATGCGCTTCGCAAGCTCCGGACGACGAAGGTCGAGGTAACGATACTTGAGACGTGTGTTCTCGTTCGTCGGGATCCCATCCTCGATCGGGAATGGTGGCGTCTCGGACTCAGCGAGAACACGAAGTGCTCTGGCAGAAATCTCGATGCTTCCTGTCTTCATATCCTTGTTTGCATCCTTACCACGGGAACGTACGATACCGGTCACCGCGATTACAAACTCGGAACGCAGCTTCGCTGCCTTCTCAAACACCTCGGTGCCACACTCGGACTCCTCGAACACGATCTGCAGGAGACCGGAACGATCACGAAGGTCTGTAAAGATCAGACCGCCCTTGTTTCTGGAGCGCTGAACCCAGCCCATCATGGTGACTTCTCTGTCGATATAGGACTCGTCAAGCTCTGTACATCTGCACGTTCTGTGCAGACCTTTCATAGACTCTGCCATAGCTTTTACCTCTTATATATAATGAAAAAATTACTGTAATGAATCCTGATAGAATTCCTTAAACTCGGTATATCCCTCCGATGTAAGCTGCTCCTTCTGGAACTTCTTGTTTTTATTCATGCGGGATACCAGAACGGTCTCTCCCTGAAGACGACGTGTCATCGCTTCGCTGATCGCCTCGGCGGTCTTCGCACGGTCGAGGTTTTTATCAAGGAGGAAGGCCACCTTCGTGCCCTCGCCCGGAACCTTCTCGTCTGCGTCGAGCATGATGGTGATGATACGCTCGAAGCCGATGGAGAAGCCGACGGCCGGGGTATCCTGACCGGTGAACTTGCCGACCATACGGTCATAGCGTCCGCCACCGCCGACGGAGCCGCTGAAGCCCTCGGCACGGATCTCGAAGATCGGACCGGTATAGTAGCCCATACCACGTACGAGGGTCGGATCGAAGAGGACCTTTACATTGACGCTCTTGACAGCTGCCACCGTCTCCACGATGGTGGCGAGGTTATCCGTCACGCTCTCCGGGAGCACATCCTTCAGCTTCTCACCGAGGGTGCGGATGTCCTGTGCACCGGTACCGATGGTCGCAAGCAGTGCCTGATACTTATCGATGACGCTCTCCTCATAGCCGAGCGAAAGGAGCTCTGCCTTTACGCCGTCGTTTCCGATCTTGTCAGCCTTGTCGAGGCTGATGCAGACCTTCTCGAAATCGTCTGCAGGGAAGCCGGCGTAGGCCTGCATGCCACGAAGGATCTCACGATCATTGATCACGATGGAGAAGTTATACTTCTCACCGAAGCCGATGCGGTTAAGCAGGGTGGAGATGGCGAGGATCAGCTCGATCTCCGCGACGTTGCTGCCATCACCGAAGATGTCGATGTCGCACTGCACGAACTCACGGAAGCGGCCCTTCTGCGGACGATCCGCACGGAACACCGGTCCGATCTGGAGTGCCTTAAACGGGCTCGGGAGCTGTGCCTGGTTCTGGCTGTAGAAGCGGCTCAGTGGAAGGGTCAGATCATAACGGAGGCCGGAATCTGCGAGTGCATCCAGATCGCCGGACTGGAATGCGCTTTCCAGCTTATCGCCGCGCTTCTGTACCTTAAAAATCAGCTTCTCGTTATCACCGCCCTGCTTGCTGAGCAGGTTCTCGATGTGCTCGACGACCGGGGTCTCGATCTCTGTAAAGCCGAACTCCTTATAGGTTCTGCGGATTTCGCTCAGAACATACTGGCGAAGCTCCATCTCTCTCGGGAGGATGTCCTTCATACCGGTGACCGGTTTCTTCTTTAATGCCATAGCTGTACCTCATATCAATGTTAATACGGCCTTTAATTATAACAACAGTCGCGCAAATACGCAAGAACCTCGCACGGTGCGAGGCCTCGGCAATTCGCCGAAACGCGGCAAAAAAGACCCGGAGGCAGTCCTCCGGGTCTCTCAAAGAATATTTATCTGATCTCAGAGGTACTTCTTCATACAATCATCGATATCAAGCGTTGCGAAGTAGTCCTTCGGGGTCTCGGCGCGGCGGATGAGCTTGACGGAGCCGTCTTCGCGGAGCAGGAGCTCGGCGGACCAGAGCTTGCCGTTGTAGTTGTAGCCCATCGCGAAGCCGTGTGCGCCGGCGTCGTGGATGAAAAGGTAGTCGCCCTTCTCGAGCTCCGGAAGCGGACGGTCGATGGCGAACTTGTCGTTGTTCTCGCAGAGCGAGCCGGTCACGTCATAGGTATGGTCACATGGTGCGTCCTCCTTCCCGAGGACGGTGATGTGGTGGTAAGCACCGTACATCGCCGGGCGCATGAGGTTGACCGCGCAGGCATCGACACCGGCATACTCCTTATAGGTATGCTTGAAGTGGATGACCTTCGTGATCAGTGCGCCGTATGGTGCCAGCATGAAGCGGCCCATCTCGGTGAAGATGCGGATGCCGCCGAGACCGTGCGGTACGAGCACTTCATCAAATACGCGATGAACGCCCTCGCCGATCGCCTCGATGTCGTTCGGTTTCTGGTCCGGCTTGTATGGCACGCCGACACCGCCGGAGAGGTTGATGAAGTCGAGCGCGACGCCGGTCTCTGCCTTGATCTTGACGGCGAGCTCGAAGAGCTCCTTCGCAAGGGTCGGGTAGTAATCGTTCGTTACGGTGTTCGATGCGAGGAAGGCGTGCATGCCGAAGTGCTTGACGCCACCCTCCTTCAGGATACGGTAGCCCTCGATGAGCTGTGCGGTGGTCATGCCGTACTTCGCATCCTGCGGATTATCCATGATGGTGTTTGCGATGCGGAAGTATCCGCCCGGATTATAGCGAAGGCTCATGGTCTCCGGGAAGCTGCCCAGGGTATCCTTCAGCTCCTGGATGTTCGTGAAGTCATCGAGGTTGATGATGGCACCGAGCTCGTTCGCGACCTTATACTCCTCGAGCGGTGTGTCGTTTGAGGAAAACATGATGTCGTGGCCGTGGAAGCCGCAGGCGTCAGACATCTGAAGCTCGGTGAGGGAGCTGCAGTCCGTGCCGCAGCCCTCTTCCTTCAGAATACGAAGGATGGACGGGTTCGGGGTCGCCTTCACCGCGAAATACTCCTTGAAGCCCTTATTCCAGCTGAAGGCCTTATATACCTTCCGCGCATTCTCACGGATGCCCTTCTCGTCATACAGATAAAAAGGTGTCGGGTAGGTCTTCGCAATTTCCTTCACCTGGTCCAGTGTGATATATGGTGTTTTCATGGTTTCCTCCACGTTCGTAAAATCTAATGTCAAATCTTAATACAGCCGATTTATAAAAGAAAATACTTGCCGGTTATGGCAAGTATAAATTCAGGCCTCTCATGGATTACAAGGAGACAATGCCATGCAATGCGCCTCCGGCGCGGGCATTGTCGCTTGATTTTGCCGGCAGGCCGGCAAAACGGCCTCGCCGCCCGGGGGCATCCATGCGCCGCTCCGTCCTACGGACGGCCCTCTCATGGATTATGCCTGCATTACTCTCATGATGTTCGTCGCGGTCACCGGCTGGTTGCGGGTCATGCGGGACAGTACGCCGGCGGTGATGACGCAGAGGTCGCCCTTCTCGACGATGCTGCGCTCGCGGAGCTCCTCCATGGAGGACTCGAAGAGTTCGTCGGTGGTGTCAGCTCTTCTCGCCCAGATCGGGGTGACGCCCCAGAAGAGCATCATCTGGCGAACGGTCGCCTGGCTCGGGGACATCGCATAGATGTGGGTCTTCGGGCGGTACTTCGAAATCAGCTTTGCGGTCGAGCCGGAGAGCGTCGGTACGATCAGTGCCTTGGCGTCAAGCTCACTCGCCGTGGTGACAGAAGCTGCGCAGACGGCATTGGAAATGTTTGCATAGGTGCTCTCATCGACGTTGCGCATCTTATACTGTGTGTAGTCGAGGAACTGCTCGGTATACTCGACGACGGACGCCATCATATCGAGGGCCTCGACCGGATACTTGCCGGCTGCGGTCTCACCGGACAGCATGACCGCGTCGGTTCCGTCATAAACCGCATTTGCAACGTCGGTCACTTCCGCTCTCGTCGGACGCGGATTACGGATCATGGAATCGAGCATCTGGGTTGCGGTGATGACGAGCTTGCCTGCGAAGTTACACTTATGGATCATCTCCTTCTGGAGCTGCGGGAGACGCTTCGCGTCGATCTCCACACCGAGGTCGCCACGGGCCACCATGATACCATCGGCGGCTGCGATGATGGCGTCGAGGTTATCCAGACCCTCCTGCGACTCGATCTTCGCGATGATCTTCATGCTGGAGCCTGCCTCGTCGATCAGTGCACGAATCTGCTCGATCGTGTCTGCATTACGTACGAAGGAAGCGGCTACGAAATCGAAGCCCTCCTCGATACCGAACTTGATGTCCTCGATATCCTTCTCGGTCAGGCCCGGAAGGCGAATGCTGACGTTCGGAACATTGACACCCTTCTTCTCGCCGAGCTCACCGCCGTTTGTGATGAGGCAGTGGATGTCCGCGCCCTCGACGCGCTCCACCTGGAGACCGATGAGGCCATCATCGATCAGGATGGTGCTGCCCTCCTGGACGTCTTCATTGAGCCCGCTATAGTTAATGTATACACGCGATGCATTTCCGATGCACTCGTCGATGGTCAGGACGATTTCGTTGCCCGCCTCGAGCATCACCTTCTTGTGATCCTCGAGCTCACCGGTACGAATCTCCGGTCCCTTCGTGTCCAGCAGCGCTGCGATCTCACGACCGGTATCCTTGCGTGCCTGCTTCAGCAGCGCGAGACGGCCGAGGTGCTCCTGGTGGCTGCCATGGGAGAAGTTGAAACGTGCTACGTCCATCTTCTCTGCGAGCTTCTTCATGAGCTCGTAATCGTTCTCATTCGGTCCAAGTGTACATACAATCTTCGTCTTTCTCATAAAATTCTCCTCTTTTTAGAACCGGCCGGTACTGTGTCCGGCATTTATGTCAAGCGCCGGAAAATCCGGTGCATGCTCGCAGTTTCATATACCCATGTCTCCGGCCCGAAGGCCGGTGGCTTCGCATAACGCACTGATGACCACTGCGCCGCCTACTGCCCTACAGATCGACGGCTTCGCGTATATCTGTCGCCGCCGTGTGTCAGCGGAAATCCCGCATGTTATAGATGTTTCTGTTCTTCGGCCGCTGATTCGTCAGAAGGAAGAACAGCGCGACATTCAGCAGGCTCACAAGGATCGCCACCTTGTTGCCGAGACCCGGAAGGGCCACAAAATAGAAAAGATACAGGACCACTTCTGCGATCGCCAGCCACTTCGCTTTGATCGGGATGATGAAGTACAGAAGAAAGGTCGTCTCAGGAAACGTCAGGGCATAGGCCAGGAAGATACTGAAGGTCATGTAGGTCGGATACAGCTGCACCGAATAGCCGGTCACCAGATAAATCAGGATCGCCGCCAGCACCAGCAGAATCACACCTGTAAAATAGAAGAAATTATACTTAAATGTCCCCCAGACACGCTCCAGTGTCATCCCCAGACTGTAGTAAACGAACAGCGCGACGATCATCCACAGGAAGCTCGTCGATGGCGGATAGAAAATAAAAGTGATGATCCGCCAGATATGGCCATGCAGAATCGCCTCCGCATCCAGATCCAGATAATAAAAGTAAAGAAGTGGATTAAACATCTGGATGAGATAACCCACCACATAGATCACGCAGATATACTTCATAAGATTCGGAACGGCATACTTCCCGAACCTCCGCTCCAGCTTCTGATAAAAAGTCAATATATACTCCTTTCAGTTCATCACACAGTTATTAAATTATCAATTTCGACATCCAGATACTAGTAACCCATCATGAACGTGAAATACGCTAGAAGTATACGTGCTACGCCTTTCTTTTTCAAGAGAAATATATGTAAAGGCAAACACTCCACGCAGCGTTCTGCTGACCATTCAGGCTGGGGATACGGAAGGAAGGGAAACGGATGCCATACACCTCACGCGATATGCCCAGAAAACATGATAAAGCCGATGAAAGCGTTTCCGATTTCACAAAAGTTTTATGATTATGCCGATTGAACCCCCATTTTTTAAATGCTACAATGCTACTTTGTTATTCTATATAAATATAGGTAGCTATTCAGAACACTTTGATCTTTCTAATAATTAAGAATCAGGTGCCAGGAAAGTATATAGGTAATAAGAGGTTATATCATGCAAGAGTATAGACTCGGAATCGACATTGGTTCTACAACCGTAAAGATCGCCATCCTCGATCAGGCGAAACAGCTTCTGTTCTCGGACTACCGCCGTCATCACGCGGATATCCAGGGCACGCTGGCAGATATTCTCGAGGAAGCGAAGGAGACGCTGGGTGAAATCCGCCTCGCGTCGGTCATCACCGGTTCAGGTGGACTGACGCTGAGCAAGCACATGCATGTTTTCTTCTGTCAGGAAGTCGTCGCGGTCGCAACCGCGCTCAAGGACTACCGTCCGGATACGGACGTCGCCATCGAGCTCGGCGGCGAGGACGCAAAAATCATATATTTCAAGGGTGGGATCGATCAGCGAATGAACGGTATCTGTGCCGGCGGTACAGGATCCTTCATCGACCAGATGGCCTCCCTCCTTCATACCGACGCGGCCGGTCTCAACGATCTCGCCGCCGGTTATCAGATGATCTACCCGATCGCCGCACGCTGTGGTGTCTTCGCAAAGACCGATATCCAGCCGCTGATCAACGAGGGTGCCGCCCGCGAGGATCTCGCGGCGTCTATCTTCCAAGCGGTCGTCAATCAGACCATCTCCGGTCTCGCACAGGGCAAGCCGATCCGTGGTCACGTCGCCTTCCTCGGCGGCCCGCTCCACTTCATGCCGGAGCTCCGCAAGGCCTTCATCCGCACCCTCCATTTGCAGGGGGATGAGATCATCGAGCCGGAGAACAGCCATCTCTTCGCGGCGATCGGCTCCTGTCTGAACTGCCCGGAGGACGCGGAAGCTGTATCCATCACGTCCCTCATCGAGCAGCTTCGTCACGGCATCCAGATGGATACCGAGATCAAGCGTATGGACCCGCTCTTCCATAACGAGGCAGAGTACCAGGAATTCACGCAGCGTCATGCGCAGGCGCGCGTAAAGACAGCCGACCTCAGTACATATCACGGCAATGTCTTCCTCGGCATCGATGCCGGCTCCACCACGACGAAGCTGGCCCTCGTGTCCGAGCAGGGCGAGCTTCTCTACAAGTTCTATGCAAACAACGAGGGATCGCCGATCGCGACGGCCATCAAGTCCATGAAGGAAATCCGGGACCTGCTGCCGTCCGACGCACGCATCGCCTACAGCTGCTCCACCGGTTACGGTGAGGCGCTCCTGAAGTCCGCCTTCCAGCTCGACGAGGGCGAGGTGGAGACCATCTCCCACTACTACGCAGCTGCGTTCTTCGAGCCGGAAGTCGACTGTATCCTCGACATCGGCGGCCAGGACATGAAGTGCATCCGCATCAAGGATGGTACCGTCGATTCGGTGCAGCTTAACGAAGCCTGCTCGTCCGGCTGTGGCTCCTTCCTCGAGACCTTCGCGCGCTCACTGGACTACTCCGTGATCGACTTCGCGCATGAGGCACTCTATGCAGAGAACCCGACCGACCTCGGCTCCCGCTGTACGGTATTCATGAACTCGAACGTCAAGCAGGCGCAGAAGGAGGGGGCAAGCGTCGGCGATATCTCTGCCGGCCTCGCCTACTCCGTCATCAAGAACGCACTCTATAAGGTCATCAAGGTCACGGATGCGAAGGATCTCGGACAGCACATCGTCGTGCAGGGTGGTACCTTCTACAACGATGCCGTCCTCCGTGCCTTCGAGAACCTCCTCGACGCCCATGTCACCCGTCCGGATATCGCCGGCATCATGGGTGCCTTCGGCGCAGCACTGATCGCACGTGAGCGTTATCAGCTGAAGAACGCGCATCTCCGGGAGATGAAGCCAGGTGAGGAAAAGGATGTACCGCTCACCGCATATGGCCGTGTACAGACCCGCATGCTTCCGATCGATGACATCATACATCTTCAGTACACGACCCGCATGGCACGCTGCCAGGGCTGCAATAATCACTGCGTCCTGACCATCAACCAGTTCGGTGCCGGCCGGAACTTCATCTCCGGTAACCGCTGTGAGCGTGGCCTCGGAAAGGCGAAGGCGAAGTCGGACATTCCGAACCTCTTCGCTTATAAGATGAAGCGCATGTTTGATTACGAGCCGCTCCCGATCGATCTCGCCGAGCGTGGCGAGGTGGGTATCCCGCGTGTGCTCAACATGTACGAGAACTATCCGTTCTGGGCGACCTTCTTCCGTGAGCTGAAGTTCCGGACCGTGCTGTCTCCAGCCAGCACACGTCAGATCTACGAGCTCGGCATCGAGACGATCCCGTCCGAGTCTGAGTGCTACCCGGCGAAGATCGCGCACGGTCATATCGAGTGGCTGATGAAGCACGGACAGAAGTTCATCTGGTATCCGTGCATCCCATACGAGCGGAACGAGACGCCAGATGCCGGCAATCACTACAACTGCCCGATGGTCACCTCCTATGCAGAGAACATCATCAATAACGTCGAGGACCTGCAGAACAACTCCGTCCTCTTCATGAAACCGTTCCTCGCACTGACGAATGAGAAGATCTGCACAGACCAGCTCGTGAAGGTCTTCGTCCACCCGGACCGCATCGAGGATTCGATCCGTCCGGTCGGCGAGCTCACCCTCGAGAAGATCGGCGAGCAGTTTAGGAAGTGGAACTTCACCGAGCAGGAGATCCGCTCGGCGGCGCATGAGGCCTGGGCAGAGCTCGAGCGTGCGCATCAGGATATGGAGAAGAAGGGTGAGGAAACCCTCCGCTGGATGAAGGAGACCGGCCACCGCGGCATCGTGCTCGCGGGTCGTCCATACCACGTGGATCCGGAAATCAACCATGGTATCCCGGAGCTGATTACGAGCTACAACTTCGCGGTGCTGACCGAGGATTCCATCTCCCATCTCGGTGAGGTGGAGCGTCCGCTGATCGTCACCGACCAGTGGATGTACCATACCCGTCTCTATCGCGCGGCTTCCTTCGTGAAGACCCGCGAGGACCTCGATCTCATCCAGCTGAACTCCTTCGGCTGCGGCCTCGATGCCGTCACCGTGGATCAGGTACGGGATATTCTGAACGGTTCCGATAAGATCTACACCGTGCTGAAGATCGACGAGGTCAACAACCTCGGCGCGGCACGTATCCGTGTGCGTTCGCTGATCGCGGCGATCCGTGTCCGGGAGGAGAAGCACTACGAGCGTACGCTGCGTCCGGCCAGCTATGATCGAAAGCTCTTTACGAAGGACATGAAGGACGAGGGCTACACCATCCTCTGCCCGCAGATGTCCCCGATCCACTTCGAGCTGATCGAGCCGGCCATCCGCGCCTGCGGTTATAAGGTCGAAGTCCTGAACAACGCAAACCGGACAGCGATCGATACGGGTCTCAAGTACGTGAACAACGATGCCTGCTACCCTTCCATCATCGTGGTCGGTCAGATCATGGATGCGCTGAACTCCGGAAGGTACGACCTCGATCACACCGCGGTCATCATGTCCCAGACGGGCGGTGGCTGCCGTGCGTCTAACTACATTGGCTTCATCCGACGTGCCCTCGAGCATGCCGGTATGGCGCAGATTCCGGTGATTTCGCTCAATGCAAATGGCATGGAGACCACACCGGGCTTCAAGATCACGCTCCCGCTGCTGACGAAGGCCATGCAGGCAGTCGTCTACGGTGATATCTTCATGCGCTGTCTCTATGCGACGCGACCGTACGAGCAGACACCGGGTTCTGCAGAGGCGCTGCACCAGAAGTGGGTGAAGACCTGCATCGCATCGCTCCAAAAGAAGTCCTCCTCGATGAGCGAATTCTCACGGAACGTACGTGGCATCATCCATGATTTCGATGTGCTGCCGCTGCAGGAGAGCCTTCGGAAGCCGAAGGTCGGGATCGTCGGCGAGATTCTCGTCAAGTTCTCGCCGCTCGCGAACAACCATATCGTGGAGCTGCTCGAGCGCGAGGGGGCGGAGGCCGTCATGCCGGATCTCATGGACTTCCTGCTCTACTGCTTCTACAACCAGAATTTCAAGTATGAGAATCTGGGTGCCGGCTGGAAGGGCAAGACGCTCTGCAATGCGGCGATCACGCTGCTTGAGTTCTTCCGGAAGACTGCACGGAAGGCCTTTGCGCAGTCCGCACGCTTCACACCGCCTGGCGACATCCATGCGCTTGCGAAGATGGCGCGGGAATATGTGTCGCTGGGTAATCAGACCGGTGAGGGCTGGTTCCTGACGGGTGAGATGCTCGAGCTGATCGGCGAGGGTGTCGAGAATATCATCTGTACGCAGCCGTTCGGCTGTCTCCCGAACCACATCGTGGGGAAGGGCGTCATCAAGGAGCTGAAGCGGCATCATCCGGATGCGAACATCATCGCGGTGGATTACGATCCGGGTGCGTCGGAGGTGAACCAGCTGAATCGTATCAAGCTGATGCTGACGGTTGCGCAGAATAATTTAAAGTCGAAGT
>Ga0129312_1001162_pt1 | contig 16595 bp, 12 predicted proteins | sample O827metagenome_FD_94434 | JGI IMG/M metagenome (GOLD analysis project Ga0129312, IMG submission 94434) | Orangutan group fecal microbial communities from Wisconsin, USA - O827 metagenome | ecosystem: Host-associated > Mammals > Digestive system > Large intestine > Fecal | place: USA: Wisconsin... | reverse complement strand
GATCCTGCGCTCCATGATCTGCTGGAAATCTCCATCGCAGACCAGTTCCTCCGGGCAGAGATATAAAGTCTCCTGTGAATCTCTTCCGTAAGCCAGCATCAGCTCATTGATATCCGAGAATATCTCTCTGCCGGTCCTCTCACCATAGCGGCTTGGAAGTCCGTTAAGCCGCACAATAGCACCATAATAATGATCTGAGCTGAAATATCTGTGAAGGCTTTCCTCCTTTACAGGTATCTCATTGACCAGCCTGTGCATAAGGATGTTTCTTGCCCGATAATATTTTTCCTTCACCTTTTTTTCCAGCTTTTCAATAAGGTGTGCAAACTCTGATGGCACAATAGGCTTCAGTATGTAGTCGCATACACCGAAGCTGATGGCCTGCTTGGCGTACTCAAACTCCTGATAGCCGCTGACGATCACGCTGATCACATCCGGATAACGTTTTTTCGTTTCTTCCACCAGCCTCAGTCCGTTCATCACCGGCATCTGGATATCTGTGATCAGGATATCCGGCTCTCCTTTTTCTTCCATAATTTCCAGTGCTTCCTGTCCGTTGTAGGCAGTCCCCATGATCTCAAAATCACTGTATTTCCTGTTTATGATATTGACGATCAGGCTTGCAGCCATAGGTTCATCGTCAACCACTAATACCTGATACATCTGCATCCTCCTCTTTCTCAGATACTCCGATTATCACGCTTACTCCTTCTTCCAGGTTTCTGATCCTGAATACTGCTTTTCCATTATATAAAAGAAACATTCGTGCATAGGTATTTGCAAGTCCCATGCCGCCTATCTCCATCTCAACATTGCTGCCTCTGGACATGATATGCCTGCGGATCTTTTTCATCTTTTCTTCCAGGTCTGTCCGCACCTTATCTGTCATGCCTTCCCCGTTGTCACGGATCTCAAAATACCAGCCTGTATCATCCCTCCAGCCACGCACCTGGATCTTCATGATATTGTTACTGTTCTGATATCCATGCTGCACACTGTTTTCCACTAACTGCTGAAGTACGATCTTGGGAAGGGTCTCATTTCTGATGGAATCCTCACACCGTATCTCCACCTCAAGCCTGTGCTCATATCTGGATTTCAGAAGGAATATGTATCGTTCCAGATATTCCACCTCTTTTTCCACGGTTGCATACCGCTCCTTGGTACTGGTAGAATACCGCAGCATGGCCGCCAGACATCCGCAGATCTCACAGATCTCTTCGTCCCCGTCCATGATCCCCCTGCTGGAAATAACATTAAGTACATTGTAGAGAAAGTGTGGATTCACCTGCGCCTGCAGCGTATCAAACTGCGCCTGCAATTGCAGAAGGGACAGGCGCTTTTCCTTCACAATAGCTTCATTCAGTCGTTTTGTAAGATTCTGATAGGCGATTCCCAGTGCCTGTACCTCATCATCTGTATTAAGAACCATCGGTTCCACATCCAGGTTTTCAAGTCCTGTATTTTCCATCTGGGCACGTAGGGTGCTTAAAGGTCTGGTAAGTTTTCCGGCAATGATGGCTACCACAAACATGGAGATCACAAAACATCCAAAAGCAAATCCCAGTGATGTAAACAGCGCCCGTTTCATATCTGCGATAAGACCGTCATTTTTCTGCAGTACTGCTACCTGTATCCCGTAATCGGAAGATTCGGATACTGCGGATGCCCACTCATTTCCCTCAGAGTCTACCACATTGGATTTCTTTTTGATAAGCTTTGCATATTTTTTCATATATCGGACAAGATCACTGTTCAGCCCTTCTGACTGATAGAGCGTATCTCCTGCCGGTATCCACGCAACCACCTTAAGCTCACTGTCCGGAAGATCAAAAATGGCTTTGAGGTCTTCTGTTGCATACTGGACTTCAATGTAACCAAAATTACCGCCCTGTACTTTTCGTGCAAGGGAAAATACTTCCTCGCTGCTTCTTAAGCCCCAGCCATCCTGATGAGGGGCTACCAGGATCGGTTTACCGTGCATTTCCGCTGCAGCGTGCAGCCAGCTTATCTTTGATGTATCCCTCGCCTTGTTGGTTATCTTTGCCCCTGTATTGGTACTGGACGCCACATCTCCCAGATGATTAAAGATGACCACTCTGTAAAAATTGCTGTAGATATAATACATGGAAATTCCTGAATTCAGAACATCCAGCTCTTCCGTTCTTTTCATGGTATCACCATTTTCCGCATATTGAGGCAGGGATTTCATTGCATAGAGCATATCCGGATCTGACAGGATATAATCCGTCACATGCTTCATGGAATCCACGGTAAAATCAATATTGGCTGCCATCTGCCTGGAATAATAGCTCAGGCTTTCGGATGCCTTTTCTGTCAGTCTCCTGGTATTATAATTATAAGTCACAATCCCCAAAAGCATGGAGATCACAAAAGTAACAACTGAAAAAACCAGGATCAGTTTTGTGCGAAATTTCATATCTGATACCTCTCATAATTTCTTATGCAGCACTTCACGGAAATACCGCATCCACCCTGTTATGCAGTATTTCCCTGTAATGCTACAAAACAGATACCCTGCATACTGTACAGAGTATCTGTTCCATATCATATCACATAGTTCTGTTTTTTTCCAACGGCATCAGCCCTTGACAGCTCCTGCTACCATACCATCTACGATCTTCTTGTTGAAGAACAGGAAGAGGATCAGCATCGGGATGGTGATGATCAGTACATCGGCAAACAGCAGGTTATAGGAACTGGAATATCTGCCCATGAAGTTGTAAAGTGTAAGCTGTACAGTTACGTTGTCGTTTCCGGGAAGGAAATACAGCGGGTTTGTAAAGTCATTAAAAATAGTTACGGCATTCAGAATGATGATCGTGGATGTAACCGGCTTTAACAGCGGGAAGATGATCTTTACAAAAAGATGCTCTCTTGTACATCCGTCAATATAACCTGCCTCCTCAAGCTCTACAGGAATGGTGTTCATAAATCCTTTGTAAAGCATGATGGTGAACGGGATCTGTAATGCTGTCTCAACCATGATCATACCGAACATAGTCTTGTAAATATGAAGTCCCTGCATTACCCAGATCGTAGGAAGGATTGCCGGCGGGATCATAAGTCCTGTCATAACAAGTGTATCCACGATCTTTACAGGTCTGTCACTTCTTCTCTGAAGAACATATCCTGCCATGGATCCTACGATGATCAGTACGATCAGTGAACCTACAGTAAGGATGATACTGTTCTTGAAAGCTGTGAGGATCTGATAATTATTAGCGGAGAAAACTTCCTTGAAGTTCTCCCACATCCATGTCTCCGGAAATGAAAGTTCCAGAAGGTTGGCACCTCTTCTGTCTTTTAATGCATTTACCAGCATGAACAAAAATGGTACTGCAAAGATCAGGATTCCAAAAATACAACCAAGGATGTCCCCCAGTAATGTTAATCTTTTCTGTTTTTTCATCTTAGTTGTACACCTCCCTGCTGTTAAGGAACTTCTGTAACGGGAATGCGATAATTGCGATCACCGCGAACATGATAACATTGCCCGCCGTGGACAAACCGAAGAATCCGGCTGCGTACTGTTTGTAAACAACGGATGCAAGTACGTCTGTTGCAAATCCGGGACCACCCTTTGTCATAGCCCAGATCAGGTCGAAGCAGCGAAGTCCGCCGATAAGGGAAAGTGTGATGATGGTGTTTGTTGATGAACGAACCAGCGGCATTACAATGTTGCGGATCGTCTGCCAACGTGTTGCACCGTCGATGGATGCGGCTTCATAATAGCTGGAGTCAATAGATGTAATACCCGCAATGAAAATAACAGTGGAAATACTTACACCTTTCCATACATCAACTGCGACTACAGAAAACAGTGCAAGATTTGTATCACCAAGCCAGTTTGGTCCGGAAATACCGATTGCAGCAAGCACGGTATTGAAAAGGCCTTTGCTTGGATGCATCAGAGCTTTGAAGATGATACCAACAGCTACTGCACTTACAAGGTTCGGGAAGAAAACAAGAGATCTTAAGAAGTCTTTTGTTTTGATCTTGCTTGTAAGGAACAGTGCGATGAAAAATGCAATGATTACCTTAAGTCCACTTGTAAGAACCGCATAGATCAGTGTGTTTCTTACAGATATACTCAAGGATCTTTCACTGAAGAATGTCTTATAGTTATCAAGTCCGCAGAATGTAAATGATTTCAGGTCCCATACAGTTAAACTGAAGAACAGTGATGTTACCATGGGGATAATAAAGAATACCACAAAGATAACAACTGCGGGAACAAGGAACCATAAACTGTATATTTTCTTTTTGTTCATGCCTAGTTTTCCTTTCTCCTGCCAAAAAGTCGGCCGCCTGCGCTGCAAGCGGCCGACACATCAAATCTTACTTCCAGTCAAGACCAAGCTGTGTAGCCTGTTTCTTGCAGTCCTCATCGTATGCTGCTGCTGCTTCCTCGGCTGTTGACTGTCCTGTTGCAACCTCAGAGCAGATATACTCGCAGTTTGTTCCTTTTACAGATGTCTGGAACTCCATTGCAACGTTTGTTTTTCCTGTATCAAAGTATTTCTCCTGAGCCTCTTTAACTCCGTCGTATGCGTCATCCGGAAGCTCATATCCCTTGATGCAGTATGGGCCGTCTGGTTTCTGTGCCTCTGTGAAAGCATCAAGTGCCTCATCAGATGTATAGAACTCCATGAATCTTAAGATATCATCTTTCTTGTCACTGTTTGCGTTTCCGTAGATTGCTGTTGGCTCCCAAACTGTAAGGCCGTGGTTGTCAGCGTCATCTCCAGGGATACCCATAACACCGATCTTGTTTACATCGTCTCCGTAGAGCTCATAGATGCTGGAAAGTGCCTGGGAAAGAATGAACCAGTGTGCACCCTCGCCGTTTACGATCTTGTCGCATGCATCTGCATATGTAGTAGCTGTGTAGTCATCGTTAAAGTATGGCTGAAGGTCTGCAAGCTTCTGGAAGCTCTTAAGACCAGCCTCTGTTGTAGCGTATTTAGCCTCGCCAGCCTCAAATTTTTCTGAGAAATCAGGCTCTGCAGCAAGTACGTTGTAGTGGTCTCCAAGGTATGGAACCTGGATTGTCCAGGAATCTCCAAGAGATCCGATAACTGCTGTCTCACCAGCCTCTTTCAGAGTATCGCAGTTCTTAAGGAAGTCTTCCCATGTGTCCGGAACCTGAAGATCATATTTCTCATAGAGATCTTTGTTATAAAGGATACATCCAAGGTTTGTAGCTGTAAGCGGTACACCATATACTGCTGTGTCAGATCCTGCGCTTACTGCTGATGCGAATGTATCATCAAGACGGCTTGCCCACTCCTCACCGGAAATATCGATGAAGTTGTCCTCCGGATCAAGCTCGTTAAGTTTAGCTCCTGAGTTGTATCCGCAAAGGTCTGTCATCTCACCGGATGCAAGTCTTGTCTTAACCTGGTTGTCTCCGTCACCGCCTGATGCACGAAGCTCTGTCTCGATGTGGATACCAGTCTCTTTCTCACAGAGATCAAATACTGCCTGATATCCGGATGATGCTGTATCCGGGTCGATCAGAAATGTAAGAGTAGCCTCTTTGTACTCCCATTTGCTGTCGGAATCTTTGTCATCTGCTGCAAGTACGCTTGTTGCACCTGCGAGTGTTGTTCCCATCATTGCTGCACAGAGCAGAACACTGAGCATCTTTCTTTTCATGTTTCGTCCTCCTTTGATTTGACGTTCTCCGTTATTTGATGATGCTATTTTAACAATTTGGACACAAAAAATACATGGATTATCCAATCCTTCTGCATGGATTATTGAACACTTTGCATATAAATATGTACTTTTTTCGTCGTATCGACAATATTTTTCATATAGGATGTTTATCTGTGCATGATTTTACATGTAAAAAATGACCGGCTGCCTGTGCAGTATGTTACCACACGGACAGCCGGCCTTCCTGCCGGTAAGTTTTTCCGGTTATATATTAGCTGATACCTGCGGATCGCTCCGTCATGTTTACCCCTGGGTATTACAGGATATCAATGTGCTCTCCTGCAAGAGCTTTGTTCATGCTTCGTACTGCACAGAATTTACCGCACATGGAACAGGTGTCATCATACTCCGGCTTACGCTCGTTCCAGATACGTTTCGCTGTCTCCGGATCCATAGCACACTCCCACTGAGCTTCCCAGTCAAGCTTTCTTCTGGCATCTGCCATCTTGTCATCGATCTCTCTTGCTCCGCGGACTCCTTTTGCAATATCAGCAGCATGGGCTGCGATCTTGGATGCCATGATTCCCTGTTTTACATCCTCAAGGTTTGGAAGCGCAAGATGCTCGGCCGGTGTTACATAGCAGAGGAAAGCTGCTCCGGACATAGCTGCAACTGCACCGCCGATAGCAGATGTGATGTGGTCATATCCAGGTGCAACGTCAGTTACAAGTGGTCCTAATACATAGAACGGTGCTCCCTGGCAGATGGACTGCTGAACCTTCATATTGGCCTCAACCTGATCAAGCGGTACATGTCCCGGTCCCTCGACCATAACCTGTACATCCTTCTCCCATGCACGTTTGGTAAGCTCACCAAGACGTACAAGCTCCTCGATCTGGCATACATCTGTGGCATCTGCAAGACATCCCGGACGGCATGCATCTCCAAGTGAAATGGTCACATCGTACTCACGGCAGATGTCAAGGATCTCGTCATAATATTCATAGAAAGGATTCTCCTCCCCTGTCATGCACATCCATGCAAATACCAGGGATCCTCCTCTGGAAACAATGTTCATTTTTCTCTTGTGGTTACGGATCTGGTCGATGGTCTTTCTTGTGATTCCGCAGTGAAGAGTCACAAAGTCAACTCCATCCTGTGCATGAAGTCTTACCACATCGATAAAGTCCTTTGCAGTCAGTGTGTCAAGGTCTCTCTGATAGTGGATAACAGAGTCATAAACCGGAACAGTTCCAATCATGGCCGGACACTCTGATGTAAGTTTACGGCGGAAAGGAATGGTGTTTCCGTGGGAGGAAAGATCCATGATGGCATGTGCGCCCATCTTGACAGCCTCCATTACCTTCTCCATCTCCACATTATAATCCTTGCAGTCCCTGGATACACCAAGGTTTACATTGATCTTGGTGCGGAGCATGGAACCAACGCCCTCCGGATCAATACATTTGTGGTTCTTATTCGCACAGATAACAACTTTTCCGGATGCTACCAGCGGAAGAAGTTCCTCTGTTGTCATTCTCTCTTTTTTCGCTACGATCTCAAGCTCAGGTGTGATGATACCTTTGCGGGCAGCTTCCATCTGTGTACTGTAATTTCTCATGTAAAAAATCTCCTTTCACTTTATGTCATCGGAACATTACGGAGTAATCTCTCATGACACAAAAAAGCCTGACCGATGCAACGCATAACATTACATCAGCCAGGCTCCTGATCTTTCGTACTTTATGAAAATCTTCTGTACTCTCATCTCTTCTGTACATCATGATCTTCTGTAGCTTTAAGAATCCTTCGTGCATATGTCCCTACGTTGGCATTATCCAAATCAGGTTATGGGTCAAGACATTCGCTGTCTACTCTCAGCTCGCTTCAGCGGGCTCCCCTGTTTTCATATGTAGATGACGCTTCCTGCGTCTAAAAAATATTATAATATAACTCCGTCGTTTTGTAAACATTGTTTTCCGCATTTTGCGACTTTTTCACAGGCAATATCCTCACCTGTAAAAAGTTCCGTCAGATATTCTTTCAGCGTTCTGCGGCATTTTACATTCTTCTCTTTTTTTCTCTTATGCTGTCCTCCAAATGCCAGGATGAGCATGTTTCCTGTCATGATATATCTGTCCTTATATTCCATTCCGGTCTCCTCCTTATTTTCTGATCAGCACTGATATCTTTTATTTGCCTGTATCATATCAGTTTTATAAGGAGTCAGCCATTGTCTGAAATAATCAATCTAATTGACTTTATTTATTCTTCCTTCGGTACTGGCTGGGTGTATCATAGTACAGTCTGCGAAAAGCGCGGATAAAGCTTTCCGGATTTCTGTAGCCTACCCTGGCGCTGATATCCTCCACGCTGAGTTGGCTTCCCAGAAGAAACTGTTCTCCCTGGCGCAGCCGGATTTCCGTAAGAAGGTTGGAGAAGGTTTTTCCTGATATGGATTTTATTAGTTTTGAACAGTATGGCACGGAAAAATGAAATCTCTCCGCAAGTTCTTTAAGAGTCACAGTACTGCAGTTGGCTATCATATAAGAAAGCATGGCTGACTGTTCTTCTGTTTTTTCCCGCGTGTTGTCAGGAATGCTGAGATGTCCTCCATGCCTTCTGGTCAGCTCCACAAAAAACAGAGTGAGGATACTGCAGATGATCCTGTCGGAATACTCATCACAGTCTTTCTGCTCTTTATACATATCAAGAATATAGTTCCGGATCACCAGGTCCCCCTCTGTGTGAAACAGAAGATATCGTATCTTTTCCCTGGAATAAAGGTTTCCCACAAAGAAACTGGATATCTGTGATTTATCCCGGACTGTGTTATAGAAGATATCCATAAATGTGCTGCGGCGGATCAGGATGTTAATGATAATACTGTCATCCTGCACTGCGCGGAGACCATGCACTACTTCCGGCGCAATAAGGCTTAAGTCTCCGGCTGTCAGATTTTCCTCTGTATCTTCATAATAATTGATACAGCTTCCGGACAGTACATATACCATCTCAAAAAAATCATGTTCATGATAAAATAACGGGATATATCTGGGATGTTTTACAAGGCTTACATTACTGCAGTCCGCAATAAATTCCTCTTCTTTTTCATGTTCATCAAAATTCTCCGGATCTACAGCCCAGTTTGCTTCTGTGTTGTGATCAGCATGTTTTTTCAGAAACTCTGCTGTCTTTTCCGGCGTTTTTTCCATAAAATAATATTCCCTGTAAATCTTCTCATCGTATTGCCACTGGTACAGTTCGGTGATGATTTCTTTATAGGCCATGATGTATATAAATTTTCCTTTCCTGTCGGTTGGATATCAGTTTTCCGGAAAAATATCCATCCTGCATGTCTTACAGCAATATCAGGATGGACATTTCTGTCTTATTTCCGTACATGGATATCCAACTGGTTATATGGGATCTCGATTCCGTAAGCATCAAAAGCTTCCTTGATCCGCTGGTTCAGTCTCCAGCGGGTGGCCCAGTAGCGGTCTGTAGCTACCCAGACACGGAATCCCATGACCACTGAGCTTTCTGCGAGCTCGTCCACAAAAACTACCATCTCCTCGTCTTCCCTTGTATCCGGGTCATCTGTGAGGATCTCCTCCAGGATCTCTTTTGCCTTCCGGATGTTGGAAGTATAAGAAATTCCCACCTTGATCTCCAGCCGTCTCTGATCCCTGGCTGTTACATTGGTGATGGTGGTATTGGAAAGAGTACCGTTAGGGATCACAATATGCTTGTTATCAATAGACAGAAGGGTGGTATAACAGATCTCGATCTTTGCCACGGTTCCCTCACTGCCGGCCTGTTCGTTGATAATGATATAGTCTCCCACCTGAAAAGGCTTAAAAAGCAGAAGCATCATCCCTCCTGCCAGATTGGAAAGCCCGCCCTGCAATGCAAGACCAAGGGTTACACCGGCAGTTCCCAGAAGTGCTGCAAGGGAAGATTCCTTCACCCCAAAGCTGGTGGAAATATTAAACAAAAGCAGGATATAAAGTACGATCTTGACCAGAGATGCCATAAACTGGGCAACACCGGTATCCAGCCTGGATTTTGTCAGGGATTTCCTGATGATATTGACCACCCATTTGATCACTGTGGTTCCCACCCAGAATGCAACAATGGCCAGAACTACCTTGAGCCCGAATTTTGTGATATCCGGAATGTACGTCTCAAACATCTGTCTGTACGTACTTACCTGGTTTGTTACTTCCTGTACTGTATCCATACGCCTGAGCCTCCTTTTTCTGTTTTTTCATTACATTTCCTGCTATTTTACACTGTGCTGTTTCTGTTTCCGTAATCCTCTCTTGCCCTGAATATGCAAAATTACATTTTCTTCCACCTGCAGTAGGCATCCTGAGGGACATCTGCCTCTCCGCCGCAGTGTGATCCTGCCCGGAGGGCTTTTTTATTTCACCGGAACATTACAGGGTAATTTCCCGTAAAATAAAATATGCCGCGGAAACTGTTTTCCAGGTTATTCCCAAAATAACAGTTTCTGCGACATTTCATGATCTGCAGATCAGGCTGCTTATTTCCCGATTCCCTTCATGGAAAGGCTGATGCGCTTCTTATTCATGTCAACACCAAGAACCCGCACATCCACAATGTCACCTACGCTCACTGCTTCCAGTGGGTGTTTGATGAACTTCTCACTCATCTCGGAAATATGCACAAGCCCATCCTGATGAACTCCGATATCCACAAAAGCACCGAAATCGATCACATTACGGACAGTTCCCTTAAGAACCATTCCCTCTTTCAGATCCTTCATATCCAGTACATCAGTACGCAGGATTGGTTTCGGCATCTCGTCACGGGGATCGCGGGCAGGTTTTTCCAGCTCTTTTACAATATCACGCAAAGTCGGCTCACCGATCTCAAGCTCTGCTGCCAGCTTCTTATAATCTCTGATCTGACGGGAAATACCGGCCAGTTTCCCTGCTGCAATATCTTCCCCTGAAAAGCCCAGCTTTTCAAGGAGTTTCTCTGCCGCACCATAGCTCTCCGGATGCACACTGGTTGCATCAAGAGGATTTTTGCCCCCTGTGATGCGCATGAAGCCTGCACACTGCTCAAAAGCCTTCGGGCCAAGTTTTGCAACCTTGAGAAGTTCCCGTCTTGTCCGGAAGCGGCCGTTCTCCTCACGATAGGCCACGATATTTTTTGCGATCGCTCTGCTCACACCGGAAATATACTCCAGAAGTGAAGCAGATGCTGTATTCAGATCCACACCAACTTTGTTTACACAGTCCTCAACAACGCCTCTTAATGCCTCTCCCAGCTTCTTCTGGTTCATATCATGCTGATACTGTCCCACACCGATAGATCCGGGATCGATCTTAACCAGCTCCGCAAGAGGATCCTGTACACGCCTTGCAATAGATGTGGCACTTCTCTGTCCTACGTCAAAATTGGGAAACTCCTCTGTTGCAAGCTTACTTGCAGAATAAACTGACGCACCTGCCTCATTGGTGATCACATACTGAACCTTCTCCGGAATCTCCTTAAGAAGTTCCACAATGATCTGCTCAGACTCCCTGGAAGCAGTTCCGTTTCCTACTGAGATCAGGGTTACGTGATATTTGCTGATTAGTTTCTTAAGTGTTTCTTTTGCAGCGCGGATCTTTGTCTCATTGGTAGGTGCAGTTGGATAGATAACTGTCGTATCCAGAACCTTTCCTGTAGGGTCCACCACTGCCAGCTTGCAGCCTGTACGGAAAGCCGGGTCCCATCCAAGGACTACCTGCCCCGCAATAGGAGGCTGCATAAGAAGCTGTTCCAGATTTTTTCCGAAAACATGGATCGCCCCGTCTTCGGCAGCTTCTGTGAGAGAGCTTCTGATCTCACGCTCAATAGCCGGTCCGATCAGTCTCTGATAGCTGTCCTCCGTGGCGGCTTTGAGAACCGGCGTTGTATAGGGATTCTCTCTTACGATCACCTTATGCTGAAGATAACGGATGATATCTTCCTCAGGCGCATTGATCTTTACTGTAAGGAATTTTTCTTTTTCACCACGGTTCAGTGCAAGGATACGGTGACCTGCAAGCTTTTTTACCGGTTCTTCAAAATCATAATACATCTCATAGACAGACTGCTCCTTCTCATTTCTGGCTGTGGAGCATACACTGCCTTTATCTGTTGTCAGCTTACGGATATGGATACGGTAATCCGCCTCATCTGAAATATGTTCCGCAATAATATCCATGGCACCACTGATAGCATCCTGCGCTGTCTTTACATCTTTTTCTTCGGATATAAAGGCTTCCGCTTCCTGCTCCAGTGGCTTTTTCGTCATCTGGAGAAGGATGATATCTGCCAGCGGCCCCAGACCTTTTTCCCTGGCAATAGTTGCACGGGTACGGCGTTTGGGCCTGTAAGGACGGTAAAGATCCTCCACTACCACCAGTGTCTGCGCTGCCTCGATCTGTTTCTTCAGTTCCGGCGTAAGCTTGCCCTGTTCTTCAATGCTTCCCAGAACCTGTGCCTTCTTATCCTCCAGATTCCTCAGATAAGTAAGACGCTCATTCAGATTACGGAGCTGCTCGTCATTGAGAGTTCCTGTAGCCTCTTTTCTGTATCTGGAAATAAAAGGAATGGTACAGCCTTCGTCGATCAGCTTAACTGCTGCTTCCACCTGCCATTTCTGTACTTTAAGTTCCTGGGTTATTACCTGTATGATATCCATAATTTCTGTTAATCTCCTGTTTCTCTCTCTTTCAGACGTTCTGCTCCTTTAAGATATCAGAGTTCGATCTGTGCAATGACCTTCTTCAGAGAATCTGCGCTTGCCTGAAGCCTGCTGATCTCCTCATCTGTAAGTGGTACCTGCACGATCCGTCTCACTCCATCTGGTCCGATGGATGCCATGGTACTTAAGCATACATCCTCAATGCCATACTGTCCGTGAAGCATGGAAGATACCGTGATAATGGAATCTGATGCTGCCAGCAGGATGGAACAGAGTCTGCACACGGAAACTGCCACTGCATAAAAAGTCGCACCTTTCTTGGCAATAACCGTTGCACCTGAAGTATGAACATACTCTTCCACAGCAGCCTTGTCAAGAGCCGCCTTCTCCGGGTCTTCTTTACGTTCAATAGCCTCCATCTCGTCAATGGTAGCACCTGCCACAAATGCTCTGGACCATGGCACAAAAGAAGTATCTCCGTGCTCACCGAATACATAGGCATGTACATTCTTCTCGGATACTTCGAAATATTCGGAAAGATGACAGCGGAGCCGTGCGGTATCAAGGGCTGTGCCGGATCCCATGATCTGGTTCTCCGGAAGTCCGGAAAGCTTCGCAAATGCATAGGTCATAATGTCACATGGGTTACTTACGATAATATAAAGAGCCTTAGGAGCAACCTTCACAATCTCCGGTGTGATACTCTTCATGATATTAACATTGGTCTGTGTCAGTTCAATTCGTGTCTGTCCCGGTTTTCTTGCTATACCGGAAGTGATGATAACGATGTCAGAGTCTGCGGCGTCCGCATATTCGCCTGCAATGATTGAAATAGGGTCACGAAAACTCATTCCCTGGTCAATGTCCATAACCTCGCCCTCTACCTTATCTCTGTTGATATCGATCAGAACGATCTCTGATGCGATCCCTTTCTGCGATAAAGTATACGCAATTGTTGAACCTACGCTGCCTGCGCCGATAACTGTAATCTTACTGCTCATAAGTTCTCCCTTCGTCCACGTCTTTGTATTTTTATGGATACAATTCAAAAAATTTTGAATCAAACCCATTAAATCATACCATAAAAAGCTTTCTGGCACAACTATTTCAACAACATCTATTTTCTGATTATTTTCCTGATAATAATGTTTGCACTTTTTCTGCCAGATGGTATAATTTCATATAATAAGACACCCGATAAACCTTTATTGCCCATCGAAATACAGAAAGGAATGTTTTTTATGTCTGAAGAATATAATACACCGGATCATGCACCTTTATCCGGAAAATCCATTGCAGCACTGATCCTCGGAATACTTTCCATTGTATTTTCCATCAGCGTGCTTCTTGGTGTGGTACTGGGGATCATCGGCATTGTTCTCGCCCTTGCTTCCCGCAGAAATTCCCACATGAACCTGAATGCAAAGATCGGCCTGGGACTTTCCATTGCAGGACTCCTGTGCAGCGCCCTTATCCTTGTATTTGTGTATATTCCTCTTGGAAACTATTTTTCCAACGATGATGTCATTGACCGTATTGAAGAGGAACTGGATGATCCGGATGATTCAGATGATTCCGACAGCTACGACAGCAACCATAATGGCGATACAGAGGATCACCATGATTCGGATCACTATGACTGGCTGTTCCCGGACACTCCCGGAAATACCGGTGACTCCTATTCGGATCGGTTACAGGATCTTTGATCTTCAAATCATGCTAAGAAAACTCCTGCAGTTTTCTCCGGGCAGATTGCCCGGCAGGAAATCCTGCAGGAGTTTTTTCACTGTTATTTTCTTAATAATTTTTTGCCTTGCCTAGTGCTTCATTAACTGCATCCAGAATTCCCAGTGATGAATAAGTTGCTCCGCTGACTGTATCAATTCCTTCTGTAGTCTGGGCTGCCAGGATCTGCGGATAAATGCTTTCCCATGCGCCCTGGAAAAACTTCGGTGTATCTGTATTAGTCTGGCTGATATCCGTGATCTGACCTCCGGAAATAGTAACAGTTACACTGACGATTCCGTTATAACCAAATCCCTCTCCACCGAAACTTCCATCTTTGTAAAGAGGAATGGGGGTTGGTTCTGCCGGTTCTGTCGGCTCCGGAGAGGGAGTCGGGGTTCCATCCGGAATATCCGGTGTATCCGTAGGTTCCGGTACAGCAGTCGGCTCCGGTGTGGCTGTTGGTACCGGAGTTGCCGTTGGTTTTGGCGTAGCTGTAGGCTTCGGCGTAGCTGTTGGCCCGGGAGCTGCAGTCGGGGTTACTGCGCCTCCGTTATAGTCCGGGTTCTTTGCCTTTTCAATCGCCTGCCGTGCTGCCTCCAGGATTCCATTGGAAGAATAGGTAGCTCCGCTGACTGTATCGATTCCGTCCGCGCTCTGTCTCTCCAGGATCAGAGGCTGCAGGGTATTCCAGGCATTGTCAAAGAACTGGGGCGTATCTGTATTGGTCTGCTCCAGTGCTACGATCACTCCGTCCCTGACAGTGGCCGTTACATGGACTGTTCCGTCAAATCCTTCCGCACTTCCCTCATAGGTTCCATCCAGATACTTTTTCTGCTCTCCAGGTGCCGATGTGGGGATCACCGGTGTTCTTGTCGGAACAGGAGTTGGAGTTTTGGTGGGCTTTGGGGTTTGGGCAGGTTTCCTTGTGGGCTTTGGCGTTGGAGTTTTATTGCTCTTTTTATAATCCGGGTTCTCTGCTTTTTTCAGAGCCGCTTTTACTGCATTTAAAATACCGTTGGAGGAGTAGGTTGCTCCGCTGACTGTATCGATCCCATCTGCAGTCTGATTTTCCAGGATTGCTTTCTGCAGGGTGCCCCAGGCACTGTCAAAGAACTGTGGGGTATCTGTATTAGTCTGGCTTATGGATACAATGATTCCGTTCTTGATCCTGATCTCTACTTTGACTTTTCCGGAATAGCCGTCTGCTGATCCTTCGTAGGTTCCGTCTTTATAACGCTTAGGTGCATCCGGATTGGGCGTGGGGATCGCCGGTGTGGCAGTTGGCTCCGGAATCTCTGTGGGTGTGGGAGCTGCTGTCGGCTCCTGTGAAGCCTGTGAGGAATCTGCTGCTGCCTGTGCAAGGGCATTCTGTACCGCCTGGATGATTCCATTGGAGGAGTAGGTTGCTCCGCTGACTGCATCCACATTTGGGGACTGGCTGGCAATGATCCGGTCTATAACTCCCTTTGCAGAAGCAAAGTAGGAAGCTGTCTCTCCGGATGCATCCAGGATCTCAATAGATACGATCTTTCCGCCACTTACTGTAACCCGGACTGTGATGTTTCCTCCAAATCCGGTTCCTGAACCTTCATAAATACCATCTTTATAACCGTTTGCCGGTACTTCTGCCACAGGTGTCTGAGTGGAACCCTGTCCTGCTGCGTTGGCAGTTCTGGCGCTCTCTGATACGGTCCTGTTGCCTGTACTTTTTTTGATCCCGGATTTCTTTGTACTTTTCTTTTTGGAGCTTGTTTTTTTTGCACTGGTTTTGGAATTTTTTTTGTCCTGGGAAGCAGAAGAGCCTTCCTCCTCATAGCCGAAATATTTCTCAAGTTCCGATGCTGACTGTATCTCTGTATCAGCACTTTGCACTGCCTGGGTCTCGCCTGTATCTTTTCCGTGAAGCCCTGTTATGGCAACTGCTGCCACCACTGCAGCCGCAGGGAGCAGCTTGATCCACGGCTTCCGGGATGTATGTTCATCTTTTTTCTTAAAGTCTTTTTCCATATGTAGCCCCTCTCTTTTTCATATTTTTCCTGAAATCCCGTATATAGCTGTCTGTACAGTCATATGCGGCATATCAGGAACATTATCTTCAGGCATACTTGTGCCGCTGCATGGAAATATCTTCCACGCAGCGGCATCAGAGAGCTATGCCCGTTTATAGCTTACAACTGAAATAATCCGGGGGAATCATTTAACAGTTACAACTACCTTCTTTGAAACTCCGTTTGCTGTAACGGTGATGGTCGCTTTACCTTTCTTCACTCCTGTTACAACACCTTTGCTGTTTACTTTTGCGATCCTGGCATCACTGCTCCTGTAGGTGACAGTTGCCTTCGGTGTTGCTGCAGCCTTGATGGTTGTTGTCTTGCCTTTTTTGATGGATACGGCTGCTTTTGTTTTCAGTGTGAGAACCGGTTTCTTGACAGTGATATTATATGTTGCTGTGAGAGAACCACATTTTGCTGTG
>Ga0129312_1001161_pt1 | contig 16611 bp, 15 predicted proteins | sample O827metagenome_FD_94434 | JGI IMG/M metagenome (GOLD analysis project Ga0129312, IMG submission 94434) | Orangutan group fecal microbial communities from Wisconsin, USA - O827 metagenome | ecosystem: Host-associated > Mammals > Digestive system > Large intestine > Fecal | place: USA: Wisconsin... | reverse complement strand
TTATATTCTTTACCTTCACGGTAGATCGTAACCTCCAGCCACTCAGAAAGTGCATTTACAACAGATGCACCAACTCCGTGAAGACCACCGGATACCTTGTATCCTCCTCCACCGAATTTACCACCTGCATGAAGGATCGTAAATACGACCTCAACTGCCGGAATACCTGCTTTATGATTGATACCTACCGGAATACCACGACCATTATCGATTACCGTAATTGAATTATCAGGATTGATATCCACCTGAATTTCCGTACAAAAACCAGCCAGTGCTTCATCTACTGCATTGTCCACGATTTCGTATACAAGATGATGAAGACCACGGCTGGATGTACTTCCAATATACATTCCAGGTCTCTTTCGCACGGCTTCCAATCCTTCCAGAATCTGGATTTGATCCGCTCCGTATTCTGTATTCTCTGCGCCCATGTTATTCCTCCTGTCCTGGCATACAGTATGAAATCAAGTGCGCCTCCACTTCTCTCTGCGGCGAAGTACTTGATTTCATACTGTAATAAGTTTATAAGTACTGTTTATAGCTGTAAAACTGACGTTTTTTACATACGAATACAGAGTTAATTATAGCACAAAAACGCCCGTATTTCCATCAAAATAAGGGGAAATACGGGCAAAAAAGTATCTTATTAAATGCAATTTTTTGATATCGGGGTCAGAAGTTAAAGCGGACATTCGCATTCCGCTCTGCTACATGCTCATGAACACAATCGCTCCGCGATTTATCAGTGGGATCTTTTATCCCCATGTTTACTCTCCAAGAAGTGCTTTGTAAATATCCCGCTTTGAAACACCTCTGTCCTTCGCAGCCAGCTTCATTGCATCCTTCCTGGAATTTCCCTGCTGCTCATACATGGCTACGTGCTCCTCAATGGAAATCTCCTCCCAGGATGCTCTTTTTTCTGCTTCCATTTCACTGCGGCTCCTGCCTTCGATCACAAGTACACATTCTCCAAGAGGCTTTTCGTCTTTATAAAAATCCAGCAGTTCATCAATGGTAGTACGGAAAGCTGTCTCATGCTTCTTGGTAAGCTCCCTGCAAAGAGTCATACGGCGGTTTCCCAGAGTTTCTTTGAGCTCTCCCAGAGTTTTTACCAGTCTGTGAGGTGCCTCGTAAAGAATGATCGTCCTGGTTTCCCTGGAAAGCTCCTCAAGGATCACCTTTCTCTCCTTCTTATCTGCCGGAAGAAATGCCTCAAAAGCAAAGCGTCTTGTATGAAGCCCTGAAAGAGTCAGGGCAGTAATGCAGGCAGCAGGTCCCGGAAGAGATGTGACCTCAATCCCTGCCTCATAGCACATGGCAGCCAGCTCTTCTCCCGGATCTGAGATACCAGGTGTCCCTGCATCTGTTATCAGCGCGATATTGGTTCCTGCCAGCATTTTGTCTACAAGCACTCTGCCTTTATCGATCTTGTTATATTCGTGATAACTTGTCATGGGAGTTTTGATCTCAAAATGATTCAGAAGCTTGATACTGTTGCGGGTATCCTCCGCTGCTATAAGATCAACTTCCTTCAACGTCCTGAGAACCCGGAATGTGATATCCTCCAGATTCCCGATAGGTGTTGCACAAAGATATAATTTTCCTGTTTCCCTCATCTTTTTCCTTTCTCCTGTCTGTCTCCGGAATGGCTTTATACCATCTTATAAAGGCGCAGTATATCTTCTGTGTATACGCCGGGTCTCTCGTAAACGATCAGCGGACGTTCCACTGTGATCCTGGAATTTCCGCCTTTGCAGGCCTCGATCAACACCATATTCGGCTCCTTGTCAATATATGGATACACCAGTTGCATACGCTTGGGTTCCAGCTTATATTTGGTTAAAGTTGCCAGCAGCTCCACCAGACGGAACGGTCTGTGTACCAGATAAAAACGGCCTTTATCTTTCAGTACTTTTGATGCCTGCTGCGCAATATCATCAAAATTGCACAGTATTTCATGACGCGCGATCGCCTTGGGAAGATGTGGGTTGGTCAGTCCATGCTGACCGATCATATACGGTGGATTGCATGTCACCACATGAAAAGAAGCTGCCCCAAATATTCCGGCAGCTTCCCTGATATCTCCCTGTACGATCTGTATTTTGTCCTGAAGATCATTATATCTCACACTGCGGTCAGCCATCTCTGCACATTCTTCCTGAATCTCAAGACCGGTAAAATATTCCCCTTCAGTTCTGTCCTGAAGAAGGATGGGAATAATCCCTGTACCGGTTCCCATATCCAGTGCCTGCTCGCCTTTCTTCACTTTGGCAAAACCGGAAAGAAGAACTGCATCCATGCCAAAGCAGAATTTCTGCGGGTCCTGGATCACATAAAATCCATTCTGCAGATCATCCACTCTTTCACCGCACTTAACCAGATCATTTTTCATTTAATTTGGAATCTCCCTTTTTGTCCTCCAGGTTTTTCAGATTCTTCGCTTCCTGATCAGAAACCTTTACTTTCTTTTTCCGTGGACGGAATTTAAGATCTCTTACAGGATACTCCTGGATTTCTTTCTCGTCGTTTACTTCTACCACGATCTTCACAAGCTGGCGAAGAACATTTACACTCTGAACAGTACCTGTGGTTCCGTCCGGTGTTGTAACGGAATCCCCGATTCCCGGAAGATTGCGGTTCAGTTCCTCATATGTTTCCTGCTCATTCTTAAGACAGCACATCAGTCGTCCGCATACGCCGGAGATCTTGGTCTGGTTCAGTGAAAGGTTCTGTTCCTTTGCCATCTTGATAGATACCGGTGCAAACTCGGAAAGATAGGTATGACAGCATAAACATCTGCCACATATTCCGATTCCTCCCAGAATCTTGGTCTCATCACGGACACCGATCTGGCGAAGTTCGATCCTTGTCTTAAACACAGATGCCAGATCCTTGACCAACTGACGGAAATCTATACGTCCGTCTGCTGTGAAGTAAAAAAGCACCTTGTTATTATCAAATGTATACTCCGCATCAATAAGCTTCATCTCAAGGTTATGCTCTCTGATCTTCTTCTGACAGATCTTAAAAGCATCTTTTTCTCTGACACGGTTTTCTGCCTCATGCTCTTCGTCTTCTTTTGTGGCAACACGAAGAACTTCCTTAAGCGGATGAACCACCTCATTCTCCTTAACCTCTCTTGGTTCAAGGACAACCCGTCCATACTCGATGCCTCTGGCAGTCTCCACGATCACATGGTCTCCTACCTTCACCTTATATGTCTTTGGATTAAAATAATATATTTTTCCTACATTTCTGAATCTTACTCCAACTACATTTTCCATTCTATGTTATTTCTCCCTAATTGTCAGGAACAGAAGTTCAAGAGCAAGTTCAAAGTTTACATTTGCACGGAGACGTACCTTGGTCTTCTCCAGTGCCTCCAGAATTTTCTCAATATTTTCATAAGAACGCTCGCTGGCCTGCTCTCTGATAAAGTTCAATTCCTGCTTAAATACCAGATTGTCTATTTCCCTTGTTGCTTTAAACATCAGAACATCGCGGAACCAGAACTGAAAAATATCCAGATAATCATTAATATTATTCTTGTCCATGGAAAGCTGTTTGATTGCTTCTGTCAGCTCGTAAACTTCCATGGTATTGGCATACTTCAGTATTTTAAGCGCATTGGCTGTCATATCCGCAAATTCCTGTGAGGTGGCAGCCTCCCTGGCTTTACCAATGCTTCCCTGTGCATAGGATGCATCGATCTCTGCCTGATAATCCGGAACCTGAAGATGCTCCATCAGATACTTCTTCACCAGTCCGTCATCCACAACCTTAAGATCCAGACGTACACAACGTGACTGAATGGTCGGAAGAAGACTGTCTGCGTTGCAGGTAAGAAGCATGATAACTGCATATTCCGGCGGTTCCTCTATAGTTTTCAGAAGGGCATTCTGTGCCTGTACTGTCATCATCTCCGCATCCGGAATGATGTAGATCTTGTATGGGCTGCAGTATGGCTTTATATCCACATCATGGATCACCTGCTCCCTGATCTCATCAATACTGATAGTTCCAGGCTTCTCATGTGTAACCGTAATGATATCCGGATGATTCTTACCAATTACCTTCTTACAGGAATCACAGGTCATACATGGCTCTGTCTCACCGCTCTCACACTGCAGAGCTGCTGCAAAAGTCCCTGCCAGGAGCTTCTTGCCGGAACCCGGTTCACCTGTAAAAATATAAGAATGGGACACCTTCTCTGTCTCAATGGCATTCTTTAAATGCCTGATTATATCGTCATGGCCGATGATATCATGAAAACCTGCCATAAGAATCACCTCTCTTTTGCCTTTTCATAGATTATACCATAATCCTATACATAAAAAAAACTATTTTTCCCTACTTTACTGATTTTATATATTTTAGAATCTCTTCCACACACTTATCCAGATTATGATTCTCGAAGCGCTTATCTATACCTGCTTTCAGAATTTTTTCTTCTGAAAAGTCCTCCTGGTCCGCAAGAAATCGTCTGCACATTTCCTCATATTTGGGCCTTTCCTGCTCTTTCTCCCTGCGAATGGCACGTTCCAGACGTTCCCCGTCCTCCACCTGGATATACAGAGGACACATCACCTTTTCCCCGTAATATTCCTTAAGCTTCACATAAGATTCCAGGGTGCCGATCCCCAGATAATCCTTCCCTGAGGTTCCGATCTGTCCGTCATCCGCTGTGAAATAAGTCCAGGGACCATAGACTGTCTGATAAGTACGTGCCTCGATCAGTGCCCCTTTGTTCCTGAATTCCTCAAGCTTCTTCTCATCTGTGAAATAATATTCTCTGCCGTTCACCTCACCGTCACGGATCGGACGTGTGGTATAGATAACCAGCTTCTGAAGCTCCGACTCTTCCTGAGCTGCCAGTCTCTTATAGATCGTATCTTTTCCAGATGAGCTCTTGCCCATGATATAAAATATTTTTCCCATATTGTGTCTGACCTTTCCCGGTCTTTAATCCTCATTCATTCTTACTGACAGATCCTCACATCACTGCTTACAACACAGATCGTCTCACCGGATATATCAGTCATTCCCTGAAGCTCAAAGCCCTCATCAAGGTATCTTCTCATATTTTTTACCAAAAGTCCAGTAATCTGTTCTCCCGGAACAATGATGGGGATTCCCGGCGGATACAGATACTCAAACTCCGCAGATACCCTTCCAATGCTCTCCTCCAGAGGGTATGACTCACTCATGGCATCCATAGCCTGCGATATACGCATGATCTGTTTCAGCTCTCCTGCCTTACACTGACATTGTGATGATCCTTTATCCGGATCTCCGTTCCCATCCGGCGTATGTTTCCTGTTGGATTCTTTTTCTGCTTCTGCATATTTTAACGATTCTCTTCTGTCGATCTCTTCAACTGCTGCACATAATCGGTCAAAGCCTTCCTGCGTATCCCCTACTGCCGACAATGCAAGAACATATTTCTCGGCTTCCATCTCCATTTCCAGATGAAATTCCTCACGCAGGATCTGATGAAGCTGTTTCCCGTTCATGGAACTGTTGACTGTGGACAAAAGTATCTTGGATCTGTCAAAATCAGAAATTCTCTTTTCACGGCAGATCTCCGGAGTAACCAGACGGATATACCTGCATTTTTCAAGTCTCTTACGTGCCTTTTCGAGCATATCTGTATAAACCCTGAACATCTCTGTTCCATCCTTCTCAAGTTTAGCCATACATGCGTCAATACTGCTCATAAGGATATAGGACGGACTGCTGCTCTGATAGATTCCCAGGAAACGCTTAAGCAAAGCTCTGTCAACCCGGTCACTGCATCTGTGGATCAACCCCGTCTGTGTCATACTTGGCAGAGTCTTATGAACACTGTTGATCACAATATCTGCTCCCAGCGCTGCTGCCGATTCCGGAAAATATTCCGAAAACCTGAAATGTGCTCCATGAGCCTCGTCCACGATCAGTGGTATCCCGCAGGCATGAGCAATGTCCGATATTTTTTTGATGTCTGATACCACACCGTCATATGTAGGTGATGTGATCAGAACTGCTTCTATGTCCGGATTTTCCGCAAGACACATTTCCACACGGTGAGGAGAAATTCCTCCGTTTATCCCCAATTCCGGATCTTCATGTGGATAAATATACGTAGATCTCAGTTCTCTGAGATAGATTGCATGATAAACAGCTTTGTGACAGTTGCGGGCAATGAGAATATGTCCGCCTTTCTTCACTGCCGCTGAAACTGCTGCAAGAATCGCACCTGAGCTTCCATTGATACTGTAAAAGCTCTCAGGTACTCCATAAAGACGTGCTGCATCTTCCTGGGCCTTTTTAAGGATACCCTCCGGATGATGAAGGTTGTCAAAACCTGTGATTTCCGTTATATCTCTTTCTACAGAGAAATCCCCTGCCACAGACAGAGGATTTCTCTTATGTCCCGGCATGTGAAACGGATAATAATCCGTCTTTCCATATGCCTCAAGTTTCTCATAAAATCTGTCCATAACGCTCCTTTATAATGTATAAACCCGGTTAACGTGACACCCCCTCACAATTAACGTCAGAAAAATTATACACTACTTACAGTTAAATGAACAGTTAATTCTTTGCCACCCTCTGTTTACCCCTCGGTGAAAACAATCAGAGCTTTTTCTTAACATGCTCTGATAAAACGGACTTTAGTATGTACCAGACTCCAATAGCCTGCCTCGTTTAAACACAGCCTTAAGCTCCAGCTCCCCGTTGAGAAGCAGAAGATCTGCCGTCTTGCCTGCTGTGATCGAACCTGTCTCCGTATCAATGCCCAGACATTTAGCCGGATTGATGGTCGCACAGGCAATGGCAGTCTCCAGAGGAATATTCATTTCCTTAACTGCTGTTCTCACACAGTCTGCCAGATTGGTCACAGAACCTGCTATGGCTCCATCTGATACCAGGGTCGCAAGCTTACCCTTTACGTCAACGTCCAGCCCCCCAAGTGTATACCTGCCATCCTTCATTCCTGTGGCACGCATACTGTCGCTGATAAGAACTATCCTGTCCTCTCCCAGCATTTTAAAGGTGGCTCTCACAGTTGCCGGATGAATATGGATTCCATCACAGATCAGCTCTGCCACCACCTGTGGACTGTCCACAACTGCTCCTACTACTCCCGGTGCTCTGTGAGAAAATCCGGACATGGCATTATAGAGATGTACTGCATGATCTGCTCCTGCATCAAATGCAGCCTTCGCACAGTCATAATCTGCATTGGTATGTGCAAGGGAAATATGTACTTTATCCTTCATATTATGGATAAATTCCATGGAATTCTCACTGTCCTCAGGAGCCACTCCCAGATACTTCACAAGCCCTTCCGATGCACCCAGGAATTCCTCTGCCACCTTGTCATTGCATGACAGGATATTCCGTTCATCCTGTGCTCCCTTCTTGGCCTTGCTGATAAAAGGCCCCTCCATGTTGATTCCTACAAGATCAGCCCGCAACGGTGCTGCTTCTCCGGATTCCATTCTCTGTCTCTGCTTCCTTCGGTAATCTGCCCCATTTTTCAAAATATGATTCAGTTCTTCCACAGGAAGAGTCATTGTAGCCGGGCAAATGGAAGTTACTCCGACAGACAGCTCATATCTGGCCAGTTCATCAACAACCTCCTGTGTTCCATCACAGAAATCTGCTCCCATACATCCATGAAAATGCATGTCTATCAGACCGGGGACTGCATAACAGCCCTGTCCATCTATAATCGTCTCAGCCTTGTCTCCCGACGGATACTCTGTAAATCTGCCATCCCTTATATAAATTTCGCCGTCTTCAAACCTTTTATCTTCTGTGTAAACCTTCACATTACGAATGATCATCCTGTTACGCCTCCAGATCCAGAAGTCTGCCAAGTGCTGCCTTATCTCCTACAACAGTCACATCATTGTGAAGCTGAAGTACAGAAGCCGGAACCTCCGGTGTGATCGGACCACGGAAGGCCTTCTCCATGATCTCTGCCTTATCTGCTCCGGATGCCACAAGAAGTATCTTCTTTGCCTGCATGATGGACTTGATACCCATAGTGTACGCCTGCCTGGGCACATCCTCCTCACATTCAAAAAATCTCTTATTCGCCTCAATCGTGCTCTCTGTCAGATCCACGCAATGTGTTTCCTTGCCAAAGGCAACTCCCGGCTCATTGAAGCCGATATGTCCATTATGGCCGATTCCAAGAAGCTGAAGATCAATTCCGCCAACACTGCGGATGATCTCATCGTAAAGAGCACACGCCCTGTCACTGTCAGGTTCCAGTCCGTCAGGCACAAAAGTCCTGCTCTTATCAATATTCACATGATCAAATAAATGTGTATTCATGAAATATCTGTAACTCTGGTCATTGTCCCCGGAAAGTCCCTTATACTCGTCCAGATTCACACTGGTAACCTGAGAAAAATCCAGATCTCCCTTCTTATACCACTCTACAAGCTGTTCATAAGTTCCAACCGGTGTGGAACCTGTAGCCAGTCCCAGCACACAGTTAGGCTTCAGAATCACCTGCGCTGAAATAATATTGGCAGCCTTTCTGCTCATTTCCCTGTAATCTTCTCCACAATAAATCTTCATTATAAAAATCCCCTTTCGTATTTAAACTTTATTCCAGTCCGGCATACATATCCAGTATTTCTCTGGCTTCCCGGATCTTCTTCTCATCTGTACGCCATATCTCATATTCACTTAAAGAAGGCAATCCCATATGCACTCCTTCTTTGCGGTATGTCATGGCACTGTCCAGTGTGACCTTGCCCGACATATGATAGGCTCTTATTTCGGTTCTCCTGTACAGATTACGGATTACATCTGCATTTACTCCGCTTCCTGCCTGGATCACGATTCTTCCTGCGCTTCGCTCTGCCAGTTTCCTCAGAAGATCTGCTCCCTCTGTACAGGTATCCTTTTGTCCTGACGTAAGTATGGTATTGATTCCCAATTCCACTGCTTCCTCCAGTGTATCAAAAGGATCTGAACACACATCAAAAGCTCTGTGCAGTGTCACAGACATATCGCCTGCTGCTTCTTTAAGAAGTGCCATCCGTGCTGTATCCAGCCGTCCGTCCGGCTTCAGGACGCCAAATACTGCACCCTCTGCCCCCAGTTCCCTGAACATTCTCACCGCACTTCTCATTTCCTCAAACTCAGATTCCGTATAACAGAAATCTCCGAATCTGGGTCTGATCAGAACATGAACCGGAATATCTGTCTTCTTCCTGATCTCCCTAAAAAGCCATGGACCCGGTGTGGTCCCCCCGATCACCAGGTTACTGCACAGCTCCAGTCTCATTGCTCCACCCATTGCGGCTGCAACTGCAGATTCCACAGAATCCACACATGCCTCCAGCATAATACTGTTTCCCATAATTCCCTATCTCCACTGTCTGTCAGATCAGCCTCACCCCTGCCGCCTCAACTGACTTCACAATATTCTCATCTGGCATTTCATCTGTAATGATCCCGCTGACATCATCCAAATGCGCAAATTTATACGAATCATTAAAATAAAACTTCTCCTTCTCCATTACCACGTAGCTGTGTCTGCTGCTGTTCAGCACGGTTCTCTTGGTCAGACCGTCTGTAGCTCCCTGGGCAGTGATACCCATATCCAGCATATCTACTCCGCAGCACCCCACAAAAGCCCTGTCAAAGCTGTACTGCCTGATCACCTCCATAGCTGCTGCCCCCATAAATCCATTGACAGACAGATACATATCTCCACCTGTTCCAATGGTGGTGATCGCAGGTTCATGCGCCAGTATCTGCAGAATATCGATCATATTGCTTACCACAGTCACCGTCATCCGTTTCGCTGCAAGCAGCTTCGCAAGCTCAATATTACTTGTGGAAATATCAAGAAATACTGTCTCGTTCTTCCTGATAAGATGTAATGCCTTCTCTGCGATCAGCTTCTTCTTATCCAGATTGTATTCCCGTCGGTTCACAACATCTCTCTGAAGAGGGTAATCTCTGGAAAGAATGGCTCCTCCATAAGTTCTCTTCAGCTTCCCTGCGTTCTCCAGACTCTTAAGATCCTTACGGATGCAGTCCTCTGTCACCCTGAAATATTCACTCAGTTCCTTAACCCTGACCTTACCCTGCTCCTGCAGACAAAGCTCAATAGCAGCCTGTCTCTCTTCTGTAAACATAAGCTCTGTTCCTTTCCACCCATTCATTTCCATAATCTGAGTATAACAACCGAACATATATTTGTCAATCGTTTTTTATTGTTTCATCTTGTTTCTTATTGTTTTGCATCAACTCAGATGCAGTGCGATCCTGCCCGGAGGGCTTTTTTATGACATTGGAACATTACGGAGTAATTTCCTATGTCATAAAAAAGCCCCCGGACATAATACTCCGAAAGCTTTTCATCAAAATATATTTACCTGAAAACACAAATTTATCCGCTTTAAATCCAGTATCCTCACTCCACCTCACTGTATTACAGGAAGCATCCCTTTGTGTTTATCATTTCATCATACCTTAAACCGGTATCCCACACCCCAGATAGTTTCAATATACTGTGGCTTGGCTGTATTAAACTCAATCTTTTCACGTATCTTCTTAATATGAACCGTAACTGTGGCAATATCTCCCACTGACTCCATATCCCAGATTTCCCTGAAAAGTTCTTCTTTGGTAAATACGCGGTTTGGATTCTCCGCAAGGAAAGTAAGCAGATCATATTCTTTGGTAGTAAAGGTAGTCTCCTCGCCGTTTACCCATACACGACGTGCTGTCTTATCAATCTTGATCCCTCTGATCTCGATCACATCGTTCTTATGTGCATTGGAGCCCACAAGACGGTTATAACGCTCCATATGAGCCTTTACACGGGCTACCAGCTCACTTGGACTGAAAGGTTTGGTCATATAATCATCTGCTCCAAGTCCAAGGCCCCGGATCTTGTCAATATCATCCTTCTTGGCTGAAACCATGATGATCGGCGTATTCTTTTCCTCACGAACCTGTCTGCAGATATCAAATCCATCCACCTCCGGAAGCATAAGATCCAGAATGATCAGATCGAATTCCTCCTTCAGGGCACGGATCAGTCCTGTATCTCCTCTGTTCTCGATCTCAACCTCAAATCCGGAAAGTTCCAGATAATCCTTCTCAAGATCTGCAATCGCTTCTTCGTCTTCTATGATCAAAATTTTACTCACTTCACAGGTACCTCCTGATATTTTCTAAGTACAAAATACATAATCGTTCCGATTCCCAGACGGCTTGTTGCCCATACTTTGCCGCCATGATCCTCCATGATCTTCTTTACAATGGAAAGACCGATCCCGCTTCCTCCTTTTGAAGAATTCCTGGAAACATCTGTCCTGTAAAATCTGTCAAAAATATATGGCAGATCCCTGGCTGCGATTCCCTTGCCATTGTCCTCTATCTCAACCTGTATGAAGTCACCCACATCCTTCACACGGATCTGAATGATTCCCTTTGGCTTCTCCATATATTTGATGGCATTGCTGATAATATTATGGATCACCCTGCGGATCTGCTCACCATCTGCAATAACCTGCACATTACCTTCCACATAATTGGCATACACAAGTTCAATCCCTCTTGTCTCAAGCTCCAGTCCGATTTCCTCCGCACAGTCGGAAAAATAATCTTCCACATTCAGTTTACTGAATGTATATGGAATACGGTTGGTATCGATCTTGGAATAAAAGGTAAGCTCATTGATCAGATGATCCATCTCATTAGTCTTATTGTAAATGGTTCTCACGTAGCGGTCCATCTTCTCCGGTGTGTCCGCAACTCCGTCCATGATTCCCTCAACGTAGCCCTTCACAGCCGTGATCGGTGTCTTCAGATCATGGGAAATATTACTGATCAGCTCTTTGTTCTCTTTATCCAGATTCACCTTATCCTCTGCTGATTCCTTAAGCCTGATTCTCATCTCCTCAAAATCCTGACAAAGCTCTGATATCTCATCCTTACCATCCACATCCAGCACAAAATCCAGATTCCCGTCACGTATATTCTGAGTGGCTTTCTTAAGTTTTTCGATTGGAATGGCGATGCTGCAGTAAATCCATGCACCGATCAAAGTAGCTGTGATCAGAAGTATGATCAGAGCCGTCAGAAAAACATCCTTGGCCATCAGCCGGATCTGACCCTGACTGCTTGCTGACTCACTTATGGAAATATCATAAACCGTCTCCTGAGAATCGCCCCTCTCAGCAACATGCCTGGCCTGTGCATGACTGAATCCATAAAGAGACACTGTAAGAAGAATAAGGGGCAGCAGGATGATCATGGAGAATCCCAAAAATATACGCGTTCTCAGTTTCATGAATCCCTCCGCTTTTCTGTTGTTATTTCGCTATGTTTAATTATAACATAAAGTATTTTCTCCATCTCTAAATTTTCTATAAAAAAAGAAGGTCACTGCCTCCGGAAAATACTCCGGCAGCAGTGACCATGAAATTTATATGGATTACAGATATTTCTTAAGGTCATCAACCTTGTCAAGGTGCTCCCATGGAAGATCAACATCTGTACGTCCGAAATGTCCGTAAGCAGCAGTCTGTTTGTAGATCGGACGGCGAAGATCAAGCATTTTGATGATTCCGGCCGGACGAAGGTCGAAGTTCTCACGAATGATCTCAACAAGTTTTGCATCAGAAAGCTTGCCTGTTCCAAATGTCTCTACATGAACAGATGTCGGATGAGCAACTCCGATCGCATAGGAAAGCTGGATCTCGCACTTGTCAGCAAGACCTGCTGCAACAATGTTCTTTGCAACATAACGTGCTGCGTAAGCTGCGGAACGGTCTACCTTTGTGCAGTCCTTGCCGGAAAAAGCACCGCCGCCGTGACGTCCTGTTCCACCGTATGTGTCTACGATGATCTTACGTCCTGTCAGACCGCTGTCTCCGTGAGGTCCGCCGATAACAAAACGTCCTGTAGGATTGATGAAATATTTTGTATCCCCGTCAACCATATCTGCCGGGATGATCTCATCAAATACATATTTCTTAATGTCATCATGGATCTGCTCCTGAGTAACATCCGGATCATGCTGTGTAGAGCATACAACCGCATCGATTCTCTTCGGCTTTCCGGCCTCATCATACTCAACAGTAACCTGAGTTTTTCCATCTGGTCTTAAGTAGCTGAGAGTTCCGTCTTTACGAACCTTTGTAAGCTGACGTGCAAGCTTATGTGCCATGTTGATGGCATATGGCATATACTCCTCAGTCTCGTTGGAGGCATAACCAAACTGGATACCCTGATCTCCTGCACCGATGGAGTCCAGCTCATCCTCGTTCATCTCATTCTCTTTCTGCTCAAGAGCCTTGTCAACGCCCATTGCGATGTCTGCAGACTGCTTGTCAAGAGCTGTGATAACTGCACATGTATCTGCATCAAAACCGAATTTTCCACGTGTATAACCAATCTCAGTAATTGTATCACGAACGATCTTCTGGATATCAATATTTGCTTTGGTTGTGATCTCACCCATAACAAGTACAAGACCTGTAGTTGTAGCTGTCTCACATGCAACACGGCTCATTGGGTCCTGTTCCATCAGAGCATCAAGGATCGCATCGGAAATGGCATCACAGATTTTATCCGGATGGCCTTCAGTAACAGACTCAGAAGTAAATAAGATTTTTTCCATTTTTTTCTCCCTTTCGTATTATAAAAGCTGATAAACTGACATAAAAAACAGCCCGTACAATCCGGACTGTTTAAGATCTGTAAACAATCCTCTTATTGTTCGATTGCTCGCTCAGGTTGGCACCTTCCTTGATCTTGCAGGGGTTGCCGTGGCTTCTCAGATCCTTTGTATCTCCACCACTCTGAATAAAAGGCTATCTTTTATGAAATTACTATTTACTGCAAGACATACAATAAACTTATCTCTACTGATTGTCAAGAAAAAATTTCTTTTTTGATAATAAATAGACAAAATCCTGTTTCTCTGTCTGGTAAACATAAGAAAGAGTCCTGCAAGCAGGATCCTCCGCCTACGGCGGGTCACTTCAGCGACATAAAAAAGAGTTCCGTAAAGACTTTCCACTATAAAAGAAGCGAAAATCTTAACGAAACTCCCTGACAGGTATTGACTACCCTACATTCTGTTTTTTACTACTGCTTTTATCATCCAACTCTGAGTCTGAATTTCTGGATTTCCTTCTCGCTGGAAACCTTCTCGATCTCTGCTCCAAGACTTCTCAGTTTCTCCTCAAAATTCTCATATCCTCTCTGGATATAAACGATATCATCCACAACCGTTACACCATCAGCAGCAAGTCCGGCAATAACAAGAGCCGCACCCGCACGGAGATCCGGAGCACTTACTCTTGCGCCTGTCAGCTTCTTCACACCATCAATGATCGCGGAATTCCCCTCGACCTTAATGCTGGCTCCCATACGGGAAAGCTCATCTGCATATTTGAAACGGTTCTCAAAAATACTCTCTGTAACAATGCTTGTACCCTCAGCAAGAGCCAGAGTCACTGCGATCTGTGGCTGCATATCTGTGGGATAACCCGGATACGGTAATGTCTTAACATGTGTGCGGTGAAGCTTATGCGGTGCACGTACACGTACTGCATCATCAAATTCCTCGACATCACATCCGATTTCCTCAAGCTTGGCTGTTGTAGCCTCAAGATGTTTCGGGATAACATTACGTACTGTAATATCACCACCTGTAGCTGCTGCTGCGAACATAAATGTTCCGGCCTCGATCTGATCCGGAATGATAGAATACTCAGTCTTATGAAGCTTCTCCACTCCACGGATACGGATCACATCTGTACCTGCACCCTTAATGTTAGCTCCCATGCTGTTCAGAAAGTTGGCAACATCTACAACATGTGGCTCTCTGGCAGCATTCTCAATAATGGTACGTCCTGATGCCATAGACGCAGCCATCATAACATTGATGGTAGCACCAACGGAAACAACGTCAAAGAAAATATGACTTCCGTGAAGATCATCAGCCTTGGCAACAATAGCACCATGACGGATATCCACCTCTGCACCAAGTGCACGGAATCCCTTCAGATGCTGGTCGATGGGACGGCTTCCGATGTTACATCCACCAGGAAGCGGAACCTCTGCATGTTTATATTTTCCCAGTAAAGCACCGAGAAGATAGTAAGATGCACGAATCTTCTTGATAAACTCATAGTCTACACTGAGATTACCAATGGTAGATCCATTGATCTTAACGGTAGACTTGTTAATACGTTCAACTTGAGCCCCGATCTCAGTGATCGCCTCCAGCAAAACATTGATATCCCTTACGTCAGGCAGATTCTCTATTAAAATGGTTTCATCCGTCATAATGGCTGCTGACAAAATAGCAAGTGCCGCATTCTTGGCTCCTGCGATGTCAACCTCGCCTACAAGCGGATTACCGCCCTTAATTACATACTGTTCCATAACACACCTCTATTATCTTTACTCCTCTTTGAGCAGAAACAATTATCTGGATCTGAATTCTGTTGTTATCGGTCACTGTTTTTAAGTCAGTTGTATATTATAGCACATATTTCATATTTGTAAACAATTTATGTCAAAATATGCCCATTCCTCTGAACCGACCATAACACCGGCCAATCCACTGTTACTAATTTTCTCCCCTTTTACAGTCCGGTTATCTGGACTGTTTCAATGTCTCCAGCAGCTTCTGAAGACATCCCTCCATATCCATTTCTTCCTCGTCTACGATAATATCTGCATAATTCTCATATAACGGGACACGCTCATCATAAAGATCCGCAAGTGTCTGTCCATCCTTAAGCAGAACACCTCTGCATTTCAGGTTTCCCAGCCGTGCTGCAAGCGAATCCAGCGAAAGCTTAAGATACACCACTACTCCCTCTGATTTCAGATGTCTCATAGCTTCCTCACAGTAGACCACACTTCCTCCTGTTGCGATCACTGTGTTCTCCACCTTAAGGGAAGAATTCACACGGTTCTCAATTGCCATAAAACCATCCGGTCCATCCTGGGCAATGATCTCACTGAGCTTCCTTTTCTCTTCTTTCTGAATGATAAGATCTGCGTCAATAAACTGATATCCAAGAACCTTGGCAAGCACAACTCCCAATGTACTTTTGCCGGCTCCAGGCATTCCGATCAGTGTAATATTATTCATATCGATTCCTTTCATTTTAGCATAAACAGGCCAAAATCTCAATAGTCTGCAGGTGTTACCTCTTCCGTTTCTTCTTTTTTACGCTGTATCCGAAAGTTCCGATCTTTTTTCCTCCGGAAAGATATTCTCCGTGGGAATAGACCAGCATCCCTGCGTCATTAAGATGAAATCTGCCGTCTTTGTCCATATATGCCTCATCTGCATGAACTGCCAGTACATCTGCCAGGAACATATGGTGAGAACCAAGCTCTTTGATCTCCTTCACCCTGCATTCGATGGATACCGGTGCTTCCTTTATCATCGGCGCAGATACAAATTCAGCCTTTTCTTTTGTCAGTTTCATTTCGCGAAATTTGTCAACATCCCTTCCGGAACGGACACCACAGTAATCTGTGGCAAAAGCCAGCTTCTCCGTGGTGAGATTTATGACAAATTCTCCCGTTTTTTTCAGCATCTCATAAGAGTAA
>Ga0129312_1001158_pt1 | contig 16630 bp, 14 predicted proteins | sample O827metagenome_FD_94434 | JGI IMG/M metagenome (GOLD analysis project Ga0129312, IMG submission 94434) | Orangutan group fecal microbial communities from Wisconsin, USA - O827 metagenome | ecosystem: Host-associated > Mammals > Digestive system > Large intestine > Fecal | place: USA: Wisconsin... | reverse complement strand
TGTAAGGGAATTTATTGACAGTGGCTTCTTTGGAGATACTATGCTGAACAGTATTCTGGGGCCGGCTGCTTTTTATGATATGTATGAGGGTCAGATCAATACCATGCGTGTAAATGAGCAGTATTTTTATCTTCTGGGAATTAATCCGGGAGAAGAGGAGGAGTATGATACCCATTCATGGGAGCATGTAAGTGAAGACGAGCGGGAGTATATGAAGGAGCTCTTTGAAAAAGCATACAGCAGTGATCACGCAGGGGAAACTGACGGATTCCTGCATTTCCGTAAGAGGAACGGAGAAAATATCCTTGTGTATGTGAGGCTTTTTTTCCTGAGAGAGAAGGATGGGCACCGTCAGTTTTACAGCTCGATCATGGATGCCACAGCTTTTATGAAGAAACTTCAGGAGACAGCTCATTAGAGCATGTACCTTTATAAACAGAAACGCCGCAGGATCACCTGAAATGATGATCCTGCGGCGTTTGTTATATACAGGGTTTACATTTATTCTGTTTACAGAAGTCCTCCGATGGATAAGAACAGAGGTGCAAATACAAGTGATACGATAGTCATAAGTTTGATCAGGATGTTGATGGAAGGTCCTGATGTGTCTTTGAACGGATCACCTACTGTGTCACCAACAACAGCAGCCTTGTGCGCTTCGCTGCCTTTTCCGCCATGATGACCTGTCTCAATGTATTTCTTTGCGTTATCCCATGCACCGCCGGCATTGGACATGAAGATGGCCATGAGCACACCTGTTACAAGTGCTCCGGAGAGAAGTCCGCCAAGTGCCTCAACACCAAGTACAACACCTACGATCACCGGAACTACAACTGCCATGATTCCCGGAAGCATCATCTCGTGGAGAGCTGCTGTAGTGGAGATGGCAACGCATGATTTGTAATCTGGCTTCTCTGTACCTTTCATGATGCCTGGTTTCTCACGGAACTGGCGTCTTACTTCCTCGATCATCTTGTAAGCTGCTTTGGATACAGACTCCATTGTAAATGCGGAGAACAGGAATGTAAGCATACCACCGATGAAGATACCGATGATCACACGGTAGTCCAGAAGGTTGATGGATTTCATATTTACTGCTTCTGCATAGGAAACAAAAAGAGCAAGTGCTGTGAGGGCGGCAGAACCAATGGCAAAGCCTTTACCCATAGCTGCTGTTGTGTTACCTACGGAGTCAAGTTTGTCAGTGATCTCACGTACAGACTCATCAAGTCCTGACATTTCTGCGATACCACCGGCATTATCTGCGATAGGACCATATGCGTCAACTGCAACAGTGATGCCTGTTGTGGAAAGCATACCTACAGCAGCAAGTGCGATTCCGTATAATCCGTCTACTCTGTAGGAAATGAAGATTCCAAGGCAGATCAGAAGAAGGGGGAAAGCAGTAGATTTCATACCAACAGCAATACCGCTGATGATAGTTGTTGCTGCACCTGTTTCTGACTGTTCGCCGATTCCCTGAACCGGTTTGTAATCTGCGGAGGTGTAGTACTCAGTGATGTTACCGATGATAACACCAACTACCAGACCTGCGATAACCGCAATAGCTGCATTGAAATCAGAAAAAAGTGTTTTGCTGAGGATCAGTGATGCGATGACAACAAGGATCGCGGAAACATAGCTTCCTCTTGTGAGAGCTTTCTGTGGGTTGGAATTCTCATCACCTTTTACAAAGAATGTAGCGATGATGGATGCGATCAGTCCACAGCCTGAGATGGCAAGCGGGAACAGAACGCCTTTTGTAGCTGCTACAGCAACTCCAAGTGTAAGGGCAGATACAAGAGATCCTACATAGGACTCAAAAAGGTCAGCTCCCATACCGGCAACGTCACCTACGTTATCACCTACATTATCAGCGATAACTGCCGGGTTTCGGGGATCATCCTCAGGGATTCCGGCCTCAACCTTACCAACAAGGTCAGCGCCTACGTCTGCTGCTTTTGTATAGATACCACCGCCTACACGGGCAAAAAGTGCGATGGATGAAGCACCAAGGCTGAATCCTGATAATACATCAACATTTTTTGTAATGATGTAAACAACACTTACACCAAGTGCGCCAAGACCGGCTACGCACATACCCATAACGGCACCGCCGGAAAATGCTACAGACAGAGCTTTGTTCATTCCGTGCTGTTTGGCTGCACTGGCTGTTCTTACGTTTGCTTTTGTAGCAACAGTCATACCACAGTATCCTGCGATAGTTGAGAACAGAGCACCGATTACGAAGCATACGGCAGTTACCCAGCTTCCTACTCCAAATCCGATCAGTACGAAGAGCACGATCACAAAAATGATCAGAATTTTGTACTCTGCGGTTAAGAAGGCACGGGCACCTTCTGCGATTGCGGCTGCAATCTCCTTCATTCGTTTAGTTCCTGCGTCCTGCTTGTTTACCTTCATGGCGAGGTAAGCTGCAAATAACAGTGCCAGAACAGCGGCAACGGGAACCAGATACATGTAATTTTCCACTATTTTCTACCTCCTGAATTTATATGTATCGTGTTAATAGTTTAACATAATATGCTGTGCATTTCAAAGGAAAAAATTAATTGTTGTTTATATTTGGAATATAATATAAAGAAAAAATTTATGATTGAAATAAATTCTGTATATTTTATATATATTTTTGCTGTTTTCTCTCAAAACTATACAGAAAAAGTGGAGATATTTATGTACCCAAATAACCAATGATATGTAACAATTGAAGTAAAGATATCTGCGGTAATATTTTCTTGCATGATTCAGAAAAAAATTCTATTATGAAGTTACTGTACATTTGAGAGTGGAGATAAAAGGATTTTTTGTCAGATGAGAATAGGGGGTATATATGAATTCTGAAAATATGGTTATTATGATATGTGTGGCTGTTCTGGCTGTTTTACTCATAAAGTTGCTTTTTACCTGCATGGCAGATAAATATGTGAAAATTAACAGAGGTAAATTGTTTGATAAAAATGGACTGGCTGCAAGTAAAGGCAGGAATCTGGGAATGTGGCTGAAGGATAATAAGATTACCTATATGAGATATATTGAGATTCTGGGAATCGATCAGGTATATAATTGTTCCAGTTCTGTTGTGGCTAATGCTTCCAGAGATATGGTTAAATATCTTATGAAGTATTCCTCTGTGGATGCATCTGCAGAGTGTCTGGAATATGTGGATTTTTGTATTACATATATGCAGTCACTGGGAATACTCCAAACAGAAATGCAGGATCTGCAGAAAAACATACGAAGTCAGCTTCCCGTGTTTGTCAGATTATTTGCTACAGGAAAAATGATTCCATATACAGTATGTGATGTGGATCATGACCTGACTAAGATAGAAGATCCGGTATTTTGTTTTTCTTATATAAGTCCTGCCGGAAAAAGTGAACGTTCCTGTAAAATCCAGGTGACTCCCAATATACTGAAAAATGTCCGGTCTGAAATATATGCAAAAAGAACAAGAGCCGGGCATTCCAGGACACAGCGCAGTGCAATGACAAACGATCTGAGGGAGGCAATTAAAAAAAGAGATAATTATACCTGCTGCATATGTGGCAACAGCGTTTTTAAAGAGCCTAACCTGCTTTTGGAGGTGGATCATATCGTTCCTGTTTCAAAAGGAGGAAAAACAGAAGCCAGTAATCTCCAGACATTATGCTGGAGATGTAATCGCCGGAAATCTGATAAATGCTCAGGATAAGCTTTGGAGTATGTAAAAAACCATTCCTGCAGTCTGTTTTTTGTCTGTTCATAACTTTCAAGACCTTTGCATACACTGTAAAAACAGCGTCTTCGGGGGCTTTATCTTTGAAGGATTATATCGAGGAACGGGCAGTGGAAGTGGCACATTACATTATTGAAAACAAAGCGACAGTACGTCAGGCAGCGAAGAAGTTCGGGATCAGCAAGAGTACGGTACATAAAGACTGTGCAGAACGTCTGCGGACGATCAATCCTTTCCTGGCAGCAGATGTGCGAAAAATCCTGGACGTGAACAAACAGGAACGTCACATCAGAGGCGGACTTGCCACTAGGGAAAAATATCTGCATTATCATGAAAAAACCGGTTAATAAGACCGGTTTTTTCATGTCATAGAAAATTACTCCGTAATGTTCCAATGACATAAAAAAGCCCTCAGGGCAGGATTCTTTTTTATATGCATGTTTTCTCTGGGAAAATTACCGGTTTGTGTCTGAACTGTGAACATATATATAAAATACGCGAAACGTTTTACATAAATCAGGGAAAGCTCCATTAGTTGCCCAGATTTGTGGAATAGTTGCAATATTGCGTAAAATAGACAAACAAGTAACAAAATAGCGTGAAACGTTTATAATAATATGCCATAAAACGTTATGCAAAAACTGTGCATATTACCTAAAAATAATAAAAAACAGAATATATTATTGACAAAATGACGATAAAGAGATAAACTACAAACATCAAAACACGAAACGTTTTACAAAAAGGAGAAACGAAAGGGGTAATGAGAATGAAGAAAAAATTAATCGCCGTATTAATGTCCATGGCTATGCTGGCATCCACAGGAAGTGTATGTTTTGCAGCAGACAAGTCAGATGACAGCGCAACCGATTATGACGTTGAGAATCGTGAGTATAAAGACGTCACAATCACACTTCATACAAGATGGGATGAGGCAGATACATCCGGTCCTCTGTATCAGGCAATCGTAGACGGATTTATGGAGAAATATCCTGGAATCAAAGTTGAGACAATCCAGATCCCGACAGAGTCTGAGTGGCTGAATTCCGAGTCCGTTCTTATGGCAGATAAGAGCTCCATGCCGAACATCATCGTTGAGTACGGCGGTTCCCGTGTAGCTGGTTATGTTCAGCAGGATCTGATCGTAAACATGGATCCATACTATGAGCAGTATCCGGAGTGGAAAGAAAGATTCAACGCATTAGGCGAAGGAATGACAGACTATACAGCATACGGATATGAAGGAACATATGGTGTTCCGTTTACCGCATACGAAGTAATGCTTTTCTATAATGAAGATATTCTTAAAGCTAATGACATTGATCCTGCATCTATCAAGAGTTGGGATGATCTGATGTCAGCATGCGAGAAGCTGAAAGCTAACGGCGTACAGCCATTTGAGATGGGTGAGAAAGATGACTACCGTTTCGGACATCTTCACTCAGTTCTGAACTACAAGACCTATGGATGCGACATGGCTGAGAAACTTGGAAGCCGTGAAGTAGCTTACGATGGTGACGAGCAGAAAGAGATCTACACAATGATCAAGGATGCTACAGACAAAGGATACCTTGGAACCAACCTCCTTGGAAACGATGACGGACAGGAGAGATCTATCTTTAATACAGGCGGTTCCGCATTCCTCTTCATGGGAACATGGTTCTGCGCAGAGGATCATACAGGTCTTGAACTGTTTGATAACCAGAAGATCCATGCAATGCGTTTCCCATATGTAAATGCAGATTATGAGTTTGATGACATGGGCGGTGGAAACGAAGCTTACTATGTAGTAGATACAGGTGATGCAGATGAGGTTGCAGCTTCTGTTCTCTTCATGAAATATATGACAAGTGAAGACGTAGTTAATACTTTCTATGAAGGATATCCGGCACCTATGAGCGTTAATGTTACAACAGAGGCTGGTGACTATCTTACAAAAGAGGCAAATGATGTTATTGCCGGCACAAAAGAGGTTCGTGGAGATATCGAGAACTACGACAGCGCAACTCATATGATCAACACAGTTCGTCAGGCATTACAGGGAATCGCAATGGGCAACTCCGTTGACGAAGTAGGTAAGACGATCACAGATCTGATCTCTGAGTACGAGTAAAAAAGACGCTGATTACTGAGGTAAACAGCCGTACAAATAGCGGGTTAATCGATTAGACAAGCAGGGCGGGCAATGCGGAATGGGGTGTTCGGCATGCCCGCTCTTTTTATTGGGAGGGATATTCGTGTTTTTTAAATCAGCCAAATACAGAAAATCTTTTCTTAAGTCTCTTCTCTTCGTTCTTCCGGGTGTTCTTATTACATTAATATTTGTTATCTATCCGGTTCTTAACACAGCATGGCTTTCGCTGAATAGCTGGAATGGAATCGGTGGTGCACCGGTAACATGGGTAGGACTTCAGAATTATGTAAAAACATTGACCAGTGCCAAGTTCTGGAACAGTATGCTGAACGCATTTTACTTTATGATAGGTGGATTTGTAGTCCTGATGCCGATCGCGTTTGGTATGGCACTTCTTGTAACTTCTAAGATGAAAGGAACCAAGTTCTTTAAAGCTGCTTACTTAATGCCTGTTATGCTGGGTACTACAGCAGTTGGTCTTATGTGGACTTTCCTTCTGAACTCCAATTTCGGTGTTCTTGCACAGTTCCTCAAAGCCATCGGACATGGCGAGTGGATCATCAACTGGCTGGCAACACCTACTGTTAATATCTGGTGTGTCGTACTGGTAAATGAGTGGATGTACGCAGGATACAACATGCTGATCTTTGCAGCAGGTATCGTAGCGATCCCGGATGATGTTCACGATGCAGCACTTCTTGATGGATGTACCGGAATCAAGAAGATCATCTATATCACAGTTCCACTTTGTAAAAACATGTTCATGGTATTCTCAACACTTTGTATTACAGGATGTCTGAAAGCCTTCGATATTGTGTGGGCGATGACAAACGGCGGACCTATGGATTCCAGTGCCACACCTGCGGTACTCCTTTATACACAGGGATTCCAGTACAAACTTATGGGACGAAGCGGTTCCATCAGTATTATCCTTCTTGTATTAGGTCTGGTTCTTTCTATATTACTTAACCAGATCATCTTCAAGGAAAAAGACTGATAAGCGGTTTATGAAAGGAAGTTGGAACGGATGAAGAAAAGCAAAACTATGAAAGGACTGAAGTCTGGTGCTATGTATTTTATAGCGATTTTTATGGCTGTGGTAACATTCTTCCCACTTGTCGTAACACTTCTCTCCTCATTTAAGACAAACGAAGAAATCCTGCTGGGTATGTTTTCCTGGCCTAAGGTGTGGAATTTCAGCAACTATCCGGAAGCGATCCGTATTGCGAGTGCTTTCCGTGCGATCGGCAACTCTCTGCTTGTAGCTATTGCAACACTTATTGTAACTGTAATTATCGCAATGCCTGCAGCTTATGTTATTGCACGTAAAAGCTACAAATATCTGAAAGGCTGCTATTTCCTGTTTATGGCAGGCGTTATGGTTCCTGTACACTGTACACTGGTTTCCGTAACAAAGATTTCCAGTGCATTAGGCACAAAGAACAGCTATGTTTTTATGATCCTGATCTACACAGCATTTAACCTTTCCCAGGCGATCTTCCTGTTTACAGGTTATATCCAGGGGCTTGATAAAGGTCTTGATGAGGCTGCAAAGATCGATGGCTGTGGTGATTTAAGGATTCTGGTCCAGATTCTTATGCCAATCTGTAAACCGATCCTGGCAACAGAAGCAATCCTGGTATTTATCTATGGATACAGTGAACTGATCTTCTCCCTGATCCTGATCACAGATAACGCCAAGTATACAATTTCACGAGCAATGCTGAACTTTACATCAAACTTTACAACAGATTACGGCCCGCAGTTTGCGTTCGTTATCATGTCCATGATACCGATGATGATCATTTACCTGCTTCTTCATGAGAAGGTAGAGGCCGGTATGCTGGCCGGTGCGGTTAAAGGTTGATAAAAAACTATATAAAAACTATATAATGTAAAAAAACGGAGGTACCAAAAAATGGCAAAGACAAGACAGCAGTGGTTTGATGATGCTAAGTATGGATTATTTATTCACTGGGGACTTTATTCAATCCTTGCCGGTGAATATAAAGGAAAAAAGACAGACCGTATTGCAGAGTGGATCGAGAATAACTTTGATATTCCGGTAGAGGAATACAGAAAACTGGTCGATCAGTTCAATCCTACACAGTTTGATGCAGATGCTTTTGTAAAACGTGCGAAAGAGCAGTGGGGTATGCAGTACATCGTTCTTACAGCAAAGCATCATGAAGGTTTTGCAATGTATGATTCCAAGGTAAGCGATTACAATGTTGTAAAAGCCACACCATATGGAAAAGATATCCTCAAAGAACTGCAGCTTGCCTGTGAGAAATATGGCGTTCGTATGGGATTCTATTATTCACAGGCTCAGGACTGGGATGATCCTGATGGATATATGGCACACAAGGATAACTCCAATAAGAATTTCCAGAAATATCTTGATGAGAAGTGTAAACCACAGGTTAAAGAGCTTCTTGAGAATTATGGAAAGATCAGCCTGATCTGGTTCGATACCCCAATGGGAATCACTATAGATCAGACACAGGAGCTTATTGATCTTGTTAAATCCATCCAGCCGGATTGTCTCTTAAGCGGACGTACCGGTAACCACATGGGTGATTACATGACAACAGGTGATAACTTTATCCCGAGACTTCCATATGAAGACCCATGGGAAATCCCTGCAACTGTCAATGATACCTGGGGATACAATAAATTTGATACAAACTGGAAGAGCGCAGATCATATCATCAGTCTTCTTCTTAAGATCATCAGCCGTGGCGGTAACTATCTCCTGAACGTAGGACCGACAGCAGATGGCGTTGTTCCAGAAAAATGTGTTGAGGTTCTCAACGAGGTGGGAAAATATGTAACAGAGAACAGCGAAGCAATCTACGGAACAAAGACAGTAGGAATCTATCCATATGATATTCCAGGAATCGAGTTCACAAGAAGAGAGCATAAACTTTATGTTCATGTTCTTTCTCCGAGAATCCGTATCGAGCTTCTTAATGTTGGAAACCAGCTTACAGGCGCATATCTGGTAAGCAACGGACAGAAACTTGACTACAGGGTAATGAGAAGCTGCGAGGGTGACGGTATGATCGAGGTTGAGGTACCGAAGGAACTGCATGACGCCAAGAACTACTGCGTATGCCTTGAGCTTGTTGAAGAGGAGCCGATTTTTGAGTCTATCAAAGGCTGATCACAATTTATAATCTTGAAGAGGTAATGGTCTATGAATAAAAACGAATATCTTTCTCAGATCGACAAAGTTATTGCACAGGGACCATATACGGATAGTTGGGATTCTCTTTGTGAGCATCCCACTCCTAAATGGTATGAAAAAGGAAAATTCGGAATTTTTATCCATTGGGGAGTGTACTGTGTACCTGCATTTGGATATGAATGGTACCCGAGAAATATGTATATCAAAGGTTCGCCGGAGAATCTTCATCATGTAGAAAAATATGGAACACTGGATAAATTTGGCTATAAAGATTTTATTCCTATGTTCAAAGCAGAGAAGTTTGATCCCAAAGAATGGGCTGATCTGTTTAAAGAGGCTGGAGCAAAGTTCGTAGTTCCGGTTGCTGAGCATCATGACGGATTCCAGATGTATGCCAGTGATCTAAGCCCGTGGAACAGTGCTGAGATGGGACCGAAGAGAGATATCCTGGGTGACCTGAAAACAGAAATTGAAAAAGACGGAATGGTGCTTGGTGCATCTTCACATCGTGCAGAGCATTTCTGGTTTTTTAACGGTGGACGTGAGATCCCGGAAGCAGATGTAAATGATCCTGAGCTTGATTCTCTTTACGGACCGGCAGTAGGTCCTACCAGAGACATGAACAGCGTTTACGACAATCCTCCTACAGATGAACATATGGAGGACTGGCTGGTCCGTACATGCGAGATCGTTGATAAATACAGACCTAAACTGATTTTCTTTGACTGGTGGATCCAGCAGTATGCATGGAAACCTTATCTGAAAAAATTTGCCGCATATTATTATAATCGTGCTGTGGAGTGGGGTGTTGAGGTTGCCATTGATGCCAAGTTCGATGCTTATGTACACGGAAGTGCAACTAAGGATCTGGAGCGTGGACAGCTTGATCATATTACGCCGGATTTCTGGCAGAATGATACATCTGTTGCCAAGAATTCCTGGGGTTACACAGTGGAAAATGATTACAAGAGACCCTGTGATGTAGTTCTGGATCTGGTTGATGTGGTGAGCAAAAACGGAGCGCTTCTTCTTAATATCGGACCGAAATCTGACGGAACTATTCCGGAGGAGGATGCACATATCCTGAGAGAGATAGGTAAATGGCTGAAAGTAAATGGTGAGGCTATCTATAATACCACCTACTGGAAAGTCTTTGGAGAGGGACCGACAGTAGTACCGGAAGGACACTTCACAGATACATATGAGAAGAATTTTACATCTGAGGATATTCGTTTCACAAGCAAAGCAGACAAACTTTATGCTATTGTCCTGAAATGGCCGGAAGATGGAGAAATTCACATTAAGTCTCTTGGAAAAGATATGAAGCTTCTCAAATCCAGCATTAAGGATATCCAGATTCTGGGAACAGACCTTCATCCGGAATATCACAGAAATGAGACACTTGATATCCACTGCAAAGGTAAAACAGATGCAGGGGATATGCCGGTAGTTCTGAAGATCACAGTTGAATAATGTAAGGATTCTGAAGAAAACAGGGGTGTTTTTCTGAAGGATCAGACGGGAGGGAAAAATGAGCGATATCAGATATACAGGAAACTGGGATTCTGTAAAACAGCACACAGTTCCAAAATGGTATGAAGACTGCAAATTTGGTATTTTTATCCATTGGGGAATTTATTCTGTACCTGCTTTTGCACCGCATACATGGGAGTTGGGTGAGGTTGATTCAAAGGAGTGGTTCGCAGATAATCCGTATGCAGAGTGGTATTATAATTCTCTGAATATCGGTAAAGGACCGACTTATGAGCACCATATTGAGAAATATGGAAAAGATTTTAAATATGAAGATTTTATTCCTATGTGGAAAGCTGAGAAATGGGATCCTGCACAGTGGGCAGAGATTTTTAAAGAAGCAGGCGCACAGTATATTGTACTGACAACCAAGCATCATGATGGCTTCTGCCTTTTCCCGAGCAAATATACTCATTTCAATTCTGTTGAGATGGGCCCGAAGAGAAATATCACAGGCGAGCTGACAGACGCAGTGCGTAATGCAGGAATGAAAATGGGTCTGTATTATTCAGGCCTGATCGACTGGCAGTATGCAAATGATCCGATTTTTGAGGATGACGATCTTTTTGGAACTGCAAGCCCTACATTTGCCTATGCAGACTATTCATATAATCAGATGATGGAGCTTGTAGATGATTACGGCCCAAGTGTATTCTGGAATGATATCGGATGGCCGAAACAGAGCGAAGAAATGATGCCGTATTTCCTGGCTCATTACTATAATACAGTAAAAGAAGGCGTGGTAGATGACCGTTTCAATGGCCGTTATCATGATTTCCTTACAAAAGAGTACAAATCCGGCTCTGTAAACAGATCAGAGAAATGGGAGATGTGCCGTGGAATGGGACTTTCCTTTGGATATAATGCCAATGAAGGCGAGGATCAGATTATCTCTGTACCGGATCTTATTTCCCTTCTTGTTGGAACTGTTGCAAATAACGGAAATCTTCTTCTTAATATCGGACCAAAGGCTGATGGAACAATTCCGGAGGAACAGGTAAGACGTCTGAAGATTCTTGGCGGATGGCTGAATGTAAACGGCGATGGAATTTACGGAACACGCTGCAGTGACCGTGAGTCCGAGATCCTGGAAAGCGGAATAGAGCTTCATTATACACAGAAGGACGGAAATCTCTATGTATTTGCAGATCACCTGAAAGAGGGTGCGAATGAATTCCTGATCAAAGGATATCACGGACAGCTTAGGCCTCTTGACGGAAGTGTTCAGATGGAAACTGAGGACACAACAGATGGCCTTAAGGTTAAGATCGCAAATTACAGAGAAGATCTGTATATTGTAGGAATGACCAGTAAGAATTAATAACGAAATCTTATATATAACCTGACCTGTTACAGCAGAGGAAACCGTGAGAAGTGGATTTCCTCTGCTGTTTTTTGTTGACATTCCAATTTGCATAATCCATAATTAACAACAGCAGAATAAACAATAATAGCCGTTGCACGGCTATGAACATATATACAGAAGGGGAGATGTTATGAGCAGGGAACATGTGTTGATCGTGGAAGATGATCCGGATATCAGAGAGGGTGTCCGTATTCTTCTTGAGAGTGAAGATTATGTGGTAGATGAAGCAGAGGATGGAAGAGAGGGGATGGATAAACTGTCTTCCAAGACGGATCTTGTGATCCTGGATGTAATGATGCCGGGGTTGTCAGGAATCCGCACCTGTGAGGAGATCCGTAAGATCTCCAATGTGCCTGTGCTTTTTCTTACTGCCAAAGCACAGGAATCAGATAAGCTTCTTGGCCTGATGGCAGGAGGTGACGATTATCTTGCCAAGCCGTTTTCCTATGTGGAGCTTCTGGGAAGGGTAAAGGCCCTTCTGAGGAGATACAAGGTCTATATGGGAAAGGATGAGATGGCCAATGTGATAAAGAGTGAATATCTGGAGGTGGATTATATCAAGATCCACAAGTTTTATAATGAGGTGTTTATTGATGGCAAGCTTGCAGATCTGTCGGAGACAGAGTATCGGATACTTCTTCTGATGATGCAGTTTCCGGGAAAGGTTTTTTCCGCACAGAATATCTATGAGAGTGTCTGGAATGAGCCATATTATTATTCCTGTAATGGAACTGTTACGGTACATATCCGTAATCTCCGTGTAAAAGTAGAAAAAGATCCCCGCAATCCTGTGCACATAAAGACAGTGTGGGGAAAGGGGTACCGTTTTGAAAGCAGGGATGTTTAGAAGATGTTCGCTTTATCTTAAGCTGGTATTTCTTCTGCTGGTTGCCATGATCTGTGCGCTTCTGGCATTTACGGGGATGGATCATATAGGAGAACTTATGATTGTCCGTAAGTGCTATGAATCGTCCGAATATGATAAAAAAAAGGATGCACAGTATGTAAAAAAGCTGCAGGCGTATATTACGGAGAATCAGGTAAGCACGGATAATCTTGACAAGGTGAGAGAATGGGTCAGGCATAACAGTATCGTTACCATAAGAATTTATTACGATGATATTCTTATTTACGATTCTGAGTACTCTGATGAAGAATTAAGAGAAGAAAATATCAGTGCGGATTTTTATGACTGGAATGATTATTATGACCTTCAGTTTGTCAATGGAACCGGAAAGGTAAGCATTTATGGAGCTTATGATATCCAGATTGAAAATTATGTGCTGATGGGTTCTCTTATCTGTGGCTTTGTGGTATTTATTTTTGTCGTGCTTCTGGGCGTGAGACGAAAGATTAGTTATATTGTGAAGCTGAAAGATGAGATTGAGATCCTGGAAGGCGGAAAGCTGGAATACAGGCTCACAGTAAAGGGAAATGATGAACTGGGGGAACTGGCAGAAGGCCTGGATGCCATGCGCAGATCTTTTAAGGATCATGTAGAGCAGGAAGCAGAAATTGTTCAGGAAAACCAGCATGTGATAACGGAAATGTCCCATGACCTGCGAACGCCCATAACCTCCATTATGCTCTATACGGAAATCCTCAAAAAAGGTGCGTATGAGGACAATGCACAGTTACAGGATTATCTGGACCGGATCGACGGGAAGTCCAGAAGGCTGAAGCAGTTGATCGACAATCTTTTTGAGTATTCTCTTGTGACCGGAAAGAAAGAGGTGTCTCTGGAGGAACCGGAAAGCAGCAGCGTGGTTTTTTATGATATTGTTTCTGAAACCTGCAGTTATCTGGGACAGAGAGGTTTTGAACTGGAATTTCAGGGAGACTGGACAGAAAGAAAAATCCGTTTTTCTTCTGATTATATAACCAGGATACTTGATAATATCATTTCCAATATCATCAAGTATGCAGATCCGGAGAAACCGATACAGATATGTATGGATCAGACAGATAAAGAGCTGACTCTGGCTGTTGCGAATAAAGTCCGGATGCCGGATGAAAAAACAGAAAGCACAGGCATTGGTCTTCAGAGCATCCGGAATATGATGAAACAGATGAATGGACGATGTAGCGTGGAACAGGATAAAGAAAATTTTTCCATTGTATTGATTTTTCCTTTTGTATGAAAAAATATGATAAAGAAGAGCACGGCTTTCAAATTCCTCACGGTTTTTTGGAAGCTGTTCTTTTTTCATATCCTGAAGGAGCTGGTGGTTTCTGTGAATTTTTCTTTCCATATTAAACTTCCTGATCGGCAAAAAAACTGCGGGGCAGCAGACCGTTGAACAGTTATAAAAATTCTTTGTAAAACACCTTGACAAGGCGCATATTTACGGTCTATAATGAGCAAGCGTGCGAAAGAAACGTTATATTTTCGTATGCCATGAATTAAAATAGCAACCGCAAGGCCCCATGGGGAAAACCATGGAGAAATAAATCGGGAGGTGAAATGGAATGCCAACATTCAACCAGTTAGTAAGAAAGGGTCGTCAGACATCTGTTAAGAAATCTACAGCACCGGCTCTTCAGAAAACATTTAACTCTTTAAGAAAGAAAGCAGTTGATCAGGCTGCTCCACAGAAACGTGGTGTTTGTACTGCTGTTAAGACAGCTACTCCTAAAAAGCCTAACTCAGCTCTTAGAAAGATCGCCAGAGTTCGTCTTTCCAACGGTATCGAGGTAACAAGCTACATTCCTGGAGAGGGACATAACCTTCAGGAGCACAGCGTTGTTCTTATCCGTGGAGGAAGAGTTAAGGACTTACCTGGTACAAGATACCATATCATCAGAGGTACTCTTGATACAGCAGGTGTCGCTAACAGAAAACAGGCCCGTTCCAAATACGGTGCTAAGAGACCTAAGGTTAAAAAATAATCTAACAGGTTCCGGCTTCTGATCGAAGATGATCAGAAGGACTACAAAATATATTATTCATCTAATGTATTACTGCGGAAGACTATAAGGATTTGTACGGTATTCCATATACCCTGTCGGTTGCGGGTTAAATATAGGACCTTACCAGTGCGAACATGCAATAGTTTTACTGCGTGAGTACCGATGATATAATCAATATGATTAAGGAGGGAAGTAACGTGCCACGTAAAGGACATACTCAGAAAAGAGACGTTCTGGCTGACCCGATGTACAATAACAAAGTGGTTACCAAACTTATCAATAACATCATGTTAGACGGTAAGAAAGGTGTTGCACAGAAGATTGTATACGGCGCATTTGCCAGAGTAGAGGAAAAAGCTGGTAAACCAGCAATTGAAGTATTTGAAGAGGCTATGAACAATATCATGCCAGTTCTCGAGGTAAAAGCAAGACGTATCGGTGGTGCTACTTATCAGGTTCCGATCGAGGTAAGAGCAGACAGACGTCAGGCGCTGGCTCTTCGTTGGCTTACAATGTTCTCACGTAAGAGAGGCGAGAAGACAATGGAGGAAAGACTGGCTAATGAGCTCCTGGATGCAATGAACAACACAGGTGCAGCCGTTAAGAGAAAAGAAGACATGCACAAGATGGCTGAGGCAAATAAAGCATTTGCTCACTATCGCTTCTAATAGGAGGATAATGCATTGGCTAAAGAAGGAAGAGAATATCCATTAGAGAGAACCAGAAATATCGGTATCATGGCGCATATCGATGCTGGTAAAACAACTCTTACAGAGCGTATTCTTTATTATACAGGTGTTAACTACAAAATCGGTGATACCCATGAGGGTACAGCGACCATGGACTGGATGGAGCAGGAGCAGGAGCGTGGTATCACAATCACATCCGCTGCTACAACATGTCACTGGACACTTGAAGAGAACTGCAAGCCGAAGCCAGGTGCTCTTGAGCACCGTATCAACATCATTGATACACCAGGACACGTAGACTTCACAGTAGAGGTTGAGCGTTCCCTTCGTGTACTTGATGGTGCAGTAGGTGTTTTCTGTGCTAAGGGTGGTGTTGAGCCACAGTCAGAGAACGTATGGCGTCAGGCTGACACATACAACGTACCACGTATGGCATTCATCAACAAGATGGATATCCTTGGTGCAAACTTTTATGGTGCTGTTGAGCAGATCAAGACTCGTCTTGGTAAAAACGCTATCTGCCTTCAGCTTCCAATCGGAAAAGAGGATGATTTCAAGGGAATCATCGATCTTTTCGAGATGAAAGCATATATCTACAACGATGAGAAGGGTGATGACATTTCCATCGTTGATATCCCAGAGGATATGAAAGATGATGCAGAGCTTTATCATACAGAGCTGATCGAGAAGATCTGCGAGCTGGATGATGATCTTATGATGGAGTACCTTGAGGGTGAGGAGCCATCTGTTGACAGACTGAAAGCTGTCCTCAGAAAAGCTACATGCGAGTGTACAGCAGTTCCGGTATGCTGCGGTTCCGCTTACAGAAACAAGGGTGTTCAGAAACTCCTTGATGCAATCCTTGAGTATATGCCTGCTCCTACAGATATTCCTCCTATCGAGGGAACTGACCTGGACGGCAACCCGGTTGTAAGACATTCTTCTGATGAAGAGCCATTTGCTGCTCTTGCATTTAAGATCATGACTGACCCATTCGTTGGTAAGCTTGCTTACTTCCGTGTATATTCAGGAACAATGAACTCCGGTTCTTATGTACTGAACGCTACAAAGG
>Ga0129312_1001157_pt1 | contig 16680 bp, 16 predicted proteins | sample O827metagenome_FD_94434 | JGI IMG/M metagenome (GOLD analysis project Ga0129312, IMG submission 94434) | Orangutan group fecal microbial communities from Wisconsin, USA - O827 metagenome | ecosystem: Host-associated > Mammals > Digestive system > Large intestine > Fecal | place: USA: Wisconsin... | reverse complement strand
TGCAGTTCTCGTATACGTTTACTATAAAGGATGGCAGGTCGCTCCGCATACGGACCATGAGGACGTTCTTCCGAAATTCAGCAAAAACCAGTGGCTCTCCCTCGCGGGACTTGCAGCTCTCGCTATCGGCGCCCTGTTCTTTTCCTGGAATGTTGGTCTCACAGGATTTACCGTCGGCTCCGTTCTGATCGTCCTCGGATGCGGCGATGAGAAAACAGCATTTAAAATGATTCCGTGGAACGTTATCATCATGGTTCTCGGTGTCGGCATTTTGATGAACGTTATTTCCATCTCCGGAGGTATCGACATCATGGTCGACGGTCTGGAATCCGTTATGGGTCCGAAGACAGCCGCAACGATCATGGCCATCGCTGCAGGCCTTATGTCCTTCTTCAGCTCCGGTCTCGGCGTCGTATTCCCGACCCTGATCCCGACAGCGACGGGACTTTCCGCAAGTATCGGCGGCGTGACAGCGTTAGAGCTTGTCTCCGTGATCGTCATCGGCGGAACTGTTTCTGGTTTCACCCCGATCTCCACAACAGGCGCACTCATCATGGCAGGCGTTGCGCAGCAGGAGAACGCGGACGAGAAATTCCCGCAGAACAGACTTTTTGTTGAGCTGTTCGCGGTATCCTTCATCGCACTTGCAGTGTTAGCTGTATTCGCATTTGTTGGAGTTTACAAGATTATTGCCTAAATTTAGATAATCGTGACTTTTCAGATCGGTGCATTCTGAAAAGTCCGGCTGCATCCTGGAGTGCCTGGTGAATTTTCATCGGGCACTTTCCGTAAGGCATAATAGATGAATTTAAGGAATTGCCCTTCATAATATTTTGGCATGAAGAATTGCCGCTAATTCATAAAAGCATCGTGCGTTTTCTGGTATAATAAATTTATAAATGTGACTGTGTGAGGAAAATGAATCATTTCTGTTTCCTGCAAAGTTTTGCCTATTATTCTTTAGAAAGGAAAATCACAGCTGCACAGGTACAAAACGGCTGTGAAGTATATTATCGTGTTCAACAAAGAAGAAAGAACCTACTGGATCGAAAACTACAAGAAATTCCCGACCTCAAATATCTCTGACGCTATGGACAACCTCGGACTCCGCTCAGGAATCGTCCTTGGACTCCGCCCGTTAGACGTTTACCAGCCGAGAACCGCAGGTTTCGCGAAGACACTCCGCCAGATGCGCAGAAAGACAGCTTTTGACGGAAAGTCCCTGACAAAACAGGCATCCATCATCGACAGCCAGACCGAGTACGGCGACCTTCTCGTCATCGAGGCAACTGGACTTAACGATGTGGCTACCGGCGGCGCGATGCTCGCCACAAGAGCCCAGATGCGCGGTGTCATGGGTGAGCTCACAAACGGAAGTCTCCGCGACATTGACGAGATCGCAGACCTGAAATTCCCGGTCTACCTCGGCGGAACAAGCCCGGTAAAGAGCGCCCGCGTCATGGAGACCGTTGACGTAGATGTTCCGGTATTCCTCGGCGGTGTCCAGATCTGCCCGGAGGACCTGGTTTTAATGGACCGTACCGGCGTTGCCGTTGTTCCGAGTGCGTACTTAAAGGAAGTTCTTGAGGAAGCAGAGAAGATCAAGGCGAAAGAGGACCGCATCGAGGAACGTGTCCGCGGCGGAATGAGCTTAAATGAGGCTAGACAGCAGAAATAAATAATGAAAAAGACCATGATGCTCCAAATATGCTCATGGTCTTTCTTCTTTTGTAATGAATACTAGTTGAAACTTTTCTCTGTATTTTATTTCTTGATCAGGGTTTCTACAACTTCTTTTAACGTTTCCGTTTCCCCCACATTTCCGGGAAATATTACATATGGCATTCCTGGAAAGCGGCTCTCCTGCCCTGTCATCCATACCGGAATTCCTGGACAAATTTGTCCCATTACCCTGGCTTTTTTTACAGATAATCCTTTGGTTCCTACATCACTCGAGGTAATTCCCCCTTTCGCAACTAAAAATGCAGGTTTTACATTTAACTGCGATACGATTCCTGTAACTGCATCTGAAATTTTTACTGATGCTGCTAATATTTCATCTTTATTTGTCGTGTTTATTTTCAAAGGGGCACGACTGGTATAAACCACTGCTGTTCTGCCTTTTTTGATACACTGTTCTGCTAAAAGCAATACTTGTTTTCTTTCCTCTTCCAGTGCGCCATCTTCGCTGATTTTATTCACATGAAATTCAATATAATCGATCGGCAGCTTAGAATTTTTCAATTCATTTAGCTGCATGGTTGTCTTGTTCACATGGGAACCAATAATTACAAGTCCACCATTCTGTGAATCATCTGCCACCAGTTCCTCCCGCGTTAAAAAAGCTTTATCTCTTATATTTCCCAATGCTTTTGGAACTGCCGCTGCACTGCGAAACATAAAATTCTTGCCTGCATTTAACGCTCTCAAGTAAGCAGTCATGAATATTTTTACATCCATTTCATCAACCGAGTCCACAATAATTTTGTTAAAATCATGTGCTTCGAGTAATTTTTTTTCTATTGTATCAATTTTTTCTGTTCTCAATTCGTCCAAAGAGATTCTTATGACATCCTTAGCCAGATATTTTCCTTGAGTCTTTTCCTCACACCACTCTGCCAGATCTGAAGAACTATACCCAAATGTTTTATCTCTTGCAAATTCAGTAAGTCCCGCCGGAGTCAACTGCTCTCCCTCTCGAACATAATGAATACCCTCTATCGTGTATCTTCCTCCTTCTTTAAAGAAAGGGTATATGATTTCTCCGTCAAATCGGTATTCCATCTGACTCTCTATTGTCTTGCGTAATATTTCTGTTTCCAATGGGTAATGACCTCGCAATGTAGAGTCCCCACGGCTGATTAGCACAAATTTTTGTTTTAATTCATTTGCAACAGACGCTATATTTCTTCCAATCTCCGCATGAACCTTTGCGGTTTGCTCAGAGCTCATTCCTCTGGAATTAGTTAAAATAAAAAACATCCTTGCCTCTTCTTTAAATCCAGAAGTTATTGCTTTTTTTGTCCATTCTGTATATACCGAAACATCATGAACCGTTTGAATTCCTGTTGGATCATCATCCAACACGATGATTTTTTTAGAGAAGTCACTGAATACATTTTCAAACAGCTGCTGCACTACGTCTTTCTGCTCTTCTGGAAAAGGCTGTAAAATATCTACATTGATCGGCACTATTTTTTTCATCAATAATTCCTTTCTACTATATAAATATTCTCTTCCAATTAGGATGATGATAAACATTCTTGTCTACCGCAAACTCAGTAATTTTTCTATCTAATACCTTATTTATTTCTGAAAATATAACGTCCCATTCTTGTGTATACTGATTGGCCGACGGCATTTGTAATGTTACAACCCCTAATGCACTAACTGCAGAAATTCCTATTTCTTCCAATACGTCTTCGGGACAGACTAATCCCAATAGACTTTGATTATCTTCCAGCATTTCGATATCAATATGTCCACTGTTGATAAATACGATCTCCGCCGTCTTATGTTCTTGAAGTATCTCTCGAAGTGACTTATTTTCAAAGTAATATACTTCTCCTACTTTTTTTGCTTCTTCAAGAATACGTTTATCATAATTTCCACAAAACAATAATACTTTCATTTATGCAATATATTCTCTCAGTTTTTCAATTTTCATATCGATCTTATGTTTTTCATCTTCAGTAATCGGCTCTGTCGGTGCAATTACCTTCGAACTCAAAAAGCCTAGCTTACTAATTGCATACTTTGTGGAGGAAGTTTGACTTTTGGCCATTCCAAAAATCTCACAAATTTCATCCACAACTTTTCCCCATTTCATCGTTCCTTCAATATCTCCGCGTTTAGCTGCATTATAAAGTTCAATGTGCGGCTTAGGGAAAAGTGGTGCAAGCGAAGGGATATAACCATCTGCCCCCATCAATAAACTCGGGATTGCCAGATTCGTAGAACCTTGATGAAGTACAAAATCTGTACCCTTGAAGTGTCTAAGGCATTTAATAAACTCCGGGAGCAGACCAGAAGTATCTTTATATCCAATAACTTTATCAATCTTGGCAATTTCGAAGATGGTTTTAGCCATTAAAGTCTGACCAGTAAATGGCGGAATATTATAAATCATTAAATCTGCGCTGGTTTGACGAGAGATTTCTTCGAAATGCCGAATGGTTTCTTCTTGTGTTGCATGACGCGCATAAAATACCGGAGTTACCACAGCTGTTGTTCCACCCATCTGCTCAAAACGTTTGATATTATCAATTACACGTTTTGTACTAGAATCCATTACCCCCGCAATAACAGGGACTTCATTTCCGACCTCCTCCAGTGCAATACGAATTGCACGATCCCTTTCTTTTTGTGTAAGTGCCATGCATTCTCCGTTGGATCCCGCCACAAAAATGCCATGAATTCCGTTTTCTATACAATGACGAATCAATTTTCTAAATGCTTTTTCATCCACACATTCATTCTCATCTACAGGTGTAATTATCGGTGGGATTACACCAATGATTTTCTTTGCCATTATTTATGTTCTCCCTTCTTAAGAATGTCCTCAGGACGAATATTATCCACCTGTCCATAGATGCATAAAGCATCCAAAAATCCTCCTTCTTCATATCCAAAAACATGCCATTCCAATTCTGGAAAATGCATTACATCTCCAGGAATCAGTTGTCTTTTTTCTGTTAAATTATCTTTTGCATCCCCGTATTTTACATAGCATTTTTCTCCCGCCAAAACAACAACCGTTTCTTCTGCATGATTATGCGGTTCCATCTGACCAGATTCTTCGGAATAGTGTGCAAAACAAATTGTCATTTTTGTGCTTGTAACAGGATATGCATCGCCTTTTCCGACTGTATTTTCAATTACACGTCCTTTAAGATGATTTTTTATCAGATCTTTTCTATGCAGTAATTCCATAGCTATATCATCCTTTCTGTTCTTATATCAATTGTTTTTTCCTTACATTTGCCTTTTTTTATCTCTTTTATTCTGCCATTCTTTGTACCATCGGCTTTGAACAACAAAAGAGAAAATGATAATAAAAAGAAGTACTAAAGAAATCGGACTTGTAAACAGGCCTGCTACGAATGTGCCCATAAAACCTGCCGGATTAGTTTCAGCCAGAATTACAACCATCTTATAATTTTTTTCGATCATTGAAGATAAAATAATTCCCAATACTGCTGGTGCAATTGGATAATCATAACGCTTCATAATATATGCAAGAATTCCAAAGCCTCCCATCCAGAACACATCATACAGATTTTTATTCAGAGCATACGATCCGATTACAGAAAGGACTATAATCATTGGAACAAGTCTGCCTCTCGGAATTTCTACCAGTTTCGTTGTGATTTTAATACCTGTTAAACCAAAAACTAAAAGGAATATATTAGAAATTCCAAGACAAATGCAAATAAGATAAAACAATCCCGGAGTTGTTGCCATTAACGTTGGTCCAGGCTGCAGCCCATGAATAAATAATGCTCCTAAAATAACGGCTGTTACCGCGTCACCAGGAATTCCCAACGTCAACATTGGAATAAGAGCACCACCGACAGCAGCATTATTAGCTGATTCTGGTGCAACTAACCCCTCGATTGCACCTTCTCCAAATGGAACTTCTGGCTTTTTTACAGTCCTCTTCGCCTGATCATAAGCAATCAGTGCAGCAATACTTCCACCAGCCCCAGGCAATGCTCCTATTAAAACTCCAATAAACGAAGATTGAATTGTTAAACGTAGATGTTTTTTCACCGTTTCCAGGTTTGGAATAATCTTATCTACCTTCTGTTTTATAATTGGAAGATCTTTCGTGCGTATCTGAAGAATTGCTTCTGAGGCGCCAAAAAGTCCAAGCATTGCAACAACAGAATTAATTCCTGGCATTAAATAAGTATTTCCAAATGTGAATCTTTGAAGTCCCGTCATGACATCCATTCCGACGCATCCTAACAAGACTCCTAAAGCGGCCGAAAAGATTCCCTTTGCTATAGAACGATTTCCAAGACTGCCTACCAGCATTAATCCCATAAACGCCAGTAAAAGATAATCTCTTGCAGCAAATTTCAGAGCAAACTTAGAAATCAACGGTGCACATAAAACTAGGGCAACAGTTCCAATAAGACCTCCGAATACAGACTGAATGGTTGAAACGCCCATCGCTTTTCCTGCTTCTCCCTTTTGTGCAAGCGGATATCCATCCAATGCCGTAGCAACTGCAGCGGGCGCTCCAGGAATATTCAATAATATTGCACTTCTGGATCCACCATAAGATGCACCATTAAATATCCCGATCATCAATGCAATCGCAGCATTTACATTCCATCCATAAGTAAATGAAACTAACAACGAAACTGCCATTGTACCTGTTAGTCCGGGAATGGCCGCAACATAGATACCAACAAAAACTCCAACCGCAATCAACAGTAAAAGAACCGGTTGTTGAAATGGTAACAATAAGTATTCCATACAGTTCACTCCTTACGGTAACGTTACTTTAAATATCAATTTAAATATAACATAAATAGCTACAACCAAAATTACAGTAAACAGGGCATTTTTTGTATTTTCATGAGGCATCATATAACACATACTTACAAACAGAAAAATTGGTGTAGATATCATAAATCCGATGCCAAATAGAAGCGCAATAAAATATATCAGCATCATGCCAATGAAAATAGCAATATCTTTTGGAAACGCAAAAGCTATTGCGTCCAGAACCGTCTTACTCATTGTCCGCTTTTCACTGATCTTCTTTAAATCTTCCACAAAAATAATCTTCAAAAGACATATCAGCATAATAATTCCTAAACCCAACGGAAGAGCACCATAAGAAGAAAGTCCAGGCTTTTTCAAGCACATCTTTACAGCTTCTGATATCTCCCAAAGAGTTAATGCAAGCAAAAATAATGAGAATGCCCGTTCACCAGGTTTTAATGATTCTTTCATTGTTTCCTCCTAATGATTACCAAACATTTATCACTTTAGTAAGCAGGATGGTCTGTTGAAATACAGACCATCCCCTTTCATTTTTTGTTTAATTCAACCCTAAATCTTCCGGTGATTTTTCAATTGCGCCAGCATCATACATTGCTGTAATAACACCCTTTCTCCATGCATTAATATAATTATCCGCCTCTTCTCCAACATAACCAAGCGGAAGGATATTAGCTGACTCTAAAAATTTCTGATATTCGTCCGTGTTGTATGCTTTCATAAAAGCATCTTTTAAAATACTAACAACTTCATCCGGAGTTCCCTTCTTTACCGAAACACTGTAAAATGAGGAGAACGGAAGGCATTTTGTAAATTCCGGATATTCTTCGGTAACTGCCGGTGCATCTGGGAACATATCAACTCTCTCATCATTGATAACCGCAAGGATTCGAATATCTCCACTTTCATAGTAGCTCTTGATTGTTGATGCTTTTCCAATCACACAGTCAACCTGTCCACCAAGGAGCTGTGCAAATGCATCCGCATCACCCTCAGATGGAGTATTAGCAAAAGTGGCACCCGTAACAGAATACATCATGGCTCCCACAATATTTCCCATAGCTGCCGGTCCGCTGACAGGCAGAGTAATTGTTCCCGGTGCCTCTAACGCTGCATTAATCAAATCTGTAAAAGTTTTGTACTTTGAATCTGCTTTTACCACTACAGTGACTTTTTCTTCGCCCAAAAGTAAAATCTGTTCAAAATCTGCAAAAGTTACTTCTCCCGTATCCATTGCATCATAAAGACAAGGGGCTTCTGCTGTCATTAAAAGAGTATATCCATCCGCTGCCTGATCATTTACAAATGCCATACCAGTTGCTCCTGAAGCTCCGGCCATATTGTTAATTACAATTGTCTTTCCAAGATCCTCACCCGCTAATGAAGCAAGCGGTCGCATTGCATTATCTGTTCCACCACCAGCTTTCCACGGTACAACTCCAGAAAGATCTGTTGTTGGAAATTCAACTGCAGCTGTTGCTGTTGTAGACGCTGCTGTAGTTTCTGCTGATGCATTGTTGCTGGAAGAACAGCCTGTCATAATAGATGTAGCCATACACGCAACCAGGGTAAACGATACTAATTTTTTCATATTCTCGACTCCTTTTCTAATATTTTCTTTTATGACTTTATTATATAGAGAAGTTTCAAAAAAGTATTTATCTATTCTTTAAAATCTATGGCATTTTTTTTGGATTTCATTGTTTTTCCTTGTATTTTTTATATATTTTTACAACAAAATGTGCCGCAGTCTAATTTTTCCATCTTAGACTACGGCACATTTTATAAAAGTGATTTATTTTTCCATCTTTCTTTCGTCAATATTTTTAATTTGAATCTCATACTCCTTTTCAGACGGTATTAACGAACTATTTTTTAAGACATTAATAATCATATTTATTTTGGATCGGTCAATATAATTACTCGGAGAAATACCTGTGACCTGCTTAAACACTTTGCTAAAATAATGTAAAGATTCAAATCCTAGCTGTGTTGCAATTTGCGTAATTGTATCATTAGTATACAAAATTAGTTCTTTTGCCTTCTCCACTTTCAAAATATTAATATACTTCGTTGCGGAATATCCCGTACATTCCTTAAATAAAGTAGAGAAGTATGCCTCTGTATAACCCATTTTCGCAGCCAGATCAGCATTTTGAAAGGATTTATCTAAATTCGCCTTAATATAATCAATCGCCGGTTGCACCTTTGACTGTTTTTCACTTCCCAAATCAGGAAGAAAACTTTTACTTTCTTCCTGATAAGTTACCATTTCTATTCCCTTCTTTTGTCTTCGCAGTACCTGAAATAAAAATTCCAATAAGCGTGCGTTAATTGCATGCTCATATAAAGGCCTTGCATTGATCGCCTCATCAAACATGTCCTGAAGCAATTTATTTTCGTACGATGTCAAACCTCTAATGTAATATCCACATTGCATCAGCAATTCCTTCATCGGAGAGCCACAAGAAAATTTTATATCCAGACAAATTAAATCTTTCTCTCCGAATATCTCATGTTCAACCCCCGGTGCGGCCAAAACCATATCATATTGTGAAACATTAATCTCATGCTCATCTATAATTACTCTGCCTTTTCCATGCAGCACATACATATAATGAAAATAATCAGCATGACTATGCTTTTCAATGTATTGGTGATCACCTTTTTTCTGGCGAACTATTCTGTATGTGCTAATATCATAAAGCATCTCTTTCACTCCCCTTATCATTGATTTGCTAACTACAGCTTTTCTTTGAATAAGTACAAGTTTTATTCACAATTTTGCAGTAATATTCCAACTGCATATTTTGTATCTTATTATTATCTGTCTGTTTCTCTGTTGTGCAGCCATTCATATACAAATTAAGTTTTGCATTCGTATCGTACCATATTTTTTTCACAAATGCAAATGTCTTGTATTTTCGTCGCTATTCCCTTAAAATATAATAATCACTCAATATTTTAAATGAATATGATATTTCTCTGTCCTATTCAATCTAAATAAATGTCTGATATCTGTTTTTCAACAGTACATTCCAGCCAGAGTAAATAGCTGTAATTTTTATAATAAATGAGGAGGTCTTATGAAAAAAACAGTTCTCGTCACCGGCTCATCCCGCGGGATCGGGCGGGCGGTGGCTTTAAAATTTGCTTCCTGCGGTTACCGCGTCGTGATCAACTGTGCCCGCAGCACAGAACGGATGGAAGAAGTGAAAAAAGAAATTGAATCGCTGGGTGCGGAATGCCTTGCGGTGCAGGCGGACGTTGGAAATCCAGATGACTGTAAACGTCTTTTTAAGGAGATCGAATCCCGCTTTGGACATGTGGATGTCCTCGTAAACAACGCAGGGATCTCCATCATCGGCCTCTTACAGGATCTAAGCTTCGAGGACTGGAACAGGATCCTCTCCGCGAACCTGTCCTCTGTCTTCCACTGCGCGAAGCTGGCGATCCCAGGAATGATTCATAACCACAGCGGTAAGATCATCAATATCTCCTCCGTCTGGGGCGTCTGCGGCGCTTCCTGTGAGGCAGCCTACTCTGCCACAAAAGGCGGCGTCAACGGTCTCACCATGGCCCTCGCCAAGGAACTCGCTCCCTCCGGCATCCAGGTAAACGCCATCGCCTGCGGAGCCATTGATACGGAGATGAATGGATTCCTGTCCGAGGAAGAACATGAGATGCTCTTAGACGAGATCCCTGCAGGACGCATGGGAAAACCGGAGGAAGTCGCGGATCTTGTTATGAAGCTCGTAGAAGCTCCGGACTACCTGACCGGACAGGTTATTAAATTAGATGGGGGCTGGATCTGATCTATCTCCGCAACTCCCTAAATGCTGAATTCTGACTGTTTTAATAACTGCTCCAACTGTTGAAAGATCCTATCTCTATAATTCTCAGATACAGCAAAACAGCGCATGTACATCAATTTTGTGCATGCGCTGTCTGCGTTTTTAATTTCTATTTGTCAGTCCGCCGAATCCTTAAGCGTTCTTTGCTTCTCGCTCCTCGCGCTCCCGTTCCGCCTGGGACTTTCTTAAGTAGTCCGGCTTGTGCTCCATAGCGGTCTCTGTCTTTCCTTCCGCGAAGTAGACAGCGCCAAGAGCGGCCACAGAAGCGGCTCTCTGGCGGTTTACGTGGGCCGGGGCAAGATCATAAGGCACGGTCATTTTCTCCCGGATCTGCTTCTCGTAGACCGGCACACCGTCGCCTAAGAAGATCACGCGCTCTCCCATTCCGTTTAACTTCTCGATCAGCTCGCCCATGTCCATGGCGTCCTGGTCCATCACGGTCTCAAACTCTCTCTCAAAGCGGTAGATTCCCGTGTAGACCTGGTTTCTTCTGGCATCCATGATCGGGCAGATAAGCCCCGACGCGCCAAACAGGTTGTATGCCGTGGCATCCAGGGTCGGAACATGGATCAGCGGCTTATTTAACGCAAGTCCAAGTCCCTTTGCCGTAGCAGATCCGATCCTAAGACCCGTAAAGGATCCCGGACCACCGGATACCGCGATCGCGTCGATCGTATTTAAATCGATTCCAACAAGTTTCACCATCTCATCGATCATCGGCAGCAGAGTCTGGGAGTGGGTCATCTTGAAATCCACCGTATATTCTGCCATCGTGATCCCGTCCTCATAGATGGCTGCCGATGCCACCAGTGAGGAACTTTCAATTCCTAAAATCCGCATCTATTTTTCCTCCACCGTGATCTTTCTGTAATCGAATCCCTTTTCCAGGTTCTTCTCGATGGTGACGGTCTTCACATGCTCCGGCAGGATCTCCTCGATCATGTTGGACCACTCGATGAGCGTCACGCCTTCCCCGTAAAAGCAGTCTTCATATCCGACCTCGTCCATCTCGCTGATGTCCCCGATCCGGTAGACATCAAAATGGTACAGCGGCATTCTTCCGCTGTCATACTGCTGGACGATCGTGAATGTGGGGCTGTTTACCGGCTCCGTGATTCCAAGTCCCTCAGCAAATCCTTTCGTAAAGACCGTTTTTCCGACGCCGAGATCGCCGTTTAAGCAGATCACCTCTCCCGGCTTTGCCTGTTCCCCAAGCATTTTTCCAAAGGCAAAGGTCTCCTCCGGTCCGTTTGTTTCCTTTATCATGCCTTTAATCCTTTCGTCTTCTTCGGCGGAAGATTCCGCTTGCAGAGATCGATAAACTCCTGTTTTCTTCCCTCGATCGTGCGGAACGGCACAAGATAGCCGTGTGTCGGTCCGACCTTGATGATATACATGCTCGGGATCCGGACAACTTTCCATACCTGATCCCATTTTAATTCTCCGGTCACGCCGGCCTGCTCGATCCCGATCTGCTCATCGGAAAAATCAAGATTGATCGGTGTGGAGTATCCCGTGGTCTTCGCGCGGGCAGCCGCCTTCGTCCAGAGCATGATCGGCTGAACCACCACAAAGAGGATGATACAGCCCAAAAGCATGACTCTCTGTATCATCGCTACCGAACTCCAGGCATATCCGAGGATCCCGATGACCAGGATCAGGAACACGAATGTAAAGATCCCGGCAAATCCCGAATACGCGCTGTACATGGAGAAATCAAAGATATCTCTCGCCGTCATTTTTACCTGAATTTTCATACCAGTTTTTCCTCTTCAAACGCCGTCCGGATCCGGTTCATGCATTCCTCGATGACGCTGCGCGGGGAAGCGACGTTGATGCGCTCAAATCCGCGTCCCGCCTCACCGAAGATGTATCCCTCATCCAGGGCGACCTTTGCTTTCTTCTGCATCAGTTCTTCCAGTTTTTTCTCATCCCGGTCAACATACCCGTTGAAATCAAGCCATGCGAGGTAGGTTCCCTCGGCCTTTACGAGATGGGCTTTCGGAAGATATTTCTTTAAATATTCGTCGATAAACGCGAAGTTTCCGTCCAGATAGTCCTTCAACTGCTCCAGCCACTCCTCACCCTCTGTGTAGGCAGCGATCATCGCCGTCATTCCAAGGGAGGAAGCGCCGTCCATGGACAGGCTACCGTTCACATAGTCTCTCCACTTCTTCTGAAGATCCTTATTGTGGATCACAATGTTGGATGTCTTCATTCCAGCCAGATTAAAGGTCTTGCTCGGCGCTGTGCAGACAACGATCCGGTCCGCGTACTCTGGAGCCGCCTTCATAATCGGGGTGAATGTCACGCCGCGGCGGATCAGGTCGCAGTGGATCTCATCGCAGATGATCCATTTATCGTACTTTTTACATATCTCCACAGTCTTTTTAAGCTCATCCTCTGTCCAGACACGTCCTGTCGGGTTGTGCGGACTGCAGACCACAAGGACCTTGTTCTTCGGGTCCGCCATCTTTTTGTCGAGATCCTCAAAGTCGATCCGGTAAGCACCGTTCTCATAGATCAGGGCATTGTCCACCGGAACACGGCCGTTGCTGTTGGCCTTATTCGTAAATGGATAGTAGATTGGGCGCTGAAAGACGATTCCATCCCCCGGTTCCGTGAGGAGGTTGATGAGCGCCGCGTAGGCAGCAACAACGCCCGGGCAGAAGAACAGGTTCTCCCTGCTCTCCTCCCAGCCGTACTGCTTCTTCATCCATCCCGTCACCGCGTCCATGCACTCGTCCGCCTCATACAGAGTGTAGCCGAAGATCTTCCGGTCGATGCGCTCATGGAGAGCCTTCAAGATCGGTTCCGCGCAGGCAAAGTCCATATCTGCCACCCAGAGTGCAAGGGAATCCTTGTCCGCTCCCTTTGGCAGGCACTCAACTTTTATCGCATGGGTTCCCTTTCGGTCGATCACTTCATCAAAATTGTATTTCATGACTGACTCCTCCATTTCTTCGGCTCGCCGGATCATTCTCCGCCTGACCTGTGTATTTATTTTTCATCCAAAATCATAGATAAGGAAATTCTCTTCTTCGCCATATCCACTCCAAGAACCTTCACCTCAACGATGTCACCAACGCTGACAGCCTCAAGCGGATGCTTGATGTACTTCTTGGAAAGCTGGGAGATGTGTACGAGACCATCCTGGTGGACACCGATATCCACGAACGCGCCGAAATCGATGACGTTTCTGACGGTTCCCTTTAAGATCATTCCCGGCTTTAAGTCCTTCATATCGAGGACATCCGTTCTTAAGATCGGCTTCTGCATCTCCTCACGCGGATCTCTTGCCGGTTTTTCCAGCTCTTTTACGATATCCTTTAAGGTCTCCTCGCCGACTTCAAGCTCCTCAGAAAGTTTCTTATAATCGGCGATCTTTTTGCTGATTCCGGCTGCGCCGCCCTTTGCGATCTCTTCCGGCTCCACATTGGCACGCTTTAATAACTCCAGCGCTGCCTTGTAGGACTCCGGATGGACGGAAGTTCCGTCAAGCGGGTTATCCCCGCCGGCGATTCTCATAAATCCGGCACACTGCTCGAACGCCTTCGGACCGAGCTTCGCGACCTTTAAGAGCTGACGGCGGTTCGTGAATGCGCCGTTCTCCTCGCGGTAGGCAACGATGTTCTTCGCGATCACCTTGGAGATACCGGAAATATACTCTAAGAGGGACGCGGACGCCGTATTTAAGTCAACGCCGACCTTGTTTACACAGTCCTCAACCACATTTCCAAGTGCCTCGCTCAGGTGTTTCTGGTTCATATCATGCTGATACTGGCCGACACCGATGGATTTCGGGTCGATCTTTACAAGCTCCGCAAGCGGGTCCTGGAGACGTCTCGCGATGGAGACGGCACTTCTCTGTCCCACGTCAAACTTCGGGAACTCCTCTGTGGCAAGCTTGCTGGCGGAATATACGGAAGCTCCCGCCTCGTTTACGATCACGTACTGGACATGCTCCGGGATCTCCTTGATAAACTCCGCGATGATCTGCTCGGATTCTCTGGAAGCGGTTCCATTTCCGACGGAGATCAGGGAGATATTGTATTTCTCGATCAGCTTCTTTAAGGTCTTCTTCGCGTCCTCCACCTTGTTCTGCGGCGCAGTCGGGTAGATCACAACAGTATCTAAGACCTTTCCGGTAGCGTCAACGACTGCCAGCTTACAGCCGGTACGGAACGCCGGATCCCAGCCTAATACCACGCGGCCTGCAATCGGAGGCTGCATGAGAAGCTGCTCTAAGTTCTTGCCGAAGATCTTGATTGCACCGTCCTCCGCCTTCTCTGTCATGAGATTTCTCACCTCACGCTCGATCGCCGGGGCGATCAGACGGTTGTAGCTGTCCGCGATCACTTCCTGTAAGACCGGGGTCGTCACCGGATTCTCTCTTGTGATCACCATCTTGTTTAAGTAGCGTAAGATCTTCTCCTCCGGAGCCGCGATCTTTACGGTCAGGATTTTCTCCTTCTCACCGCGGTTTAAGGCGAGAATTCTGTGTCCCGCGCACTTTCTCACGAGTTCCTCGTGATGATAGTACATCTCATAAACGGACTCTGTCTTCTCATTCTTCGCCTCGGAAACGATGGAACCTTCCTCTTTCGTCACGTTGCGGATGTAGGCGCGGTATTTCGCCACCTCGGAGATCCGCTCCGCGAGGATATCCTTTGCTCCGTCGAGCGCCGCTTTCACGTTCGCAACGCCTTTTTCCTCTGAGACATACTGGGCAGCCAGTGTCTCAATCGGCTCTTTTGTCATCTGCAGCATGATCGTATCGGCAAGCGGCTCGAGGCCTCTCTCCTTCGCCATGCTGGCTCTCGTCTTTCTCTTCGGGCGGAACGGCAGATATAAGTCCTCAACCGCCACCATGGTCTCGGCTTCCTCGATCTTCTTCTTTAAGTCAGCCGTGAGTTTTCCCTGATCTTCGATCGACGCGAGGACCTGGGTCTTGCGGTCTTCCAGTCCGCGCAGATATTTTAATCGTTCATCCAGGTTTCTTAATACTTCATCGTTTAAGGAACCGGTTACTTCTTTCCGGTATCTGGCAATAAACGGAATCGTATTTCCTTCATCAATGAGCTTTACAGCCGCCTCGATCTGGCTCCGCTTCACTCCCAATTCCGCTGTCAGTACGCCTAAAATGTCCATGTTCTTTCTCCTTCTAGTTCTTCCCCGAAAGGCCAAAAGCCGTCGGAGATGTCATTCTCCATTATAATTCAATCCATGCTCTTATGCAACTTAAATGTGGACATGGGCGGCGTTTCATGTTAAACTATACGGTAACTGTTTGGTGCTTTTTTGCGGACAATTTTCCGCAGACAAGTTCCATAGAATTACATCAGGAGGAATTTTCATGGCAGATTACGAAGATCAGAATTCATCTGAATATAAAGATATGAACCAGGAAACACCGGCCGCAGAGCCGAATACGCAGGGGGCCGGTCCAGCCCCGCAGGATCCAGATCCGGCGCAGACGGGTCAGCAGGTTCCGCCTCAGAATGGACAAAACCCATACTGGCAGAACCAGCAGAACGGCAGACAGGTTCCACCCCAGAATGAGCAGGATCCATACTGGCACAATCAGCAGAACGGCGGTCAGATCCCGCCTCAGAACGGGCAGGCTCCGTACTGGCAGAACCAGCAAAACGGCGCTCAGATCCCGCCCCAGAATGGACAGAACCCATACTGGCAGAATCCACAGAACGGCGCTCAGATCCCGCCTCAGAACGGGCAGCCGCCTTACTGGCAGAACCAGTACAACAACGGTCAGCCGCCATACTGGCAAAACCAGCCGCAGCGCCCGAGACGTGAGAAGAACTCCTTCGCGACGATCTCCCTGATCAGCGGAATCTTCGCGCTCTTAACACTCTGCTGTTTCGCCTTCCCGGTTGCCATCATCTGCGGCGTCGGCGCGGTCTGCTTCGCTATTATCTCCAAGAAGGACCAGCCATTCCGCGGCACAGCCATAGCCGGAATCATCCTCGGCGTCATCGCAGTTCTTCTCGGCATCGGCGAGTTCTTCTACGTGCTCACCATCACAAACTTAATGAAAGCCCCGGCAAACGCCGCAGCCTTCAACGAGTTCTTTGAACAGTTCCAGCAGCAGCTCGGAATAAACTAAATACAGAAAACAATAGAGACCACAAACATCTTCCCAAAATGTCTGGGGTCTTTTTTGTTGCTGTTGTTGCTGATCTCATGAGCTGTCACCGACTTGCTTTTTCGTTTTGTCACTGACCTGCTCTCATTATTGTCATTCAGGTGTTTTGGGTTGCCGGGGCGCATGCCCCGGCCAGAACCTACCCGT
>Ga0129312_1001155_pt1 | contig 16681 bp, 14 predicted proteins | sample O827metagenome_FD_94434 | JGI IMG/M metagenome (GOLD analysis project Ga0129312, IMG submission 94434) | Orangutan group fecal microbial communities from Wisconsin, USA - O827 metagenome | ecosystem: Host-associated > Mammals > Digestive system > Large intestine > Fecal | place: USA: Wisconsin... | reverse complement strand
CTGCCGCGGCGCTGGCACAGCAGCTGGGCATCTCCCTACAAAGCCTGATGATGGCCAATCCGAGCTTCCCGCCCACGGACTTTTTGAAGGGGCGTCTGGTCTGCATACCCGTTCGGGCGTAATCATCCGCTATCTTTCCAAGCACAGCGGAATATGCTATAATCAAGCCGACTGTTTTTCGGGAGGCTTGATTTTTTATGCGCGATATTCCGGACAAAAAGCCGCTGCCGCCCTTTCCGCCGCAGATCGACGAAGCATCACTTGTACGCGGCGGGGATCTATACGCCGAGTTGGATGCATCTGCGGGCGATCCTCCTGCGCCGGAGGGGCAGCTCTATATCAATCAGGATTTATCCTATACCTCCTGCCGGGGCGCAGAGTTTCGGGCTTGCATATTCCGCGGCTGTGATCTGCGCGGCGCGCAATGGAAGGATGCAGCCTTCACCGACGTCGTTTTCGACCGCTGCGACCTTTCCAACACACGCTTCGCAGGGCTTTATTTACAGCGGGTACACTTGATCGGCTGCAAACTGCTGGGCAGCGATTTAAGCGCTGCAAGGCTGCGCAGCGTGCGCTTTACCGAATGCCCGATGCGCATGGTCAATCTCTCCGCCTGCAAGATCAACCAGGTTGTCTTTTCGGATTGTCAGCTTACTGAAGCCGGTCTGCAAAGCCTGGCCGAGATCAAGAACCTGACGCTTAACAACTGCGACCTGACGCGCGCAGAACTGCTGAACACGAAGCTTTCCGGGCTGGATCTGACGACCTGCCAGCTGGACGGTATTCTTTTGCAGGGCGCGCCGGAGCTGCGCGGCGCAATTGTGACCGCAAGCCAAGCGCTGGCGCTTTCCTCCCTGCTGGGGCTGCGCATCAAGGAGTAATTTTTCAAACGAAACACAAAGGAACAAAACAGCTTTCCACCGTGCACCTGACGCTGCGCCCGTTCGCGCCGCAGGACGCAGAAAGCTGTCTGCGCAACTGGGCGGCGGACGAAGAAATCTACCGCTATTTAAGCGCGCAGCCGCAGACCGCCGACGAGGTGCGGGAGTGGCTATCCTCCGCAGACGAAGCCTACGCCGACCCACGCACCTATTATTGGGCGATTGAAGAAACGCACAGCGGCGAAGTGGTTGGTGAACTCTTTGTAGACAACTTCGGCACAAGCAGCCGCCGGTGTGAAATGGACTGGAAGATCGGCACGGCCTTTCAGGGCAAAGGATACGCCGCGGAGGCCGCCCGCGCCGCCATCGAGTATTGGATCCGCGAAGTGGGCTTTCACCGCATCGAAGCCAAGTGCTGCACCGAAAACACCGCCTCCGAGCGCGTGATGCAAAAGCTGGGCATAAATAAAGAAGGAATACTGCGCGAACGCTTTTGCGGCAAAGACGGCCGCTGGCATGATTTAGCGGAATATTCGCTGTTGGCGCATGACCTGTAAAGGAAAGGAGCGCAGCGATACGGGAAAAAATCCTGTATCACTGCGCTCTTCATTTTACTTTGTTTCCTTCAAAAGCTCTTCTGCCGTCGTGCCGAACAGCTTGGCCAGCGCCATCAGATTCGTGGTGCTGGGATCGGACGCGCCGCTTTCCCATTTGGAAACCGCCTGACGGCTCACACCCAGGGTTTCTGCCACAAATTCCTGCGTCATTTTGCAGTCCATCCGGCGTTTTTTCAGAACTTCGCCGAGCGTTTTCGCGTCTTCCGCTTTTGCCTTTCTTACCGGTTCCGACTTCGTATACTTCCGCAGGGCCTTGATCAGCAGATAAATCACATAGATCACCGCCGCCGTCAAAGGGAATACCAGAAGCAGAAGCAGAATTTGAACGAATCCAAATCGCATTTTACTTTCCTCCTTCCTCTTTTGTAGGCCCATTATCCCATGGATTCCTCCGGTTGCGCCACCAACTATCGCGCAACTTTTCGGTTGCGGGACAAAAATCATAAACGACAGCCGCAGCAGTTCATCACTGTTGCGGCTGTCGGTCTCTTTAGGGATTATATCCATCTCGGCGGGACGTCCGGGCAGGTCAGGCGACGCTTGACGCAGCGCACTTCGACATAGCAGCCGCACTTGACGCACAAGGCGTTGTGCAGAAATTCGCAGCGGCGGCAAACCTCCAGCCGTGCCCGATAGGTCTTCTCATCCGTGCGGCGCTCCGGCGGCAGCGAGTCGATGTAGTCCTTCACCGTGGCGTAAGCCGCCTGATCCGCCTCGTCGGAGAGCAGGCATTTGCGGCAGGGCTGGCGCTGCGCGCTCACTGTACCGTGATGCGGACCAGCGCGCACGCGGGCAGCGTGTAGGTCAGCACCGTGTCCTCACCCTCATAGGCAACTTTGATGCCCCCAAAGGGCGCGATTGCAACCGCATTGCCCTCTTCAAAATCGTTATGCGCATGGATATCGCCGGCGAGCAGGTCGGCGCTGCGGAGCGAAACGTGTTTGCCCGCAATCACCGTGCGCATGGGCAGCGCATCGCCCGCCGAAGGATTGCAGACGGTCGTCGTGATGGAACCGTCCGCCTGCACGGAGGACGATTCGTGCGCCACGGGCAAGCCGTCCTTCTCGCCCGCAATCAGCTCGGACTTCAGCAGCCGCGCGCCCTGATGCGCCTTATAAAGCTCAAAGGCATAGAACGTGGGCGTGAGCACCATCTGCGCACCGTCGGTGAGCACCACGGCTTGCAGGACATTGACCGCCTGCGCAATGTTGGCCATCTTGACGCGGTCGGCGTGCTTATTGAAGATATTGAGCGTCATTCCCGCGACCATCGCATCGCGCATGGTGTTCTGCTGGTAGAGGAAGCCGGGGTTAGTGCCGGGCTCGACGTCATACCAGGTACCCCACTCGTCCACGATCAGGCCGATGCGCTTTTCCGGGTCGTAGCGGTCCATGATCGCGCCGTGACCGCGCACCAGATCGTCGATAAAGAGCGACTTCTTCAGCGTCTCGCGGTATTCTTCCTCGGTGAAATCCGTCGCGCTGCCCTTGTGCGGCCAGTCGCCCGGCACGGTGTAATAGTGCATCGAAATGCCGTCCATATAGGGCGCGGCGTTGGCCATCAGCACTTCGGTCCAGCGCCAGTTGGGATCTTCCATGCTGGTTCCGGGGCCGCAGGCGATCTTGTAGATCTTATTGGGACCGTATTGCTTGACGTAGGACTGATAGCGGCGAAACAGGTCGGCATAGTATTCCGGGCGCATATTTCCGCCGCAGCCCCAGTTTTCGTTGCCCACGCCGAAATAATCGACCTTCCAGGGCTCGGCATGGCCGTTGCCCGCGCGCTGCTGCGCCATGGTGGAATCCCCGCCCGCAGTCATGTATTCAATCCATTCGGCCATCTCCTGCACGGTGCCGGAGCCGACGTTGCCGTTGATATAGGGCTTGCAGCCAATCTGGCGGCAAAGTTCCATGAACTCGTGCGTGCCGAAGCTATTGTCCTCCACCACGCCTCCCCAGTTGGTGTTGACCATGCGCTTGCGGTTTTCCTGCGGGCCGATGCCCTGCTGCCAGTGATATTCGTCGGCAAAGCATCCGCCCGGCCAGCGCAGCACCGGCAGACCGATGCGTTTGAACGCCTCCACAACGTCCGTGCGCATGCCGTTGACATTCGGGATGGGGCTGTCCTTGCCCACAAAGAAACCATCGTAGATGCAGCGGCCGAGATGCTCGGAGAAATTGCCGTAGATCTCCGGCTGGATGACCGCGCCCGCCTGATCCGGGAAGATGAACTGCTGTACCATGAAATTCGCTCCTTTTATTTTATTGTATCTTAAAAAGATTTATCTTGACTTAAAATCCATGACCATGATACCATGGAAGCAGCAAAAAGTCAAGGGAGGCATGCGGGATGCAGCAGATCGGCTATGACGAAATGGAGGCTCTGGGCAAAGCGCTGAGCCACACAAAGCGCGTGGAGCTGCTGCGGCTGGTTGCGGTGCGCGGCGCGCTGAGCGCAGGGGAACTGACCGGATTGCTGGGGCTTTCCGGCGGCGCGGTGACGGGACACATCCGCGCGTTGGAACAGGCAAGGCTGGTGCGCGTGGAGGACGCAAACGGCGTTCACGGCGTCAAGCGCATGGTGTCGCTGCGCCAAGACCGGTTGCTGCTCGATTTCGGCTGCGCAGAATCCGTGCAGGACGGCTACGAAGTCGCTCTGCCCATCGGCGGGTATGTGTCGCACCGTGCGGAGCCGACCTGCGGGCTGGCGCTGCGCAGCGGCCTGATCGGCCAGCTGGACGACCCGCGCTACTTTGACGACCCGCGCCATTTTCAGGCGGGCGTGCTGTGGATATTGGCGGGGCAGCTGACCTACAACATCCCGAATTATGTCCCGCGTGGGCAGACGCTGCGCTCTATCTCTATCACGCAGGAGATTTCCTCCGAAGCGCCGGGAACCTGCGCCGACTGGCCGAGCCGCCTCACCTTTTCGCTCTGCGGCGTAGAATTGGGGCAATGGGTCAGCCCCGGTGACTACGGCGACCGCCGCGGTCTGTGCAATCCGTCCTGGTGGAGCGATTCGCTGAACCAATATGGTCTGCTCAAAACCCTGACCGTCAACTCCGACGGCGCATTCATGGACGGTGAGCGCATCGGCAATGCGACGGCGGATCAACTGCCCATCCGCCCCGGTGAACCCCTCCCCTACCGGCTGGATGTCTCCGGCGGCCGCAGCGGCGGCGGCCTGACCCTCTTCGGCAGCGGTTTCGGCAACTATGGCCGCGACATCGCCGTACACGTCCGCTTCGACAATAAAGAATGATCCCCCCAATGCGTGAGGGAGAAATAGAGAGGAGACAGACGAAGATCTGTTTGTCCGCATACAAGATGCCGCCTTTGAAATTGAAATAGAAGAAAGCAACCGATTGGAGGAATTATCCGCAAAAGGCAAAATAGCTGTGGACTTGGTCACAAAACTTGGAAATGAATAGTCTTCCTTCTGATTTACAACAAAAAGGTCCTGCAATTTTCTGCAGGACCTTTTTGTTGGGCTTTTACAGCCGCATCTCCCACGCCATGTCCCAGAAGCCCAGTTCATAGCGGGTGCAGTTGACGAAGATTTCCGTCAGGCGCCGGATCTGTTTTTCGTCCGCGCCCTCGGCCAGCTTGTCCATCAGCGCCACCAGCGCGGTGTTCATCTGCGCATAGCCTTCGCTGGAATAATCGCTCACCCATTTGCCGAAGAAAGGATGCTGCGCCGCGCCGGGAATTTTGCCCAGCTTCTGGCCGATGTCCGCATAGCTCCACGAGCAGGAGAGCAGCGCCGCGACGATCTCCGCCTCGCTGCCGGACTGCGCCACGGCAAGCATGTAATGCGTATAAGACGTATTGGACAGTGAAGGCTTGCCGGAGAGCACCTGCTCCTCGGTTACGCCCAATCGCTTCATGTAGGCGCGATGGGTGTCCATTTCGCCGTCCAGTATGCCCGCAAGATCCTTGGCAAAGGCACGCATCAGCTCCGGGTCGCGCGCCTTGACCACGCCCAGCGCGAACACCTTGGCATAGTCAAACAGATAGAGGTAGTCCTGCAGCATATAGAAGCGGAACTTTTCCTCGTCCAGCGTGCCGTCGCCGATGCCGACCACGAAGGGGTGGTTCAAACACTTTTCCCAATAAGGCGCCGCCGCCTGGTAAAGAATCTCCGAAACCTTCTGCATCTTGCTCACTCCTCCCGAATATATGCGCTCTTGAGGTCAAAGAGGTGGTTCATCGGCCCTCTGCCCTTGCCCAGGTCGAGCATGGCTGCCAATGCGCCGGAGATGTAATCCTTGGCGCGCTTCACTGCCGTGCTCAAATCCTCGCCGCAGGCCAGCTCCGATGCAATCGCGCTGGAGAGCGTACAGCCCGTGCCGTGGGTATTGGGATTGTTGATGCGCTTGCCGTAGAACCACTCCGCTTTGCCGTTCCGATAGAGCAAGTCGTTGGCATCGTTTAAGTCATGCCCACCCTTGAGCAGGACGGCGCAGGAATAGTTTTCCGAGATGAACTTAGCCGCCTTTTCCATGTCGGCGGCGGAACGAATCTCCATGCCGGAGAGGATTTCCGCTTCAGGGATGTTGGGCGTAACAACCTCCGCCAGGGGCAGCAGCTCGGCTTTGAGCGTATCAACCGCCTCGTCCTGCATCAGCTTGGAGCCGGAGGTAGCCACCATGACGGGATCGACCACGATGTGCTTTGCGCCGTATTGCTTCAGCTTCTGCGCGATGACCCGGATCAGCGCGGCATTGGAGACCATACCGATCTTGACCGCATCGGGGAAGATGTCCGTAAATACTGCATCCAGCTGCGCAGCCAGGAATTCCGGCGTGGATTCCAATATGCCGGTCACGCCGGTGGTATTCTGCGCCGTCAGGGCCGTGATGGCGGTCATGGCGTAAACACCGTGGGCAGACATGGTTTTCATGTCCGCCTGAATGCCCGCGCCGCCGCTGGAATCGCTCCCCGCGATGGATAATGCCGTTTTCATTTTCGTACTCATGATGCTTTTCCTCACTTTGTCGATTTTGCATTTTTCCATCGCAGAAAGCCACTTTTACTTCAGCTTATTCTGGATGGTTTGAAGCGCGCCGTTCTTCTTCAGCGCAAACAACACTGCACCCGCAATGATCGAGCCCACTGCCGTGGAGATCAGGAACGGCACGATATAAGCATAGAACGCGACATTCGCCGCCGAAACGTTCATAAACGCAATGGCGATGGGGTAGGCCAGCAGACCGCCGAGCACACCGGTGCCAATCACTTCCCCCAACAGGGCGGGAAGCAGCTTTTTAGTGTATTTCCACACCAGACCGCAAAGCAGCGCACCCACCATGCTGCCGGGGAATGCCAGCAGGCTGCCCAAACCGGTCAGGTTGCGGATCAGCGCCGCCAGAAAGCCGACGCCCAACGCATACCACGGCCCCAGCAGGATGCCCGCCACGACGTTGACCATGTGCTGCACCGGCGCACACTTGCTGCCGAACACGGGGAAGGACAACAGACTGCCGACCACGGCGATGGCGACGAGAAGACCCGCAAGGGTCAGGCGAATGACAAGATTGCGTTTCATTTGAGTTTTTTCTCCTTTTGAATTGAGCTGAGGGCGGCAAAAGCACGACAAAAAGACAGCCTCCCTCGCGGGAACAGCATGAAAGTTGTTTTTCTGCTGGTCGGTCGAGACTTGCTGGTCTCCTCTCACGCCGGAACACGGCTTCCCATCGCTGCTTTTGTTCACGCCGCAGGGCGCTCCCCCTCCGGCGGGCTCTAAACAGAGCAGTGCTTTGACGATCCTCCTTTTCCCCTTCAAAGTGATTTATCTCAAATGCGCAAAGGCAATGAGGTCGAATTTATATAACCATCTGATCCGCGATGCCGCGCAATATTTTGCATTCCCGCTCAATATCTTCCGCAGCAAAAATGCCGGAAACCACGGCGATGCCCGCTATGCCCGTGCCCGCAAGCCCGGCCGCGTTTTCGCGATTGATGCCGCCGATGGCGACCACGGGGATGCGCACCGCCGCACAGATTTCGCGCAGGGTTTCCTTCGTCATGGGCTTTGCGTTGCGCTTGGTAGACGAGCCGAACACCGCGCCGCTGCCCAAATAATCCGCGCCCGCGTCCTGCGCGCGCTTTGCCTGCTCCACGGTCTTGGCCGTGACCCCGACGATCATGCCGGAGCCCAAAATCCCGCGCACCGCCGAGGCTTCCATATCCTCCTGCCCGACGTGTACGCCGTCCGCGCCGCTTTTTCGGGCAATTTCCACATTGTCGTTGATGAGCAGCGGCACGCCGAAGCGGTGGCAAAGCCGTGTCATTTCGACGGCCTCCCGCAAAAAGGCGCTTTCCTCCAGCTCCTTTTCGCGCAGCTGCACGAGCGTCGCGCCGCCCAGCAGCGCCTGCTCGACCTGCTGCATCAGCGTCTGCCCCCGCAGCCAGCTGCGGTCCGTCACCGCATAAAGCCGCAGGTTATCCTTCGTAAAGTTCATAGCGCGCTCCCTTCTCCAAATCCTCCGCCGTCAGATGAAAAACCGCGTCGATGATGCGGTCGCGATAGGCGGTGTTTCCATCCTCCGGTTGAAGTCTCCCCTGTGCGATTTCACCGCACAGCCCCATAGTGCAGGTCGCAGCCAGCGCCGCCCGCAGCAGGTTCTGCGGATTTGCCGCCACATAAGCGCCGGTCAATGCAGAAAGCTGGCAGCCCGTGCCTGTGACGGTGCGCATCATCGGGTGTCCATTGTGCACGCAATAGAGCGCTTCCCCATCCGTAACCAGATCGGTCGCTCCCGACGCAACAACCACTGCGCCGGTTTTCTTCGCCAACAACCGTGCGCTTTTTTCTGCCGAAGCGGCGGAAGCATCTGCATCCACGCCGCACCGTCCTGCCTCGCCGCCGGTCAGCGCCGCAATCTCTGAGGCATTGCCGCGAATCACGGAAAGCTGCACCTGCTCCAATATCCTTGAGCTTGCCTCGCGCCGGAAGGCCGAACAGCCCGCTCCCACGGGATCGAACACCACAGGACGTCCCATCCGGTTGGCTTCGCGCCCCGCGCGCAGCATTGCTTCAACCTTTCGTGGATTGGGCGTGCCAAGATTCAGCACCAGTCCGCCGCACAGCGACGTGACCTCCTCGGCTTCCTCCATCTCGTCCGCCATGATAGCCGATCCGCCGCAGGCCAGCAGCAGGTTGGCGCAGTCGTTCGCCGTGACATAGTTCGTGATGCAATGCACCAGCGGCCTATTTTCACGGACATTTTGCAGCATCTCTCCCAGCATGCCGGCCCTCCTTTTACACAAAAACGGAGCATCGCCCGATGGACGATACTCCGTATGAAAAGCGTACTTTTCCCGCCTCCCTACGGCGGCATTACCCGCATCAGGTCAATGGGTCGAAGGGAACACCTTCCTCTCAGCCTGTATGATGCAAGCTCCCCTAATGGATAAGTATAGCACGCACGGTATTTGATGTCAACGCATTGCCGTCAGACGCGGATCTTGGTCCACTTGCCGGAGCCGAAGCGCCACAGTGTCGCGATCAGGCGGGCAAACTGGTCGATGGTCACGCCCACCCATGCGCCGATCAGCCCGAATTGCAGCGGATAACACAGTACATAGGAAAGCAGCGGGCGCAGGAACAGAATGCTGACAAACGAAACTGCCGCAACAAACTTGGTATCGCCCGCGCCGCGCAGGCAGCCGGAAAACACCACCTGCGAGGTCTGCGCGTAGGTGATGAACGCCAGGAAATACAGCAGCGGAATGCCCGCGCGGATGATCTCCGCCTCGTCGGTAAACAGACGCATGATGGGTTCGGCACAGGTGAAGAACAGAATGCTGAGCACCGTGGAGATGCACAGCGCCAGCCGGTTGCCAACCTTGCCGTAAATGATCGAGAGATCCGGCCGTTTTGCACCGAGGTTCTGCCCGACGAGCGACGCACACGCCACCGAAAGACCGTCGCCAAAGGTAAAGGACATGCTCATCGCGTTCATGGCGATCTGATGGGTCGCAAAGGCCTGTGTGCCGAGACCTGCGACAATCTTGGCATAGGTGAAAAAGCCGATGCGCATGAACGCCTGCTCCACAAAGGCGCTGAGTGAAATCGAGGCCATGGAATGCAGCGAGAACTTATCCATCAGCCAGCTGCACTTCATCCGCAGGCTGAGGAAGCCGTCGTGATACAGCAGCGAGATGATCGCAATCACCAGCGACACCACCGAGCCGATCACCGTTGCAATGGCCGCACCCGCAACGCCCAGCGCCGGAAAGCCGCAGTGCCCGCTGATGAGCAGATAGTTAAACACCATGTTGACCAGATTCGCGGCCAGGTTCGTCACCATGGAGATCTTGGTGTTGCCCGCACCGCGCTGCGCCGCGTTGATGGTCATCGAAAGTCCGTTAAACAGCGTGCCGACCATGATGATCTTGAAATACGTCACCGCCATGTCCAGCACATCTTCGCCTGCTCCGGCAAAAATCATCATCGGTCGAGCAAAGAAATACCCAAGCGCACTGAGGACTATGGCAATCACAGCACTGAGCAGCATCGAAAAGCGAAGACAGCGATTGGCATCCAATCGCTCCATCGCACCCTTTCTCCGAGCAACAATCGCCGTGACAGAAACGTTGAGCGACATGATGGTAGCCAGCACGATCATCTTAGGCTGATTGGTCAGGCCAACAGCGGCGATGGCTCCGGAACCAAGCGCCGAAACCATGATGGTGTCGATCACGCCGACCAGCCCCACCAGCACCGCTTCCAGCGTGGACGGCCAGGCGATGCGGAACGCCGTCTGGTAGATTTCTTTACTGGACGGCAATTCCCCGCAGATCAGTTCCTGTCGAACCATCTTGCGGGGAATGAAAAAGTCGCGTATTCGATCTGTGAGTTTCATAAAAAAGGCTCCTCCCCCATCTGTGTTTCCGGTGAAACGTTTTCTTTATGTTTTCATTATAACGAAAGCGTAAAGAAAATGCAAACACAGTAGGGAAAGGAGCCCAATTATCGCTTAGTCCATAGAGATCACGTTCTCGGTCTGGTCTGGATCGTCTGCCGTGACATAGCGCAGCTCACTGCCTACGCGGCGGATCGCACTGACGGGGACGTTTTCCAACGCCTGGCGAAGATCGCCGTCGGTCGTGCGGCAGCGGTAGAGCATCTGATCATCCTGATTGATGAAATAGACGTTTTCGCCCAGCACCGCCAGCTGTTTCGGCAACACGGACTGCACTTCGAGCACCTCACCGTTGTTCAGGTCATAGCGGAAAACGCCTTCACGGCCCTCCATTTTGGAGAAATACACCGCGCAGCCCGCCGCATCCACGTCGGCATACGGCGCCTGCTGCACCGCTTCAAATAGCGACTTGCTACATTGCAGCAGCGTTTCATTCTCGCTTCTCCAGGTGTTCCAGCCGTTCTTTTCTGCAATCTGCGCATCGCTCAGTCCAAAGCAGCTCAGCGCCTGTCCGCCGTCGAGCCCCGCTTCGGTCTGCGCGTCGCAGTGATAGGATTGACCGTCCAGCGTCAGCACATTCCAGGCGTATTCACCGTCCTCCGAAAACACCACGGCATTCTCCACACCGATCTGATCCAGCAAAAAGCTGTAGCTCTCGGCATAGAAGCTGCTATCCTGTGCAAGTCCCTGCACCAGTGCGCTGTAAAGGCGGCAATCCTGCGCTTCGTTGTCCTGCTGCACGGTTTGCGCTACGACCTTGTACAGCGAGATCGCTGCGGAAAGCTGAGAACTGCCCTCCGGCACGGCAGCGTCTAACAGACGCGTCACTGCGTCGTCAAACTCGGCCGCTTTGGTCACACGCTCCTGCACATCCGCCGTCGTGTAGGTGATCTTGGCATTACCGTCCGCGTCGCGCACCACATCGTTAAGCGTTCCCCATGGATTTCTCGTCAGCAAAAACGCCCTTACACCGTCAAACTGCGCCTCCGTCGCTTCCACGCCGCTCAGATCCGCCGCATCCGCGCCCTGGCGAATTGCTTCAACCAAGCGAGAATACAGTTCCTGCGAAAACTTTTCGCCGTCTGCAAAGGCACTGGGTACAACGTCAGGGCGATAGGTCACGCTGCCGAGCTTTTCACTGCCGCTTATCATCTGCACTTCCTGTTCAATCTCAGGCGAAGGCGTGATTTCCGGTGCCTGTACAGTGTCTTCGGGCAGTTCCGTCTCCAGCTGCACATGGGGTGCAGAACATCCGGTCAGCAGAACCCATAACGCAATTGCACTTGCAAGCCATCTTTTTTTCATAATTTATTCACCTCTGTATAGCAAAGGACGACCGGCGAAAATACAATCTTTTTCGTCGGTCGCCCTCATCCTTCATTTTACCTCAAAAATTCCGCATCAAAGCTTATCGGTCTTGATGTCGGGGTTGACTTCCTTGACCCAGGCTTCCACCTGCTGATCGTAAGTCGTGCTCTTCTTATCGGTGAGCATGGATTCCATCAGCGAATCCTTGACATCTTCAAAAGTCGCCTCGCCCGAAGGCACGGTGGACACACGGCGGATGATGTGGTAGCCAAAGTCAGAGGCGACCAAGCCAGAGGTCATGCCGTCCTCGGTCAGTGCCGCACAAGCGTCGGCAAATTCGGTCACAAAACCGGTGTCACCCGCATAAGTCAGATAGCCGTTTTTATAGGCTTCGTTCTTCATGCCGGGATCCTCGCCGTATTCTTCCATCAGGGCCTCGAAATCGCCGCCCTCGTCCACGAGCTTGAGCACGCTTTCGGCCTTCTCGCGGATGGTCAGCAGGTACTCCTCGCGCTTTTCGTCGGCCGTCGCCGCGACGGTTTCATCGTCGTCCGCGCGCAGGTTCTTGATGTCCTGCTTCTGCTCGTCGGTCAGCGAAATGAGGATATGCTTGATATAGTAGCATCCCTTAGGGGTGTAGTAAATGGTCGCGCCGTTTTCAAAGTCGGAAACATACGCGGAAAGATCCGCATCGTACTTTTCCTTCGCGGCGGCAACCTTATTGGCAAATTCGATCTTGGCCTCTTCCTCGGTGACCGTGACGTCCTTGGTCACATAGTCGTAGAGCTTATCGGAAGAGATGCTGGCCACGCTGTTTTCCTTCATCTGGTCCAGCGTCAGGCCATACTGGCTCAGGTAGTTTTCAATGGTCTCCGCAGCCTTGGCTTCAGGATCCTCCACCGTATCATCCGTCTTGAAGTTCTCGACCAGCGCTGCATACTGTTCGTCATACCAATCCTGGATTTCCTGCTCGGCGGCGGCCTTTTCCTCATCCGTCACCTGATCCAAGCCGAGCTCCTTGATCTTCCTCTCCAGAACCTTATCTTCCACCATCTGAGCGATGTAGTTTTCCTTGAGCGTCTTGAGCTGATCAGCGATCTCTTCACTGTCCTGCGTATAGCCGTACTGCGACAGCAGCGCGTTAAAGCCTTCATTGAATTCCGCCTTGGTGATGGTCTCGTCGCCAACCGTAGCCACGACGATCTTCTCCTCGTTCACCGTCACCAGCGAGCAGCCGGCCAGCATCATGACCGCCAGAGCCACAGCCAGCAGTCGGATAAGTTTCTTCATGTTGAATACTCTCCTTTTCTTCAAAAGGCGTTTTACGCCCTTTTCTGCACCTGTCTATTATACATGATAAGGCAAGACGATGCAAATAATATTCTGTAACCAATTTTTGAACGGAACGGTTTCCTACCGGCGCTTCATCTCGTCCAGCAGGTTTTCCAGTTCGTCCACCGCGCTCTCCATCAGTCCCTCCGGCTCACCCGTCTGGTTGAGCGCCAGCAGCGTTTCGGATCGGGTCTGCCGCAGCGAAAGGCGCGTGTCCTTCATGCGGTTGAGCGAATCGATGAGTTTCTGCCCGTCCACCTTGGTGTAGGGCGAAAAGCGCATCAACAGCTTGCCCATGCGCAGGAACACCAGCTCAATGCCCAGCCTTGCCGCAAGCCCGCGCAGCAGCGCGATCCACAGCAGGTTTTCCGCCTCCGGCGGCACATCGCCGAAGCGGTCGATCAGTTCGTCCATCACATCGCGCCAGTCGTCGCGGTTTTCGATGGACGCAATGCGCTTATAAACCTCCATGCGCAGCTGCTCTCCCTGCACGAAGTTTGCCGGCAAATACGCATCCACGCGCAATTCGACCTTGGTTTCGATATCGACGCTCTCCCCGGCTTTGCCGCGCAGATCGTTGACCGCCTCCTCCATCAGCTTGCAGTACAGATCGTAGCCGACGTTGGCCAGCTGGCCGTGCTGCTGGCTGCCCAGCAGGTTGCCCGCACCGCGCAGCTCCAAATCCCGCATGGCGATTTTAAAGCCGGAACCGAATTCTGTGAACTCGCGGATAGCCGAGAGCCGCTTTTCCGCCACCTCGGTGAGCACCTTGTTGGGCGGCACGGTGAGATAGCAGTAGGCCAGGCGGTTGCTTCGCCCGACGCGGCCGCGCAGCTGATAGAGCTGAGACAGGCCGAACCGATCGGAATCGCAGACGATCATGGTGTTGGCTGCGGGCACGTCCAAGCCCGATTCGATGATGGTGGAGCACACCAGCACGTCGAACCGCCCCTCATAGAAATCGAGCATCACATCTTCCAGGCTGTTTTCCTTCATCTGCCCGTGGCCGATGGCCACGCGCGCTTCCGGCACGAGCTGGCAGATGTGCTCATAAAAGCGGTCGATGCTGCGCACGCGGTTATAGAGAATATAAACCTGCCCCTTGCGCGCCAGCTCGCGCATCACCGCGTCGCGCACCAGCGCATCGGAAAACTCCGTCACATAGGTCTGCACGGGGTAGCGCTCCTCCGGCGGGGTTTCCAGCAGCGACATATCGCGGATGCCCACCATGGACATGTGCAGTGTGCGCGGAATGGGCGTGGCGGAAAGGGTCAGTACATCGACGCTGCTCTTGAGCTGCTTGAGCGCCTCCTTGTGCTTGACGCCGAAGCGCTGCTCCTCATCCACGATGAGCAGGCCGAGATCCTTAAAGTGTACATCCTTGCCCAGCAGCCGGTGCGTGCCGATCAGGATGTCGATCTTGCCCTCCTTGAGCTGCTGCAAAATGTGCTTCTGCTCCTGCGCGGTGCGGAAGCGGGAGAGCATCTCGATGCGCACGGGGAAATGCGCAAATCTCTTTTTGATGGACTGATAATGCTGCTGCGCCAGAACCGTCGTCGGCACGAGGAAAGCGACCTGCTTGCTGTCCATCACGGCCTTAAACGCCGCGCGCACGGCAACCTCAGTTTTTCCGTATCCCACATCGCCGCAGAGCAGGCGATCCATCGGGTGCGGCTGCTGCATATCCTGCTTGATTTCCTCAATGCACTGAAGCTGATCGGGCGTTTCCTCATAGGGGAAGTCGTCTTCAAAATCGCGCTGCCAGGGCGTGTCGGCAGAGAAGGCATATCCCGGTGCCGCCTGACGCGCGGCGTAGAGCTTGATCAGCTCATCCGCCATTTCGAGGATTTCGTGCTTGGCGCGGGATTTGCTGCGCGCCCACTCCGCGCCGCCCAGGCGGCTCAGCTTCGGCGGCTTGTTCTCCATGCCGATGTATTTCTGCACGCGGCTCAGGTTGTCCGTCGGCACATAGAGCGAATCTCCGCCCTGATATTGAATGTGCAGATAATCGCGGGTCTTGCCCTCCGCCGTCATGCGCTCGGTGCCGGTATAAATGCCGATGCCGTAGCTTTCATGCACAACATAGTCGCCCACCTTCAGCTCCGTAAAGGCCTGAATCTTTTCCCCCGCCTTGTGACGGCGGCGCGCGGCGCGCTGGCGCGTGGTGCCGAACAGATCGGTATCTCCCAATACGGCAAAATCCGCGTCCTTGAGTTCAAACCCGCGCGTCAGCCCCAACGGCATGACCGCCATTTCGCCCGGTGCAAGCGGGTGCGCTTCCTCTCGGAAGGAGACGGAAATTCCTTTTTCGCGCAGCGTTTCCACCAGGCGTTCGCCGCGCGCCTGTCCGCCGGAGAGCATCGCCACGGCATATCCTCTGCGGGCATAATCGCGCAGCTGCTCGGCCAGCAGAGCCGTCTGCCCCTGAAAATCCGGCGCCTGACGGGTTTCAATGGTGACGCTTGCGCAGAGCTTCAAATCCGGTATGCCCACAGCCAGCAGTCCCATGGTCACACTGCGGCGCTTTTCCAGAATGCGGATAAAGCCGTCCCAGCTGTCCATCAAGGCGGACTGCCCCGGGAAGCCCTCCTGCCGTTCCAGCGCGTTTTCCAGCTTGGCAGCGAATTCCAGCCCCATGTTGACCGCGCGCTCGCGCAAGCGGCCGGCTTCCTCCAGCACAACCAGCTCCGGGTCGAAGTAATCGCTGAAAAATGCCGGTTTCTCATACAGATAAGGAATCAGGTTTTCCAGCCCTTCGGGGCGATGCTCCAGTTTCAGCGCGTCGATGGTGTTGCTGCGCGCCGATCCGTCCGATGATCTGCGGATCACCGCACCGTCTGCGGGCGCGGCATCCTCTGCTTCGTTCTCTTCATCGGTCAGCCAGGGCACCTCGCTTTCCGGCGTGCGCTGCACAGGGCCGCTGTTTTTGACCTCGGCTTCCAGTGCGCATGCCGCCCGCAGCAGGGCATTGCCGTCCGCCGCGGCTTCGGTCGCAGGATAGATCACGCAAGCCTCGTCGGCGGGCTGGGAGCGCTGGGTCATCACGTCCAATTCGCGCACAGAGTCCACTTCGTCGTCAAACAGCTCGATGCGCCATGCGGTCATCGACTGCACGGGATAGACGTCCAATATGCCGCCGCGCACTGCAAACTGACCGCGCGCTTCGACGGTTTCCTGCCGCACATAGCCCATCTCGGCCAGCAGCTTGGAAAGCTCGTCCAAATCAACCACATCACCCGCGTCCAGCTTCACAATGCCGCGCCGGAATTCCTCCACCGGCATCAGCGGAATGAGCAGCGCCTCGATAGGCGCGCAGACCACCTGCGCCTGCTCGTCCAGCAGTCTGCCCAGCACCGCGATGCGGCGATGCACCAATTCGCGGCTCTCTGCCGCCATGTGGTAAAAGGTCAATTCGCGCGCCGGGAAGTGCAGCGCCGATACACCGCTGCGAGAGAGATCCTCCGCCATGCGCAGTGCCGCTTGATCGCTGGGCGTGACCACGAGCGTGCGCCGCCCCTGCGAGAGCGCCCCGGCGAGCACGGTGCGCGCCCCTTCGGTCAGGCCGAACACCGCTGCGGTCTTGCCTATATTCTTTTCGACCGCCTGCACCAGCG
>Ga0129312_1001153_pt1 | contig 16686 bp, 13 predicted proteins | sample O827metagenome_FD_94434 | JGI IMG/M metagenome (GOLD analysis project Ga0129312, IMG submission 94434) | Orangutan group fecal microbial communities from Wisconsin, USA - O827 metagenome | ecosystem: Host-associated > Mammals > Digestive system > Large intestine > Fecal | place: USA: Wisconsin... | reverse complement strand
ATTTCAATTTCATCTTCTTCCAAATAATCAGAACGTTTTTGATAGTCCTCTTCCCGCAACTGCTGCACTGCGTGAAGCAGTTCTCTTTCTGGATTCTCAACAATTCTGCTTTCATAAATCTGTTCCACTGGAAGCATCTTTCGAAGATGATCCGTCACACTGATATTTAATAACTGCTCTTCTTCTACAAAACTTTCCTCATATTCTTCCCTGTGAGCAACTGATGCTCTTCTTCTTTTTTTTCTTCTTTTATGTTTTTGTAGTTTTCTAGTCAAAACAGCGAACGCCAATAGAGCTGCCACAATTACAAGTACAATACTAATTTGTTTTCGATTCATATTAATGAACTGATTCAGCGATGTTTTTTCATCTGATGCATTATCTTGAGGCACATCTAGCGTTTTATCCTCTGGTTCTGCAACCTTCTCTGCCGTTTTTCGAAAAATATTTAAATTATAGTTTGCTTTCTGACCATCACTTCCAGTAACGGTAACATAAATAGCATTATCTCCTTCCAGCAATGTTGTATTCGAAATATCAACCACCGCATCTGATGGTTCCACCTCAATCTGTGCTTCTTCAACCTCTGGTTCCACCGATAATGCATACGTAGATACCGTTGGATTAAAATCCTGTACGGATGCTCCGTTTATCTTAATCCCTGTCAACTGACAGCTTCTTGATATTGGGATATTCACCTGAATAGTTTTTGCTTCTACCTCAGTTTCTGTCCCTGCTACATTTGTGATCACTGTTTTCGCAATTGTAATCTCTGTCTGACCTGCAACAAGCGGTGTAAAATATACAATTCGCCTGTATTCTTTTGCTGCAATATCAACACCTGCCAATCGGATTACTCCCGGATCTGCCAGTTCTGCTCCTCTCTCATACCTCAAGACAGAAGGATCATATGTAACTTCAAAAAACACTTTGTCCATATCATCCTCTGACGTAGCATAAAATCCTATCGGTGATTCTGTATTCATTTCCCATTCATAGGTTTCTGATCCAAAATACACATTCTCCCCTGCTGCCTTTACCTGTATTGTAAGGGAAAAACAGGCGATAAAAATCAATAAGAAAAAAAAGAAAGCTATTTTTTTCTTTCTACACTCTACTTTTCTTTTACGTGTCCTATTTAAAACCATACTTCCTCCAAGCCTATATCTTCTGCATAATTTTATTTTTATTGCTTTTAAAAACCAAATAGCCAACTACATAGCTACCTGCTGCCCATAAAATAATTTTAATGACTTCTATCATTGGCGGTAATGAAGCATGCAAAATCAACGAACGCATACAATCTATATAATTATAGATAGGATTAAAATTTATAATTTTTTGTAAATAAATTGGTAACTCATTCACAGGATAAAAGATTGCAGATAAATATAACCACAACGTCAATAAAACAGAATATAAGTGTTTAACATCTCCAAAAAATACATAGGCTGTTGCCAACACATATGATATTCCCAACGAGAAAAATACCAGTAATATAAATATAACTGGAAAAAATAACCACGTTATATTAGGTGGTATTCGGAATATACAGATTACGAATACAAAAGCTACCAGTGAATATCCAAAATTTACTACTGCTGTATATACCCTAGCCAAAATAAATATCTGCATCGGGAATTTAACTTTTATCAACATCATCCTATTGTCTACCAAAGCAGTCATTGATGTATTTGTGGCACTTGTAAAAAGTGTCCACAAAATGTATCCACTTAAATGATAAACCGGATAATGATCAATTGATCTCTTGAACATATAGGAGAAAATCATTGACATAACAGCCATTGTAAGCAACGGATTTAACACGCTCCATATTACTCCCAGTTTTGACCTCGAATATTTTCTCTTTATTTCTCTGGATGTCAATTCCCGTATGACAAACCAATATTGTTTCCTTTGTTCTTTTTTATCCATAAATCTTTCTCCACAAATGTCTTTTTCTTAAATACAGCAGATATTTATATGCTGCATATCGCCGCAAATGGCATTTTACATGTGTTCCACCGCGCACGGCACTACCTTCATACCAGGCACTCTCTTTTACATATTTATTTCCGATTCCGCACATAGCAAAAATTTTTCTCCATACATGGTTCGATGCCAGTTCTTTCTCTGTCAGCAGGTCTGCAATCTGCCTGTCCCCATCATCTAAAATGTCATCGGAAAAACGTAAGCTTCCAAACGCTTCCGCTTCCTGTTCTGTCGGCTCTCCCATGAAAAGCTGTAATAATTTTGTGATAACAGTCCGGTCACTTTCTATATTTAACTTTTGTGCCGAATGTATGTCTTTCAAAAAACTATCCGTATACCGGCACATCTGCTCTTCAATCTGCTTCATAAAATCATACTGAACATCTGATATTTCCGCATAAATTGGCTGGTAATTTCCATTGTCCAGTTTTTGATACCCCATGGTCATACCATGAGGCGCACTAAAAATCACTTCAAATAAACAATTGCTAAAATACACTTTCTCTTTCAGATTTTTTTCCGGTGAAAAATAGTAACAATGATATTCCTCAGGTTTTACTCCCCGCGGCAGCTCATATACCCCCCAGTAATACCCTTCCAAAATATTAGAAACATTGTCCTGATGATTCTTTTCTCTGATATACTGAAGAATCTGATTTAATACTTTCTGCATGGACCCGACCCAGCCACTGTCCACCAGTGCCATCCTTCCCGGATTCAAAAGTCCTTCCTGCTTCAGATACCCTTCTAACTCAGGCATTGCCTTTTTCGAATGTGCTTCCACATATTTTCGAAAGTTTATGTTTCCCCTTAAATATGCTCTTATTTTTTCCAGCACTGCATGTGACAGTTTTTCCTGTCTGTCTTCGATTTCCAGCTGGCTGTTTTTCAATTCTGAAAATATTTCCTGCTTTTCGTTTTCCGATAAAGCAGCTCTGTTCATGATTTTATCCAATGTCACATCAATACCGCCACGGCAAATGTATTCCATTGCATCATCATAATTCAAATGGTACACAGGAATACGAATGGAATATCTCGAGCAACTCAAATAACTACACCTGATTGGAAGCTTCAATTTTTCACAAATTTTTTCAGCCGCCTGATACATCAAATATCCATCTCGTGCCAGAAAATATAATCGTTCTACTCCAGCGTTCATTGCCTGCGTTAATACCCAGTACACATAACTATGTAAAGCCGGTGCCAGCACATAACTGCATACGGTATTAACTTCATTTTCATCCTCTATTTTTTCATCTTCCACAGGACGGTATAGCGAAGGACATTCCTCTAATATTTCACGATATCTGTCAACTCTTGCTTTCTGCGTATCTTTCCACATACATTTCTTTCCTTACATGCGGTTTTAGTTTCCTTAAAAGTGAATCCGGTACCAGGCCTGTCAACAAAGGCTTGATCACATAATGCAAAGTAGATACTTTCAAAATATGCATACTTCTAAAACCACAAAATCTGATTTTTACTTCTTCTATCTGGTATTTATATTTTCTGTGTTTATATGTAATTTCATCTTCTCTGTATTCAAACAATTCTTCCTGCAGGTTATATCCCTGATATCCCTGCGCATGCAGACGCATAAATAGTTCATAATCTTCTCCCCTGTGCAGCTCACGATAGCCGCCACAGGAAAGTAATATATCTTTTCGAAACATAACAGACGGATGAACATAAGGAGAATACCGCAAAAATTCTTCTGCCTGCGGGATTTCCGGCATCTTACGGCTGCCCCATTTTCCATTTTTGTCAATCAGGGCAGTATTGCTTCCAACCCAGTCATACGTCTGATTTTTTTCCAAAAAATCATATAATTTTTCCAGACGCTCCGGTCTGGATCTGTCATCTGCATCCATTCGGGCAATATAACGGCCTTTTGCTTCTCTTAGGCACACATTCAGTCCATAGGCCAGCCCGTGATTTTTTTCTCCTCGAATCACACGTATCCGATGGTCTGTTTTTTCAGCCTGCGCCATATAAGACTGATACTTTTTGTCTGATCCGTCATCATATATCAGCATTTCCCAGTCCGGAAACGTCTGATGTATCATAGAACAAACTGCCTGCTGAAACTCCAATTCACTTTCCGGATTATAGACACACATTAAAATGCTGATTTCCGGATTTGTTTTTTCTTCTGTTTTCATTTTTACTGCCTCTATCCCTATGTATCCCAACAATAATACCTGTTATAAATTGTCATATACCTGTTCCATGATTTCTCTGGTATATTTTTTTTGAAAGCGTTCCACTGATTTTCTACAATTAATTTTCATCTGTTTCCGTGCATCAAGCGACATTCTTTGCAATTCACTTATGTACTTTATGTAAGAACTTACGTCATCCCATTTACACAGGAATCCGTTCTCACCATGCCGCATATACTCTCTGGTTCCACGGTTATCGGCTGCAATTACCAGAACTCCGGAAGATAATGCCTCCAGTGCCGCCATTCCAAGGCCTTCCCGCCTGGACGGGAAGAGAAACAAATCCGCGGCCCAGAGAAACGGTCGAATATCTTTCTGATAGTCAAAAAAGGTAACATTTTTCTCCAGCTGATATGCATGCACCAACTGCTCCAGTTTTTCTCTTTCTGTCCCCTCTCCGCAGATACCATAGCGCAAGTGCGAGATATCTCTGCCACTGCATTGGAGCAGCTTTAATCCTTCGATAATGACACGTTGGTTTTTGTTCCGGTTGACCTCACCTACAGATAAAAGAAAAATCTGCTTTTCTGATATGCCAAGCCTTTCTCTGCTTTTTTGATAAAGCTCCTCCGTCGCCGGAATAAAATATTCCATATTCAGACCAACACCGGGAATCTGATATACTTTTCCTCCCGGACGCAGCCGAAACTTTTTGGCATTTACATAATCTTCCTTATTGATTGTCACCAAAATATCTGTATACTTTGCAAGATATGCCTCCGCCATACGATAAATCACAGCTGTGAACCCTGGAGCTCCCTGATAAAAGTGAAATCCATGTGCTGTATAAATAATTTTCAAAGATAGCCCCATCTTTTCACAGCGTTTCCCCGCCATTCGTCCCAGTACACCACCAAGTGGTGTATGACAATGCAATACCTGAATCTGTTCCCGCCGAATGATATCCATAATCTGATTCAATGCTTTTACATTTTCCCTGTATTTTAGAGGTGATTTTTCTATACAGATATTGTGAAAAATAATTCCTGCTTTCTGTTTCATCTGTTCATCAAACAAATACCGTGGCAAATTTTCATTGGATGCATAATGCACTTCATATCTCATTTTCTGAAGGATTCTCACATTATCCATCTCAAATTTATATAAAAAGCCACTCACTGTTGTCAGAATCAAAATTTTTTTCATTATTATTTCCTATGTATTTTCTTCTCTTTCGGAATCAGGTGTTTGAAGTATTCCTCTCTTTGGAATTGCTCTCCATTCTCCTTCATCCACACCTTCTGTATTCTCTTTCTGGAATAAAATTCGTATAGTTAATATCAAAAGTTTTAAATCAAGCCAGAAAGAATAATTGTAAATATAATAGAGATCATATTTGATCTTATCCTCAGGTTCCGTATTATATCTTCCGTAAACCTGCGCATAGCCGGTCAGTCCGGCTTTTACTTTTAAACGCTCCGGAAATTCCGGTATTTTTTCAGAGTATGCATCAATGTACTGCTGCCTCTCCGGTCTCGGTCCCACCAGTGACATCTGTCCCTTTAATACATGGATCAACTGCGGAAGTTCATCAAAGTGAAGGTTTCGGATCACACGTCCGGTCTTTGTAATGCGGTCATCCTCTTTGCGCGCCATCATGGCACCATCTTTCTCCGCATCCTCCCGCATGCTTCGGAATTTATACATCAAAAAAGGAGCTCCATCTCTTGTGACACGCTCCTGTGCGTATAAAATCTTTCCTCCATCTTCTTTTTTAATTGCAATTGCAATCACAAGCATAACTGGTGAAAAACAAATCAGCATAAGGCAAGCAGTCACAATATCATAAATTCTCTTCCATATTTTTTGAAAATCTTCAATTTCCAACAATGGATATCGAAGCAGAAATTTATCATTCAACTGCATTACTTTTGCATTTTGAATATAAATATCTGAAATTTTCGGAATACTGTAGCAGTCAATTTTATTTTTCATGCAGTACTTTAAAATGACATTTCGAACAGCTACCGGAATATCTCCAAGAAACACCACAGACGAATTTTGAATCTGTGCTTGTATATTCTCTACACCAATTTCATAATTGATCGATTTACTGATTCTGAAATACTTATTGATCGTATTATTTACCCTGGTGTATTCTCCCTGATCTTCCCTGCTTCCATACACAAATACCGCTTCTTTTTGGAATTGGTATTTTTCATATTTTCTATGACACCAGATGATCCAGGCAAATCCCATAATCGTCTGGAAAAATGCTAATGCTATTCCAGAAAGAAAAGCTCTTTTTAAATAGGACGGCTCAAATATGAAGCAGATACATACGGCCATTGCATTCACACAAATGGAACTGACAAAAAATCCGAAGATCAAATCCAGAATACGACGTTCTCCAACTTTCATTCCTTCTAAAAATTGCAAAAACGCATACAACAAAATACAATAGATAACACTGATCACAAAAATGGTCTTATGCTGTGCCATTTTCGAAAATGCATTTAATAATTGTAATCTCCATAAAACAACGTAAAAAATGATTCCAAAAAACAATATCAACAAAAGTGCTGACAAAGCTTTTATTACCTGAAATCGCATTTTTTTCATATAAACACGCTGAAAAGTATATCTGTATACTTCTCTTTCTCCTTATCCTTCATCCATTTTGTGTTACTTTCCTATTACGTATCCTTAAAAAGTCCAAAATACGACATGAAAAGACTTATATTGCTAATTATAGGACTTGCATTATCCTATGTCAACGTTTATATGGTTTTAAAAACCATACTAAATATCTGTCAGAACATATAATATCTAATATATTGTTTCATTTCTCGCACTTTTTATATTCAATTTATATCTTAAGAAAGAAGGATTATTATGTACGAAGATTTTTTTTCAGACCGAATTGCTGAACTTAGAATCCAGAAAAATGTCTCCGCCCGCGAAATGAGCCTGGCTCTTGGACAAAACGAAAGCTATATCAATCGCATCGAGAATAAAAGATCCTTCCCATCCATGCAGGTATTTTTTTATATCTGTGAATATTTAGACGTGACTCCCAAAGAATTTTTTACAGCAAAAAAAGTAGAGTCTACTTCTCAAAATTCTACTTTATCAGAAAATTTTGAAAAACTTACCCCTTACCAAAACAATCTTATTTCTTCACTTGTAAAAGAATTAGCAAAAAAATAATACATAAAAAGCCAAAGAACATGATACTGCCTTAAAATGCTATCTTTTAATCTCACATTTTAAGACAGTATATGTCTTTGGCTTTTTTCTTTCTTATTCTACATCTACCGGTTTCAACTCGCCGGTTACGGAATCCATAATAAATCCGGTGATTGTGATATCCTTTGGCATCAGCGTATGATTTCTCAACGCGATCACGGTATCTTTGACAGACTGCTCCACGCATTCAAAGCCGCCCAGCCATTTTTCCAGAACAATGCCGCTGTTTCGCACAATGTTGATATGTTCCTGTGAAACGCCTCTGTGGGTCAGTTCCTCCAGAAGTTTTCCGCCGTCCATGCCCTGCACGCCGCAGTCCGTATGACCAATGACCATTACTTCTTCCACGCCAAGCTCGATGATCGCTACCAAAAGGCTTCGAACCACACTACCATATGGATGTGTGATGACGCCGCCGGCATTTTTTATGATTTTTGCATCGCCGTTTTTCAATCCCAGGGCTGCCGGCAGTAATTCCGTCAGACGTGTATCCATGCAGGTCAGGATTGCCAGTTTTTTATCCGGATACTTGCTGGTCAGATACGGTTCGTATGCTTTATCCTCTACAAATTTCTTATTATAGGCCATAATTTCGTTAATCATTTGTACTCCTCCTCTTCAAACGCAAAAATAGAACTACTCAGATCCATTTTTCATGGCTTTTCACCAAATAGATTGGAACAAAAAAATACTTACTTATACAAGCATGATTCCTACTTTTTCTTTCCATCTGTATATTTCTGAATAGTTCTATTTTAACAATTATTTCCTGTTTTTACCAGACCACTTTTAATAACATGGAATGTCCGTCCTCACTAAAGGCAGAAATCTTGCCTTTATGTGCCGTTACAACGGCTTTGGCCACAGACAATCCGATGCCGGAACCGCCCTTTTCAGAATTCCGCGCCTCATCCAGACGGTAAAACCGCTCAAATACCTGATCCAGATTTCCCTGCGGAATCGTCTCGGTCTCATTCCATACCGTCAGGATCGTTTTATTTCCTTTGGTATAAAGGTGTACACGGATCGTGCTGTCCGGTGTGGAATATTTCACCGCATTATCCAGCAAAATGTCAAAAAGCTGACGAATGGTTTTCTCCTCGCCGTTCAGCATAATACCATCCGCAATGTCTGTCTCGATGGTTTTATTCTGCATCATTGCCGGTGTCTCAAAAGGCTGTACGCAATCAACCAATGCATCCGACAGGGAAAATTTCGTCTTTTCTCCGTTGACTTCTCCTTCGTCCAGCTTGGACAGAGTGATCAGCTGCTGCGTCATGACAGTCAATCGGCGCACCTGATTGCGGATGCTCTTGGTCCACTGACTTTCTCCGTTGTCCATCTCCAGGATTTCTGTATTGGCATCAATGATGGTCAGCGGTGTTTTCAGCTCATGACTGGCATCCGTAATAAACTGTTTCTGCTTTTTGTAACTTTCTGCCACCGGCCGGAATACCAGTTTTGAGAAAAATACAACCAGTGCAAACACGGCGGCCAGTCCCAGCGTAGAGATACCAAAACTATTTACAGCAAAGTTTTTCACCGTTACGATTTCCTGACGGCAGTCCACAAATACGATCATAGTTCCGTCTTCCGTCTCGGTCACACGATAACGGTAAATGTCGGAAAAACCGGTTGTTTTGCCGGAAGTGTATACTTCACTGGCATATTCTTTGGCAGAATCCTCGTCAATGGCGGCAATTTTTCCGGTGTCACAGTCTGATACGTTTCCATTGGAATCAAAAGTTACCGTAAAATATCGGGTTTCAAATGGGGTTTCCTTTGAAAATCCCATATGGTCTTTGCCGATGTTTTCCGGGGGATTTTTCTGATCATCTGTTGATTTCTGATCCGTACTGTTTGTATCTGAATTTGAATCATCTGGTTTTTCAGGCGGTGTTGTATCCAAATTTGTGTCATCCGATAACGCTTGCGGCTGTCCATTTTGCCCCGGATTATTTCCGTTCAGGTCTCCACCTGCGTCACCGAAACTTCCGCCTTCGCTTATGATCCACTCCGTCAGAGTATCCGCTTTTTCCACCAGATGATGGTAATTGACGATATTTACCGCCAAGATCATACTCTCCAGTACGATTAAAATCGCACACATGGCGGCTATAATAAATTTTTTCCGTAGTTTCTTTATCATAGTGATTTTTCCTATTCTGACTCAACAAGGGAATAGCCTAAGCCGCGGGCTGCTTTAATTTTAATATCAGCTCCAAGCTCCTGTAGTTTCTTCCTTAAATAAGAAATGTAAACCCAGACCGTTCTTGTATCCGTTTCCGTGTCGTATCCCCAGACTTTTTCCAGGAAACGCTCCGTGGAGATCAGCTGACCGGGATTTGCCATCATCATTTCCATCATCTGAAACTCCTTGTTTGGCAGATGCAGACTGCCCGTTTCTGAACGCAGTTCAAAGCTGGCACAATCCAGTTCCATATTTCCCATTTTTAATACGGTAGTGGCTGTGGCTGTTTTGCGTCGTGTCACCGCCCGCAGTCTGGCCAGCAGTTCTTTTGCCGCAAAAGGTTTACTCAGATAATCGTCTGCGCCGGCATCCAGTCCAACCACACAGTCATCCAGCTCTGATTTTGCTGTCAGGATCAGAACCGGAACGTTATTGCCCTGTCGGCGTACATTCTTCAAAACGGTGATGCCATCCATTTTTGGCATCATGATGTCCAAAATCACACCATCATAATCATCCGCCATAATGTAATCCAGGGCATCCTGTCCGTTGTAGACTGCGTCTACGGAATAGTTATTATGTTTTAAAATCATGACGAGCGCGTCTGATAATTCGCGCTCGTCCTCTGCCAGTAAAATTCGCATGTTTACTCCTATCCTGCTTTTCTTTCATCTCAGTCTGAGTTAAGGCTCCCTCTTCTGCATGTGGTAAGTAATAACAATTTTATTTTCTTTACTAACAGTATAGGCTGAAAACTTTAAATTTACCTTAAAAAATCAAAAAAATTAATTTTTCTATCTATCCCACTTATCACACAGCGCATTGATCTGATCCGCAAATTTCGCCATATCCTTATTTGCAATCTCTTTATTCTTATGAATGACTGCGATCAGGCGCTGACCTGCTGCCAGAAGTCTCTCAAATACCGTGTTTCCAGCCTTCTTGGTCTTGCGTTTCTCGGCCAGTTTTCTGCTACCCTGTACCACACACAGGTTCTGCTGCAGATCATAAATATCTCCGCTGTACGGTGCCACTGCGTCAACACCAACCACTTCTTTCAAGTGTGCCGCAAAATTATCCGTCACCTGATCCTGTCCATGAACCACAAACACCCGTTTCGGCTTCTGCTTCATGCCCTGCACCCAGGCCGTCAGATGATCCTTATCCGCATGACCACTGATACCCGGCAAATTCAATATCTCCGCATTGACATGCACTGTCTCACCAAAAAGTTTTACCTCTTTTGCACCGTTCAACAGCTGATAACCCAATGTACCCGGAACCTGATAACCAACAAAAACGATGGTGCACTCTTCTCTCCACAGATTATGTTTCAGATGATGGCGGATACGACCTGCCTCACACATTCCGGAAGCGGAAATAATTACCTTCGGCGTCTTAATAAAATTAATGCCTCTGGATTCATCACTGGAAACCGTGGTCTTTAATCCGGGGAAACCAATTGGATTAATGCCACTTTTGATCATTTCCAGATCTTCCTCGCGAAAACACTCAAGCACATTTTTATTAAAAATATTTGTTGCTTCAATGGCAAGCGGACTATCCACATACACCTCGAAATTCTGGAAAGAAGATAACATCTGATTTTGTTTGATTTTCCTCAGATAATACAGCATTTCCTGGGTACGTCCTACGGAAAATGCCGGAATAACCACATTTCCACCTCTGGCAAATGTTACTGCCAGCACTCTGGCCAGCTCGGATGCATAATCAGGCGGAACATCATGATTTCGATCTCCATAAGTGGACTCCATGATCAGATAATCCGCGGATTCCGGGATTTCCGGATCACGGATCAGCGCACGGTTGCCATTTCCAATATCCCCGGAGAAAATCAGCTTGCATTCATCCTCCCCTTCTTTTGCCCACATTTCAATAAAAGAAGATCCAAGCAGATGACCTGCATCACGGAAACATACCGTCAATTCATCGCACACATGCACTTTTTTATCATAATCACATGGCACAAAATAGTTCAAAACACCCTGCGCATCATTCACACTGTACATCGGAACGACTTCCGGCTGACCGGCTCTGCGGGCTTTCCGGTTTCTCCAGTCTGCCTCAAACTCCTGAATGTGTGCACTGTCTTTTAACATGATGTTACAAAGCTGTGTGGTAGCATTTGTGGCAAAAATCTGTCCACGGAAGCCTCTTGCATACAACAGCGGCAATAAGCCGGAATGATCGATATGTGCGTGTGTCACAAACACATAATCAATTGCTGCTGCATTCACCGGAATATCCTGATTTTCGTAGATGTCTGCCCCCTGCTCCATACCACAATCCACCAGAATATGTTTTTCCCCGATCTTCAGATAATGACAACTTCCTGTTACTTCATGCGCTGCACCAATAAATTCAATCCTCATAGAAAAACCCCCTTCTATACATTGTCTTCCTTTTCTTCATATGATTTTATGTAATAGAAATAAACTCATACAGTTCCAATTTTATCAGTTGTTACACAAAAAGCTATCTATCCGCTTTTCCTCTGTTTTTCTTACTCATCAGACAGATTATTTTTCATCTTCCTGTCCCTGCAGATAGTAGATAAACTGCTGCGCGGTTCTGCCGGAGATTCCGCCATGGCTCAGTTCCCATTTATTTGCTTCTGCCTTCAGCTCATCCTCAGACATCTTGATGCCTGCTTTTGCAGCCAGATGGACCACAATATCAAAATACTCTTTCTGGCTCGGTTTGGAGTAATTGATGGTAACACCAAAACGGTTAACCAGAGAAAGTTTCTCCTGCATCGTATCGGAACGATGCATTCCCTCATCCTGCTGCACATCGTTACGGTCGCTCCATGTCTCACGGATCAGGTGGCGACGGTTGGATGTCGCATAGATCAGAATATTATCCGGTTTTGTCTCCACGCCACCTTCAATAACTGCTTTCAGGAATTTATATTCAATCTCAAATTCCTCGAAAGAAAGATCATCCATATAAATAATGAACTTATAGTTTCTGTTTTTCACGGCTGCGATAACATTTGACAGATCTTTGAACTGATGTTTGTAAATCTCGATCATGCGCAGTCCCTGATCGTAAAACTCGTTGACAATAGCTTTGATACTGGTTGATTTACCGGTTCCGCTGTCACCAAAGAGCAGTACGTTGTTTGCTTTTTTACCTTCCACGAAAGCACGGGTATTGTCCACCAGTTTTTTCTTCTGGATCTCATATCCGACCAGATCAGACAGCATAACTTTGTCCATATTGTTGATCGGTAAAAATACAAGTTTGCTGTCGGTACGATCCTGAATACGAAACGCTTTGTTTAATCCAAACATACCAACACCATAATCACGGTAAAATTCGGTTACTGCTGTGAAAAATCCTTCCACATCTTTGGCCTGCTCCATGCGGCTGCTCAATGCCTGTACTTTCTCACTGACATTTTTATTGTACATCAGCTCTTTTTTCTCAATGGCATGATAGTTGGAAATCTGTGTGAAGCAGTCAATACCGAGTGATTTTTCAATTTCTGAAAAATCATATTCAAACAGATTTTTGATTGCAGCAAAATCGTTTCTCGCAAAATGATTTACACTTCCATCGTTCGCACCGATTTTTTCACAGGTGATGCTGAATGGATTTTCATTTGTAATAAGGAAATACGCCAGGTAATTGTGCCACAGGTTTTTGTCAAATCCAAAATCTGTTGCCACCGTCAGCAGACGTTTGATCTGGGTATACACCTTGCGGATCAGCACCGCATTGCTCTGGGTGCCCTCCTCAAATTCCCGGAAAATCTCACCCATCTGATATAAAATACAATCCTCGTCTATGTCTCCATACATAATTAATTTTGCAATATCTCTGTACATACTGAAACCTCCTGTACGTTTTCTTTTTTATGGTTCCTTCCGGAACTTTTTTATGCTTTTTTAATAGTTTATACCCTTTTTTCCACTTTGCCAATAGTTGTATTTTTCTTTCTGATAAGGTATCATAGAAAACATAAAAACGAATCCCTTTCTTATTGTAAGAACTACAGGATTTGCATAACGTAACAAAGGAGATTTTTATATGCCAAATACAAACTGGAATGACGTTGGTGATAAGATAAAAGATGCCGTTGACGCAGCCATCTCCACCGGAGATTTTACAAACCTGAGCCGTTCCATCGGAGACGTGATCAATGACACCATCGACAACGTAAAAAGTTCAGTAAAAGATTCTGCAAAAAATTCATATAGTTCTAATCCGTACTATAAAACGACACACACACGACCGGCTCCGGATCAGGCGCAGCCACCGGTGTTGTACAACAAGCGTCCGGGTGGACAGGCCGGTGCCATTATCAGCATGGCGCTTGGATATTCCGTTGGAATATTTACACTGGCAGGACTGATCACATTCACAGCCCTCAGCGCAGCTGTTTCCCATATGTTTATTGTTCCGGTCGTTATCTTCGGTGTGCTTGCCGTCACCGGATTCACCCTTGGTGCCAACGGCACGAAAAAAATCCGCCTGCTGAACCGTTTCAGAAGCTATGTGCGCCAGATTGATCATCATTTAAGCGTGCCGCTTCAGCAGCTTGCAGACCACAATCACAAATCCACCGCATTTATTGCAAAAGATCTGCAGAAAATGATCGATCAGAACCTTTTCTATGAAGCGCATGTGGACACACAGGACAACTATTTCCTGCTTTCCGATCAGGCTTACGAAGATTACCGCAATGCACGACTGGATTATTATGAAAAACAGAAAGTTCTGGAAAAAGAGCAGGAAGAACACAAAGTATCCGCCGAATGTCAGAAACTGATTGATGAAGGCCAGGCTTATATCCGCCATATCCGGGAATGTAACGATGCAATCCCCGGAGAAGAAATTTCCCACAAACTGGACAAAATGGAGCAGCTGGTACAACGTATTTTTGACGAAGTACGGATCCACCCGGAAGTGGCCCCGGAGCTGCAGAAAATGATGAACTATTATCTGCCGACCACATCCAAACTGCTGGATGCTTACCGCGAGCTGGATCAACAGCCGATCGAAGGGGAAAATATCAGTAGCACAAAAGCTGAAATTGAGCAGACAGTTGATACCCTGAACATTGCATTCGAAAAACTGCTGGACAACTTATTTGCAGACCGCGCCTGGGATATCTCTTCTGACATCTCCGTGCTGAACACAATGCTGGCACAGGAAGGTCTGAAAGAAGACGATTTCAGCCTTAATAACAAATAAATCATAATTTAAGGAGAACATTTACTATGGACAACGAATTTAAAGATTTTTCAACCACACCAACATTAACTTTCGATGTGGCGCCGGAGACAAAAGAAACACCGGCTGCAACTGCTGCTTCTGATCTTGCAGAACAGACTGCCGACCCGGCATTCAGTGAAAACAATCTGACTCCGGAAGAATTACAGATGGTCAACGACTTTTCTGAAAAAATCGACCTGCACAACTCTCAGGCTATTTTACAGTACGGCGTTGGCACACAGAAGAAAATGGCTGATTTTTCCGAAGCAGCACTGAACAATGTCCGCACCAAAGATCTGGGCGAAGTAGGGGACATGCTCTCCTCTCTGGTTGTCGACCTGAAAAGTTTTGATATCACAGAGCAGGATAAGGGATTCAAAGGATTATTCAAAAAATCCTCCAACAAGATCACTGCTATGAAAGCAAAATATGACAAAGCTGAGGTAAATGTAAATAACGTATGCACCGCGCTGGAAAGTCATCAGGTAACTTTGATGAAAGACATTGCCCTGCTGGACAAAATGTATGATGTCAACCTGACTTACTTCAAAGAGCTTTCCATGTACATTCTCGCAGGTAAGAAAAAACTGGAAGAAGTCCGCACCGGTGAACTTGCCGCTGCTGTTGCAAAAGCAGAAGCTTCCAATCTGCCGGAAGATGCACAGGCTGCCAAAGATCTGCAGTCCATGTGTGATCGTTTTGAGAAAAAGATCCATGATCTGGAACTGACCAGAATGATTTCCATTCAGACTGCTCCGCAGATCCGTATGGTACAGAATAACGATACGCTGATGGCTGAGAAAATCCAGTCCACCATCGTTAATACAATTCCGCTCTGGAAGAGCCAGATGGTACTTGCCCTTGGCATTGAGCACTCCGCACAGGCTGCCAAAGCACAGCGTGAAGTAACAGATATGACAAATGAACTGCTTCGCAAAAATGCTGATATTCTGAAAACTGCTACTATCGATACCGCCAAAGAATCCGAGCGTGGCATCGTAGATCTCGAGACATTGAAACATACCAATGAATCTCTGATCAGTACTTTTGATGAAGTATTGAAGATTCAGACAGAAGGCCGTGAGAAACGCCAGACTGCAGAAGCTGAAATGCAGCGTATGGAAAACGAACTCAAAAAGAAACTGCTCGAGATTCGTAATTAAATTCTTGTTTCGGGTGGCTTAAAATTTACTATCTAGGTTTTAATAGGAACTCCAGCAATTTTGTCTCGGTCGCTAACAATCGCTCCCCAAGAAAAAATTGCTGGAGTTCTTAATTTACTCTGTGAAACTTGTAAATTTTGGCGCCACCCTGCACTTCGTGCCACGCATGCATATAAAACATTAAATTAATAAGGATTATACTGCATGCGCACAATAGGAATAGCATGTGTAGTGTGTGTTACGATGTAAATGGTTACCATTTTCATAACGTAAATAAAAATCAGAGAAAATTTCCTCGACGAGCGGTTCAGAGAACGACTGAGTTTTGCGAGTTTTGCGCGAGCGGGAAACGACCAGCTTTTATCGGAGTTGGAAGTGAGCGCGATAAAACCGAAGCAAAACGAGGGCAGTGAACGGTTAGTGAGTGAGGAATTTTTCTCTGATTTTTTCACATATATTAAATTATAATCAATACTATAAATAAGAATTGAACAAAATCGCTGCGCGATGGCCTGCCAAGGCTGTGGCATAGCGATTTTTCTTTTCTATACAAAAACATTGGAAAGCAAGTCCTAAAAGTAGTATTGTTAAGTCACCACAACAAAACAATCAAACAGGATCGACCTTCCCACTGTTTATGAAAAGAATACCACCCTTTCGTTTGGTTCGCAAGCGATTTTAT
>Ga0129312_1001150_pt1 | contig 16711 bp, 14 predicted proteins | sample O827metagenome_FD_94434 | JGI IMG/M metagenome (GOLD analysis project Ga0129312, IMG submission 94434) | Orangutan group fecal microbial communities from Wisconsin, USA - O827 metagenome | ecosystem: Host-associated > Mammals > Digestive system > Large intestine > Fecal | place: USA: Wisconsin... | reverse complement strand
GGTGCGTGTTTGCGAGTAAATCCGAAGGAGAGAGAAGAGCAAACAGTCTGCGAAGCAGACAGGGAGCACCGGAGGTGTGTGTTTGCGAGTAAATCCGGAGGAGAGAGAAGAGCAAACGGTCTGCGAAGCAGACAGGGAGCACCGGAGGTGTGTGTTTGCGAGTAAATCCGGAGGAGAGAGAAGAGCAAACAGTCTGCGAAGCAGACAGGAAGCACCGGAGGTGCGTGTTTGCGAGTAAATCCGGAGGAGAAGAAAGAGCAAACGGTCTGCGAAGCAGACAGGGAGCACCGGAGGTGCGGGTTTGCGAGTAAATCCGGAGGAGAGAGAAGAGCAAACGGTCTGCGAAGCAGACAGGAAGCACCGGAGGTGCGTGTTTGCGAGTAAATCCGAAGGAGAAAATTTACAATAGAAAAGAATAAAAAGGAACTCAACATGAAACAAGGCATACTTTTTGATTTAGACGGAACATTATGGGACAGCGCGCAGGCTGTCGTAGACTCCTGGAATGAGATCATCGAAACCTTACCGGACTTTCATAAGCTGATCACGAATGAAGACATGTGTCAGCTCATGGGTAAGACAATGGATGATATTGCATATACTTACTTTAATACAGTCAGCAAGGAAAGGGCACTTGAGATCCTGCAGATCTGTATGGATCATGAAAACGCATATATTGAGCAGCATGGCGGTGTTTTATTCCCGGGGCTGGAAGATGTGCTGAAGGAGTTGTCGGAAAAATATGACCTCTTTATCGTCAGCAACTGCCAGCTTGGCTATATTGAAGCCTTTCTGTCCTATCATAAGCTCGGAAAATACTTTAAAGACACGGAATGCTATGGACGCACGAAGCGCTGCAAAGGGGATTCGATCGCGATCCTTCTGGGCAGACAGGATCTGGAGCAGGCAGTTTATGTGGGAGATATTGAAGGCGATTTCATTTCCGCCACACAGGCGGGACTTCCATTTATTCACGCAGCGTACGGTTTTGGCAAAGTACCGCAGGCAGCTTACGCGATCCGGTCCATACAGGAGCTTCCTGCCATGGCACAAAAGGTATTTGCAAAGAAAGACATCCGTGCTTTTCTGCATACACAGAAGCTGATCACAGATGGTGCATTTGGTACGTATTTCAGCAGCATCTGCCGGAACGGCATTTTCCCGGAGCGTGCCAATACACAGGCGCCTGCACTGGTAAAACAGGTGCACGAGGCTTACCTTTCAGCCGGCGCACAGCTGATCCGTACGAATACATTTGCAGCGAATACGAAAACGCTGGATATGGGACTGGATGAGGTGCTGGAAACGATAGAAGCGGGCTTTACGATTGCCAAAGAGGCAGCAGAGCCTTATAGACAAAAGCATCCGGTCTTTCTGGCGGGTGATATCGGACCGATCCCCGGTGGCAGACAGGAGCAGGAAGAGGAGATCACAGAGGAATATTTACAGATCGCGCGGAAATTTGTGGCACTTGGAGCAGATCTTCTGGTATTTGAGACATTCCCGAATCCGGATCAGATCCTGCCCGTGATCCGGCAGATCCGCAAGGAATCACCGATTTTTATTCTGGTGCAGTTTGCGGTCAACCAGCTTGGCTACAGTGTGGCGGGCATCAGTGCAAGAAGCCTGCTTGAGGAAGCCGGGCAGGTTACGGAGATCGATGCGGCGGGCTTAAACTGTGGTGTCGGTCCGGGGCATATGTATAATATCATCAAACAGGTAAGCAGTCTGAGCGGTAAATATTTATCCGTGCTTCCGAATGCAAGTTATCCGAAGGTCGTACAGGACAGGCTCGTATTTCTGGAAAATATGGATTATTTTGCGGATAAGATGGTGGAGATCGCAGATCTCGGTGCTTCTATCATCGGTGGCTGCTGCGGTACCAATCCGGACTATATCAGAAGACTGGTAAAAACACTCGGAGAAAAACACCTGCGGGCAGAAAAGCCGTCTCCTGTGCATATCACCGTAAAGGAAAGGACAGAGCAGGCAGAGGATCACAGCTTTTATGCGGGAAAAAGCGGAAAGCTGATCGCAGTCGAGCTTTCACCGCCGCCTTCTGCGAACGATCAGAAGCTGTTAGAAGCAGCGCATCTGCTTTCTGCCATGCATGTAGATACAGTCACTTTCCCGGATTCCCCATCCGGGCGGACAAGAGCGGATTCCATTCTGATGGCGGCAAAGGTAGCGCGGGAAACAGATCTTTGTGTTATGCCGCATATCTGCTGCAGGGACAAAAACGCGATCGCGATCCGTTCGCAGCTTCTGGGCGCATATTTAAGTGATATCAGAAATGCACTGGTGATCACGGGAGATCCTGTGCCAAGTATGGCAAGAGAAGATGTCAGAAGTGTATTTAATTTCGATTCTGTCGGTCTTATGAAGCTGATCCAGGAGATGAACAGGGAGGAATTTGCATCCGATCCGTTTTTTGCAGGTGGTGCGATCAACCAGAACAGGCTCAGACTTGATGTAGAGATCAACCGTGTGAAACGGAAAATGGAACATGGAGCATCTTTCTTCATGACACAGCCTGTTTTTACAAAAGAGGAGATTGATAAGATCCGACGTATCAAGGAAGAGACAGGTGCGCGGATCCTCTGTGGTATTATGCCGCTTGTCAGCCGCAAAAATGCGCTGTTCATCAAAAATGAGATGACAGGTATGTGTGTGACGGATGAGATCGTGGCACGTTTTGCGGATGACATGAGCCGCAGTGAGGGAGAAGCGGCCGGCTGCGCTATTGCAAGGGAAATGATGGCACTTGCGGCAGATTTTGCAGACGGTTATTACTTCTCGATCCCATTTAACAGGGTATATTTATTACATGATATGACAGGAGTTATCAATGAGTCAGGAAAAGAAAAATGATGGATTTATCATGCAGGCCGGTATTCTGGCGATCACCGGTATTTTAGTCCGTGTCATTGGAATCTTATACCGTGCACCGCTTACAGGCATCATAGGGGATGAAGGAAACGGCTATTATACAAGTGCATACAATATATATACGATCATTCTGCTGATCTCATCTTACAGCATTCCCTCTGCGATCTCCAAGGTGATCGCACAGCGGCTGGCACTTCGCGAATATCGGAATGCCCATAAGATCTTCCGCTGTTCGATCCTGTATGTGTTTATTGTGGGCGGAGCTGCCAGTCTGGTTGCGTTTTTTGCTGCGCCCTGGCTTGTGGAGACGAATTCCACGATCGTACTTCGTGTATTTGCGCCGACTATCTTTTTATCCGGTTTTTTAGGTGTGCTTCGCGGCTATTTCCAGGCGCATCGGACAATGCTGCAGACATCCTTTTCCCAGATCATCGAGCAGATCTTAAATGCAGTGGTCAGCCTTGGAGCCGCCTATCTGCTGATCAAAACTGTTTCCGGAAAGGACGAAACAACACAGGCGATCTACGGAGCCATGGGAAGTGCCATGGGTACGGGCAGCGGTGTTTTGATCGCACTTCTTTTTATGTGGCTTGTGTACAAGCTGAACCAGAAGTTTATCCTGCGCAGGGCGGATCGTGACAGAAACCATACAGAACTGAGCTACTCCCAGATATTCAACATTATTTTCAGCATGGTAACGCCGTTTATCCTGAGTACATTTATTTACAATTTTTCCACCTCATTAAACCAGACTGTTTATACAAAGATCATGAAATATGTGCTTGGCATTACGGAAAAAGAGATTGCGACCAATTATGGTGTGTTCGGAGGAAAAGCAGTTGTCATTGCCAATATTCCGATCGCGATCGCATCTGCGATGTCTTCTGCCATGATCCCAAGCATTTCCGGCTCTTATGCGCAGGGAGACCTGAAAAAGGCGCGTCATCAGGTGGCAGCGGCAATTAAAACAACCATGCTGATCTCCATTCCGTGTGCAGCAGGTTTATTTGCTCTGGCACAGCCTGTTACACAGCTATTATTCCCGCAGAGATCTTCCCTTGCACTGGCATCTTCCCTGCTTCGGGCGATCAGTGTCACAGTTGTCTTTTATGCGCTGTCTACATTGACAAATGCGGTATTACAGGGAATCGGAAAAGTCAATGTTCCGGTCATCAATGCGGCGCTTGCTCTTGTTGTGCAGACGGTTGTTTTAGTACCGCTTCTGCTGTTTACAAAGCTTTCCTTATATGCACTGGCGATCGCGATGATCACATATTCACTGCTGATGTGTGTGCTCAATAATATAGCGGTCAGAAAATCCCTGCATTACAAGCAGGAATGGCTGCGCACTTTTGTAGTTCCGGGACTTGCTTCCCTGATCATGGGCGTTCTGGCATATCTGATCTATCAGGGCGTTTATATGCTGCTGAAGATCAACGTGGTTGCACTTTGTATTGCGATCTTAGTTGCGGTTTTTGTGTACTTTGCCCTTGTGATCTGGGCAGGCGGGCTGACGAAGGATGAAATCCTGAACATGCCAAAAGGAGCGACTCTGGTCCGCATTTTACAGAAAATAAAATTACTGTAATAAATGTCATGAACCATGTCACATATTTGAAAATGTGCGACCAAATAACCTGTGAAACAGGTTATAGTATGTAATGAGATAAATTTTAAGAAGTCGTAGGAGGATAACCATGAAAAAAAGAACCTTGATCCTATGTGGACTGCTTCTTTCCATCAGCCTGCTGGCAGGCTGTCAGACGCAGGAAGCATCGACAGCAGATCAGATGCAGGAGGCTTCCGATATTTCTGCGGATGATACACAGGAGGAAGACGGACAGGCGTCTGATACAGATACGACAGATGATGAGACGGAAATTGCAGAACCGGAGGATGATGCGTCATCCGCTGCTCAGGAAAATGTATCCGGTAAAGCAGCATCCTTTGAGATTTCCTTTGAAAAAGAAACGGGCGAGATGAAATCAGACGATGGCTCGATTTCCTATCTGCAGTATGAATTCAATATGCCAAAGGTAACCAGTGCGGATAATCCGGAAGCAGCAGAGCAGATCAACAGCTATTTTGTACAGCGTCAGGAAGAGCTGATGGCAGATTGTAACGAATATTATGAGTGGGCAAAAGAGGATTATCAGATCAGAGTGGATGTCGCGAAGGAAAACGGAACGGAGGGACCGACGGAAGATACCTTTGGCTATTATAGTAGTTGTGATTACACGATAATGCGGCAGGACGATACAGTGATCAGTTTTCAGGAGCAGTCCTCAACCTATACAGGCGGTGCACATGGTAACAATATAGTGGCGGGTGTTACCTTTGATGCCAAAACAGGGCAGAGGATCCAGCTTGCCGATCTGATGGAAAATGAAGAAGACGGAAAAGCTGAGGTTGATCAGATCCTGCTTGAGAAAGCACAGGAGATGCAGGAAAAATCCATGCAGGAAGACGGATATGGTATCTTCTTTGAAGAATATGAAACGTATATTCCGGATGTGCTGACAGAGGATTCCTGGTATCTGACAGAGGATGGCATGACGATTGTATCGAATGAATATCTGCTTGCGCCCTATGCAGCAGGTGCAACCTATTTTGATCTGCCTTATGAGACCTGTGATTTTATAAAGGAAGTGTATCGGAAATGAGCGAAAATATCTATGCAGTCAGGACGAATCAGCTGAGAAGCAGGATGCAGCGGGAAGATCTGCGTGCATATCTGATCCCGATGAATGATTTTCACGGTTCGGAATATATTGGCGAATATTTTAAAACGATCGCGTGGTTTAGCGGATTTACAGGATCTGCTGCCACGCTTCTTGTGACTGAAACGGAAAGCCTTTTATGGACAGACGGCAGATACTTTCTGCAGGCAGAGGAGCAGCTTGCGGGAACGGGTATCCGTTTAATGAAAATGGGAGAAGCTGATGTTCCGACGGGAACTGCATATATTGCCGGCTGTTTACAAGAATGTAAGCAGGCAGGAAAAACGCTGCGGATCGGCTTTGATGGCAGGATCGTCAGTGCTGCTTATGTGGAAACGCTGCAGCAGGAAATTGAAAAGTCGTGTGGTCAGAAGGCGCAGATAGAGGACGGAAAGGATCTGGCAGGTGAGATCTGGGGCGCAGAAAGACCTGCACTTTCCAAAGAACCGATCTGGGAGCTTCCGCTTTCCTATGCCGGGGCAGGCAGAGACATCAAACTGAAGGCTGCACAGATCAAGATGCAGGAGCAGGGCGTTGATTACCTGATCCTGACTTCGCTGGATGAGATTGCCTGGATCATGAACCTGCGCGGGAATGATATTGCCTATAATCCGGTCTTTCTTTCTTATCTGGTGCTTTCGGGAACAAGAGCAACCTTATATGTCCGTAACAGGGAATCCTTACCGGCATTTGAGGAGGCAGTCGATGTCAGGGCATATGAGGACTTTTATCAGGATCTTAAATCGTTTCCGGCGGGAAGCAGGATCTGGCTGGATGCAGATACGGTAAATTACAAAATTGTGAGTCTTCTGGACGGCAAATATAAGATTATGACCGCCAAGAGCCCGATCGCATTGGAAAAGGCAGTGAAAAATCATACCGAAATAGAAAATGAAAGACTGGCGCACATCCGGGACGGCGTTGCGGTGACACGTTTTATCCGCTGGCTGAAGACAGAGGTCAGAACCGGGAAGGAAGAGGCTACAGAGCTTTCCGCGGCAGAAAAGCTGGAAGGCTGCAGGAAGCAGATGCCCCATTATCTAGGACAGAGCTTTGCGCCGATCATAGCCTATGGCAGTCACGGTGCTATCGTGCATTATGAGCCGACACAGGAAACGGATATCCCGCTTGGGAATGAAAGTTTTCTTCTGGCAGATACGGGCGGGCATTATCTGGAGGGAACGACAGATATTACAAGGACAATTGTCATGGGACCGGTTACAAAATTGCAAAAGCAGCATTATACCGCGGTACTTATGGGTAACTTACGTCTGATGGATGCAAAATTCCGTTACGGACTGAGCGGAGCACATCTGGATTATCTGGCGAGAGAGCCCTTATACAGAATGGGGCTGGATTTCAAGCATGGAACGGGACATGGTGTCGGTTATCTGCTGAATGTGCATGAAGGTCCGAATGCGATCCGAAGCCGCGTGGCGGAGGATGGCGTATTCAAGCAGGGAATGATCACCTCCGATGAACCGGGGCTTTATATAGAAGGTGCGTATGGGATCCGTCTGGAAAACCTGATCCTGTGCGTGCATGCGGAAAAGACGGAATACGGACAATTTATGAAGTTTGAGCCGCTTACGTTTGTACCCTTTGATCCGGAAGCGGTCGACCCGGAAATGATGACCGGGCGTGATAAAGAGTTGTTTGAAGGTTACCAGAAACAGGTATATGAAACACTGGCACCTTATTTAACAGAAGAAGAAAAGCAGTGGCTTTTACGGGAAACAAGGAATTTGTGATGCAAAAAGGAGGAAAATGCATGAAAACAGGCAATATTTTGATCATAGACGATGATGCGGAGATCCGTGAGATCGTACAGGTGCTTCTTTCGAGTGAAGGATACACGGTAGAAACCGTGGCAGACGGAATGCAGGCATTGACAATGCTGACGGAAAAGACATTTTTACCGGATGTGATCATTCTGGATATCATGATGCCCGATATGGACGGATACAGTGTCTGTAAACAGATCCGTGAGATCTCGCAGGTTCCGGTCCTGTTTCTGACAGCAAAGAACAGGGAGACCGATCTGGTGGAGGGCTTTCTGGCAGGCGGCGACGATTATATGCAGAAGCCGTTTTCTTACACAGAGCTGATCGCCAGAGTGGGCGGTCTGATGCGCAGATACAGACAATATGGCGGGCAGTCCGATCCGCAGAAGGAAAAGCAGGTCTTTATCAGCGATCTCGTCATCGACAAGGATCAGGTTTCCGTGACGAAAAACGGTAAAAATGTGGAGCTCACAAATACAGAATACGGTATTTTACTGCTGCTTTCCGAAAACAAGGGTAAAGTATTCTCCCTGCAGGAGATTTATGAAGCAGTCTGGAAGGATACTTTTCTACCTTCTGCAAGCAATACAGTCATGGTGCATATCAGAAATCTGCGGGAAAAGCTTAAGCAGGAAGAAGGACAGGGTGAGCTGATCAGGAATAAGTGGGGAAGAGGCTACTATATTGAGTAAGGAAAAGAAGCAAAAAGAAATCTATACCTCTGTATTTAAGACAAAACTCTGGAAAAAGCTGTCTCTCTGCTGTATGGGGGCAGCAACGGGTTCTGTTTTGCTGCTTGCGCTGCTTTTCTTTGGCAGCAGGAGCATTATTTATCGTCATATGGAAAACAGGAATGTACAGCAGACGCAGAAGGATCAGGTTATGGCGGAGCTGCAGGCTTTTGTTTCCCAGCGGGGACTTTCCACGATCAACAAAAAGGAGATCCTGCAGTGGGAAAAGAAAAAGGGCGTGACAATTTCCTTTTTGGGCACAAAAGATACGATCCGTGAGCTTGAAACACTGCAGGCAAAATATAACAATTCCGTCATTTCGATTTACCAAAGACCGCAGGAGATACAGCCGTACGAGGTGCGTTTCAAGGATGCGGTTGTCCTGTGCGAACCGGTTCTCGACAGAATGACAGAACGGTATACGACGGTCGCACTTGTTATTTCTGTGCTGATCTCGACGTTATTTTTTATCTTTCTGCTGATGCTGTGTATGAAAAAAAGATTATCTTATGTGGTAGGTCTGCGGGATGATCTGCGCCTGCTTGAAGCGGGAGATCTGGATCACGAGGTCACAGTAAGCGGAAATGATGAACTGTCGCAGATCGGAGAGGGCATCAATAATCTGCGGCGGAATGTACTGCATAAGATCCAGACAGAGAGAGATGCCATTACGGCAAACCATGAGCTGATCACGGCGATGTCGCATGACCTGCGGACACCTCTGACAAAGCAGATCGGTTATCTGGAGATTTTGTACCGGCGCAAATTTACACAGGAAGAGGAACTGTTTGATTATATCCAGAAGGCGAGAAGCAATGCATTTATCATGAAGGATACAACAGACAAGCTGTTCCGGTATTTCCTTGCATTTGGCGGGCAGCAGCAGGAAGCGCAGCAGTCCGAGGTAGATGGCAAAGCGTTGCTGAATTCCGTCTTGAAGGAACAGATCGCCTATATCAACAGCCAGGGCTTTGTTGTTTCTTTTTCACCGATTACAGAAGCTTTCCGCATGCTGATCAATCCGGAGGAATTTGCCAGAATTTTTGACAATATATTCCATAATCTGCGCAAATACGGAGATAATACGGTTCCTGTCAATATCAGCTATACACTGCAGCCGGGAGAACTGCTTTTAATGGTGCAGAACGGTATCAGACAGGATACCTCCAAGGTGGAAAGCACGAAGATCGGGCTGAAAATTGTGGAAAAGATCATGAAATCCATGGGTGGAAGTGTAGAAGTCATGAATGATGGACAGTATTTTATCATTCAGCTGGTTTTTAAAATTGATTATGCATAATGTCTATTAGTACAAGGAGAACGGTATGAAAGAATATATGATGGCACTCGATCAGGGTACGACAAGCTCCAGATGTATTCTGTTTGATAAAATGGGGAATATCCGTGCAAAAGCACAGAAGGAATTTGCACAGATCTATCCGCAGGAGGGCTGGGTAGAGCATAATCCGAAGGATATCTGGTCTTCCCAGTATTCGGTCATGACGGAAGCACTGACAATGCTGGGTGAGGATGAGTGTATCGCCGGTATCGGTATCACGAACCAGCGTGAGACAACGATCGTCTGGAATAAGCAGACAGGTGAGCCCGTCTACAATGCTATTGTCTGGCAGTGCAGAAGAACGGCAAAGGAGATCGACCGACTAAAGGAAGAAGAGCCGGCGCTTTCCGCCTATATCACGGAAAAGACAGGGCTTCTGCCGGATCCGTATTTTTCCGCTTCCAAGATCGCATGGATCCTCGATCATGTCGAAAATGCAAGACAGGAAGCAGACGCCGGAAATCTGCTGTTTGGAACGGTTGATACATGGCTGATCTGGAATCTGACCAGAGGAAAAGTACATGTGACAGATTATACAAATGCATCCAGGACGATGCTGTTTGATATTCATGCGCTGTGCTGGGATCAGAAAATACTGGATTATTTCCGGATTCCCGCTTCCATGCTTCCTCAGGTAAAGCCGAGCAGCCATGTTTATGGTTATGCAAATCTGGGTTCTTTGGGAGAAAGTATTCCGATCGCCGGTGCAGCGGGCGACCAGCAGGCAGCGCTGTTCGGGCAATGCTGTTTTACACCGGGCGAGGTAAAAAATACATATGGAACGGGCTGTTTTATGCTGATGCATACAGGTGACAGAGCTGTAAAATCGCGGGCAGGGCTTTTGACAACGATCGCCGCATCCGCGGACGGAACAGCAGAATATGCACTCGAAGGCAGTGTTTTTGTGGCAGGTGCTGCGATCCAGTGGCTCAGGGACGGAATGCGTCTGATCGAGCAGGCGCCGCAGACACAGAAGATCTGCGAATCGGTAGAAGATACCGCAGGCACGATGATCGTTCCCGCTTTCACGGGAATGGGAGCGCCTTATTGGAATCCATATGCCAGAGGTATGGTAACGGGGCTGACGAGAGGGTGTCAGAAAGAGCACTTTATACGGGCGATCATGGAATCGATCGCATTCCAGACGATGGATGTGCTCACAGCCATGCGTGCGGATGCGGAGCTTTCCCTGCTGAAGCTGAAGGTGGACGGCGGTGCAAGTGCCAATGATTTTCTGATGCAGTTTCAGGCAGATCTGCTTGGTGTGGATGTGCAGCGCCCACGTTGTATTGAGACAACTGCACTTGGTGCGGCTTATCTGGCAGGTCTGGCAGTCGGTTACTGGAAGGATATGGAGGAGATCAAAGAAAACTGGCAGCTTGACCGGGTGTTTACCGCTTCCATGCCACAGGAAAAGAGACAGGAGCTTGTCAGAAGCTGGAAGCGTGCGGTAGATTGCGCGCTCTATTATGCGAAATGGGAGGAAGAACATGATTGATCCTTCAAAAATATCACTGAATTTTATCAAAAAACTGGAGTATACGGGCGGTTATCAGGGAATGCGCTATATGCTGCGGAAAGAAAGCAGGGATGAAGACACGGTACTGACCGCGTATGCATGGCCGGAGCCATTCTGCTTTTCCAAAACAGCACCGGAGAAAAAGATACAAAAAGAATTCCCCCTTACCCCAGAGGGCAAGGAGGAAGCGGTAGTCTGGTTAAATGAAACATATCAGTCGCAGTTTGCGTAATTGCCGACGTTTCTGCCCGCATCTGTCCCGATCAGGTTCAGTGCCTTCTGCGTCAGGTGAAGACCGTCTCCCTGCAGATAGACGGCGGAAAGAGTTGCGGCTTTGGCAGAACCCATCGTAAAAGAGCTGCTGCTTTTGCAAAGCTTTGTTTGTGCGTTTCGTATTCTTGTATAACCCTTGGCTATTTTGGCATCATTATAATATTTCGGAAGTCCGATGATGAAGCACTGCTCCATGTCGGTCTTCTTTTTTATTTTCTGATACATGGATTTCAGATTGGAGGTATGTGCTTTTGCGGACATACCGGCAAATGCATCGTTTTCACCCTGCATCCATATCAGATACGTATGCCTGACAGTCAGCCCCTTTTTCTGTGCGAGCTTTTTTGCCGCATTGACTCTGGTGACCACGGACTTATATCGGAAATCCGCCCAGGAAACAGAACCGGTTCCGACTGCGGAAGCGGGAACGGCGATCACGGGCGTCTTTGTCTTCTGATAATAGGCATTGACAAAGGCTGTCACCATAGAACCCCTGGCATAATCATAGTTTTGGAGATTTTCATCATCCTGTCCTCTGCCAAAAGGTTCTTTCAGATCAGAAAATTTGTTTTTTGCAGTTACATAATTGTATGCATAGCCTGCATGATCCTTGAGCTTTGGTGCCAGGGCTGTATTTCCGACACCTGTCATATTGCTCTGCCCTGCAAAGACGATAATGTCAACCTTATCCCTTACAGTTACAGTGCAGGTTACTCTTTTCTTACCTGCTTTTGCAGTGATCACAGCTTTTCCGCCGCTTTTTGCCTTCATGCGCCCGGTTTTCTGATTGACACGGACGACAGATGGAGCGGAAGAGGTATAGGTATAACCGCTGCCTGCAGAAAAAGTGGCTGTTTCCCCTTTCAGTAAAGTCATGCTTTTCCCTGCGGCGTTGACAGATAAAGAAGGACAGATCAGCAGGATCAGTCCCAGAAAAAGAAAGAAAATACCATATTTACGTTTCATAAAATCCCCCAATCATTACACGTTATTTATGCAGTTTTAATTTCCAGATACCCAACAAGATTCTTCTGATCGAAGCTGTCTAAAATACCCATGGTCGGATCGTAATAGGTACCGTCATAGCAGAGCAGATAATGGCTGTAGCGTCCCATCTTTTCCATTAAGATCGCACATTTCGGAAGTGTGACCTCTGCCCCCTGTGTATAGTAGATCACATTTTCATGCTGCAGCCCGAGATAATCGAGCGTGTCGACCATTTTGCCCATGCTTGCCTGCCAGTCTCTGCAGTGCATGATCTCACAGGCTTCATCAAGTGTAACCCCTGCCAGCATGGCGATACAGGTCTGTCCGCATAAGCCGTCGTTTGGCTGTGTGATCAGCTTTACGGAATCGATCTTTCGGATCGGCTGTGCAGCGGAATAAGGAGAATCGCCGCGGTAATGCGGGCTGCGGTTTAAGATTTCAAATACAACCGGGAATTCTTCGTCCATATGTCCCTCTGCCTGCTGCTCTGTCACCGGAATCGTGTAATAGCCCTTGCCGAGCGGTGTCAGATTACATTCCCAGGAAAGCTCCATGGCATTGACGGAGATCATAAGGACACCCTGGCTGTCGCAGACCTCCCACACATTAAACGGTATATTTATTTTCAGTTCTCCGTTTTCGGATAAAATTTGACCACTAAAGTGGAATTTCATGTTCTAAACCTCCTGTATAATATCTTCACTCCGTTTTGCGGCAGAAAACTGCCATTCCTTCGAGAGTGTACTTAGTAATATGATAGCATACGCCGCTTTGCCGGAAAAGAGATAAAGTGGGATTTTCTTGTACTTTTTGACAAGCAATTATAGAATGTATATAATTTGAAGAGCTGACTGATTGCAAATATTATGTGATATCGTGCAGAAGATAGAGGTATGACAAAAAAGAAAACAGAGGATACAAAATGAAAACAAAAGTACTGGTACTGGATATTGACGGAACACTGACAAATTCCAAGAAGGAGATCACGCCGGAAACAAAGCGCGGCATTATCCATATTATGGAGCGCGGACATAAAGTGATCCTTGCATCGGGCAGACCGACACCGGGCATGCGCCGCTATGCGGATGAGCTGGAGCTGGCAGCTTACGGCGGTTATCTGCTTTCCTTTAACGGAGGCAGGATCATCAATTGTAAAACCGGTGAGATCGTATACCAGCGTACCCTTCCGCCGCATGTGATTTCCGGGCTTTACCAATATGCCTGCAAACATGATATGGGTATCATCACCTATATGGGGGATGATATTCTGGTCGGCAGAAGAATGGATGAATATATTGAACTGGAATCGCGGATCAACGCGATGCCATGCAAGGCTGTCAAAAACTTTGCAGCTTACGGCGAATACAACCTGAATAAATGCCTGATGACTGCAGAACCGGAGGCGGCTGCACGTCATGTGGAAAAGCTGAATGAACTGTATGGCGACATTTTGAGCATTTACCGTTCAGAGCCTTTCTTTATCGAAGTAATGCCTAAGAACGTAGATAAAGCCACCTCACTTGACCGCATGCTCGAGACAGTGGGACTGACAAGAGAAGATGCGATCTGCTGCGGAGATGGCTTCAATGATATTTCGATGATAGAATACGCAGGTGTCGGTGTTGCCATGGCAAATGCACAGGAAGAAGTCAAGAAATCAGCCGATTTTATTACAGATTCCAATGACGAGGATGGCATTGTCAAGGTTATTGACACGTTTGTGCTGAATCAGGAGAATGCGTAACTCTTGTGTAATAGGAAACTTCGTTCCTATTACACAAAAGCGCTCCGCGAGGATGCGCACTGCGGCGTACAATGTAGATGTCGCAAGCGACCGCCGCAGGCGCAAGAATGTGCTAGGGCACATTCTTTGTTAAAAAAAACCGATACATTGGCACAGATACTAAAATACCCGACAGGATCCATAGAATCGGTTCACAGATGCAGACGGCGAGGTAGCCCATGCGTGGCACGAGTACAAATACGATGATGGCTTTGCCGGATAATTCAATGATGCTGGCGATCACGGGAATGATCTTCTGTCCGAGTCCCTGCAGGGTAGAACGGAAAAAGCAGAGAATACAGAGGAATGCGTAAAACGGTACGTTGATCCGCAGGTATTTTACAGCAGTTCCGATGACGAAGGTATCGGAATCCGTGATCATGCGGACAAGCGCCGCACCACCAAAATATAATAAGAAAAATGCAACAAGCGACCAGACGAATCCAAGTATGGTCGCTGATTTTATGCCTGCACGGACTCTTTCCGGTTTTCCGGCGCCTGTATTCTGGCTGGTAAAGGTAACCAGAGAAGCAGCCAGCGTGGAAATCGGCAGAATGGAGAAGGAGAAGATCTTACGGGCAGCAGTATGTGCGGCGATGATCTCCGTACCAAGGGAGTTGATACCACTCTGCAGGATAATGGATCCGATATCGACGATCGAATACATGAGAGCCATTCCGGCGCCTGAGGTCAGAAGATCCGTAACAGTCTTTCCGTTCCATTTGAAATGCTCCGGTCTGATATGCATATACGGGATTTTCCGGATGACATAGACAAGGCAGACGATCACGGAAATAAGCTGGGCGATGACGGTTGCAATGCTTGCACCGCGGATGCCAAGTCCAAGCCCCTTGATGCAGAACAGGTCAAGTCCCAGATTTAAGGTGGAGGAGATCGCAAGTGCGATCAGCGGAAAAACACTGTCTCCAAGCGCTCGCAGCATATTACTCATCAGGTTATAAGCGGCGGTTACGATCAGGCCGAGGAAGATCACCTGGATATAAGCAATGGAATCTTCCATGATATCTGCCGGGGTATGTAAAACGGTCAGAAGCGGTCTGATAAAGATAAGCCCCAGAACGGTCATGGTAATTGTGATCAGAAACATCAAAACGATACTTTTTGCGATCGTTTCTTTGATCCTGTTTTCATCTTTGGCTCCAAATGCATTGGCAGTCAGAATGGAAAACCCGATACAAAATCCATTGATCATGCTGAACAGCAGAGAGACGATGGCAGTCGTGGAACCGACCGCAGCCAGTTCGGAAATACCGAGTGTCCGTCCTACAATGATCGTATCGCCTAAATTATAAAATTGCTGCAGGATATTTCCCAGAAGAATGGGAAGAGAAAATAATAATAGTAGTTTTGTCGGATTACCTTTTGTTAATTCCTTCATGACAGCTCCCAAGAACCTTACTTAATCGTTTAACAGAGGTTCTTTTTTTTTACGAGCTTTTTAATCCGAAGTCATTCTTGCACAAAAGATCAGAAATGTCAAACAGAAAATCACAGATTTTACACAGAAATTTCCAAATCTGCACACAAAAGGCCGATATGATCTGGATGGTTTATTTTGCGCTGAAATGACCACTTTATAAAAATTAAGAGGAGGTTCCCATGGAGGAGAAAAAGAAATTCAGGAAAAAGGTATTTTATTTGGAGCATTGCCAAGCAAATGAGAGTTTTTGAAGGTCGGTTGTCAGCTTCCGGTTGTCAGCTGAAAGAGGCTCTTCCTTATCAGGCAAACAAAAAAGGAGAACACAAAATGGAGAATACAAAATCACACACACCGGTAGCACTCAGGAAGCAGATAGGTGGCACAATGTATGTTGTGAGAGTGCATTTCAATGAGGATGCAAAGGAAACCATGAAGGACAAGATAAAGAGACTGATTGAGAATGATGTCAGGGGAACGCAACATACTGCATAGGTAAAAAAGCATGCAGAAAAATTGTATATTTCGTGATATAATCGGTGTGTTCGATGAGAGCGAAAATTTGAAGTTTGCAGGAGGATAAAATGAAGATTATTGATATTATTAACCATAGGCATAGCTATCGTGGAAAATACAAACCAATTTCTGTTCCACGGGAAGATTTGATTACAATTATGCAGGCGGGATTAAGTGCCCCTTCTGGCTGTAACAAACAGACAACAAGTTTAATTGCTGTAGATGATAAAGATATATTGCAAAAACTGCATAATGTTATAAATCCACCTGTAGGAGAAACTGCGCCAGCTATAATTTGTGTTTTAACACAGAGAATAAATGCATATAGAGATAAGTGTTTTGCAGTTCAGGACTATTCCGCAGCTATTGAAAATATGTTGCTTGCATTGGTGGAACTAGGGTATCAAAGCTGTTGGTATGAAGGACATATTACAGACGAAGATAAAATAGGTTATCAAATGGCGCAAATTTTAAATGTTCCTGATGATTATGAATTGGTCTGTTTTCTTCCGATTGGTATTCCAGAAGAAGAAAACATTTTGCCTAAAAAACGCCCTTTTGAAGAAAGAGCGTGGTTTAATACGTTTCCCGTTGATAAAAGATAAATTCCAGTAATACGCTCTGTTGATGTGCTGATTTTTCTACGATATACTCCTTCAAAAAGGAGTGTGCTCTTATGGGTAGAGAAATTTATGACATCATCAATGACATGGCAGAAGTATTAAATGCATC
>Ga0129312_1001149_pt1 | contig 16718 bp, 16 predicted proteins | sample O827metagenome_FD_94434 | JGI IMG/M metagenome (GOLD analysis project Ga0129312, IMG submission 94434) | Orangutan group fecal microbial communities from Wisconsin, USA - O827 metagenome | ecosystem: Host-associated > Mammals > Digestive system > Large intestine > Fecal | place: USA: Wisconsin... | reverse complement strand
TTGCTGCCTTTGCACGATGGAGATGAGACTTATGACTCGTGGAAGCCTTTGCTGAACACGCAAAAACAGCAGGCCATTCACTGACCTGCTGCCTCTTATCATGCGATATGCAATTATATCTGAAAGAAATCCATCTCCTCATTCAACCGTTCAGAGAGCACCTTCAGATTACCGGCTGCCTCTGCGAGCATATTGATCGTCGCATTCAGTTCCTCCATGGAAGCTGTCGTCTCCTGTGCGGATGCCGCGTTCTGCTCTGAGATCGCTGACAGGTTGGAGATCACATCTACGACCTGGGTACGTGCACGGTCACACGAACCTGCATCGCCACGGATCACATCCGTGCCCTCGCGGGATACCGTAATACCATTGTTCACCTCTGCGAAGCGCTCCTTGGTCGCATCCAGCTTCTGCTGCTGTTCTGCCACCAGTCCCTCTGCCTGCTCCATGACTGCCAGTGTCTGCTCTGACTCTGACAGCAGGGTATCTATGATCTGCTGGATCTCTGCCGCCGCTTCATCTGACTGCACAGCCAGCTTCTGGATCTCACCCGCTACGACTGCAAAGCCTCTGCCTGCCTCGCCTGCACGCGCAGACTCGATCGATGCGTTGAGTGATAACAGACTCGTCTGATCTGCGATGGATGTAATGAGTGTCGCTGCTGCACCGATCTTCTCGATCGATGCATTTGTCGTGCGGATCTGTTCTCCGATCCGTGCGATTGCCTCCGTAGTGCGGTCATTTGACTCGCTCAGCTCACGGATCGTCTTCTCGGATGCATTTCCTGCTGCTGTCATACTGGTCGATGTATCTGTCAGGTCACCGACACTATGTACGATATCCTCAATGACTTCACCCATCGTCGCGATCTCCTGTGATGCATTCTCGATCTCTTCTGCCTGTGATACTGCACCCTTGGAGATATCCTCCACTGCGCGGCTGATCTCATCCGCTGCCGCTGATGACTGTCCAGCCATCTCATCCAGGGAATTACCGGAAGTATACAGGGTATCTGAAGACTGTTTGAGCTGTCCTACGATCGACCGGAGCTTATCGAGCAACGTCTCGATCGCAACACCCATCTGACCGATCTCATCCTTACGCTTTAAGATACGCTCATCTATCGTCACATTCAGCTGACCTTCTGCAAGTGCACTCAGCATATCGGTAGCCTTCTTTAATACCTTTGCGATCACATTGGTGATAATGAATCCACCAATGTTGCACAGGATCAGGATAATGACTGCCAACGCAACCAGAGCAGTTACTTTCTGGTTGATATATACCGTTACATCCGTACACGGGCGTCCCGCAAACACAACGCCGACGACACTGCCGTCTTTGTTCTCCAACGGTACATACACCGCAAAATATGCCTCGCCCATGATCTCTATATCATTCGTCTTATACGTCTCTCCGGTCTGTACAACATTCCATACATCATCCGGGATATCGGTTCCGGTCGCACGGGAGCCGTCATCCTGCGTGATAGTCGTAGCCATACGCGTCTTACCCCAGCATAATGTCACATCTGCATCCAGATTCTCTGTGTAGATATCCATGGATTCCGGTGTCGGAATGATATTTTTATCACCCTTGTAGATGCATCCGTCGTCACCGAGTGTATAATCTCCTGCAGTCTCATTGTAGCCGCCCTTGATCGACTCAGCCATGAGCACCAGGCCATCGATCATCTCATCCTGCATACCCGTTCTCATGGACGATCTCGCATATAATACCGTCACCAGCATTGTGATCAGTGTTGGGAACACCACGAGAAGGATCAGGGTCACACGTATGCTGTGCCGCTTTTTACCGCGCGCTTTTTGCAATTTCTCTGTTCTGCGTTTATGCTTTGACGAAACCTCCCGATCTTCCTTCACCGGTTCTTCCGTCTGTACCTCCTGTACGCTTTCTTCTGTCTGATTTTCAACAGTATACACATCATCCATATTGTCTGTCCTCCTAGCTGTTGACAATACGATCTGCTACATTGATCTGCTACAAACTCATAAAACATCTTATAGCTGTGTCTCTACAAAGATATCATAGATTGAGCGGATCGCACGCTCAAAGTCATCATTGCTCACACCGATAATGATATTTAACTCACTCGATCCCTGATCGATCATCTTGACATTGACCTGTGCGTGTGCCAGTGCCGAGAAGATCCGTCCTGCCGTACCGCGCGTGGATTTCATTCCGCGACCTACGACTGCCACGAGCGCCAGCCCGCCTTCGATCTCGATCGTATCAGGCGCTGCATATTTATGGATCGCAGATAATACCTGCTGCTCCTTACCCTCAAAATCATGCTTCTGGACAAATACGGTCATCGTATCGATTCCGGAAGGCATATGCTCGATAGAGATATCATTATCCTCAAAAGCCTGCAGCACCTTTCTACAGAAACCGACCTCGGAATTCATCATGTCCTTATCGACATTGACTGCCACAAAATCTCTCAGACCCGCAATACCCGTGATCGTATACTCAGGCTGATGACAGGTACTCTCCACGATCATCGTACCGGGATCCTCCGGTGCGTTCGTATTCTTGATATTGATCGGAATACCCTCTTTTCTCACAGGGAAGATCGCATCCTCATGCAATACACCTGCGCCCATGTATGAGAGCTCACGCAGTTCCTTGTAAGTAATCGTATGAATGACTGCCGGATTGTCAATGATGCGGGGATCGGATACCAGAAATCCTGATACATCCGTCCAGTTCTCATAGATCGATGCGTGTACCGCACGTGCTACGATCGATCCGGTAATATCAGATCCTCCACGGGAGAAGGTATGAACCGTTCCATCTTCTTTTGCTCCGTAAAATCCGGGGATCACTGCGCTCTCGCTGTGCTCTAAGCGTGCTGAGAGGATCTCATTGGTCACATCTGCGAGGAAATTGCCGTCATTGTCAAAACGGATCACCTCTGCCGCATCGATAAACTCATAGTCCAGATATGCAGCCATGATCCTGCCGTTTAAATACTCTCCACGGCTTGCCGCATAATCTGATCCTGCTTTCGCCTTGAAATTCTTAGCGATCGTCTGAAACTCCTCATCCAGAGATAATGTCAGATCCAGACCTTTGATGATCGAATCATAACGATCCTTGATCTTGCCGAGTTTTCCGGAAAACTCCTTTCCCTCCTCTGCGATGCCATAACATTCGTAGAGCATGTCTGTGACCTTGGTGTCCTTCGCATTCCGCTTGCCCGGTGCACTGGGTACAACGAATCTGCGCGTCTCGTCTGCGCGGATGATCGCACCTACCTTCTTGAACTGCTCCGCACTGGCGAGGGAGCTGCCGCCAAATTTCACAACCTTAACCATTTTCTCTTTTCTCCTTCATAAATATCTAAAAAAATTTATCTTAAAAATTCTTTTATAATTCTCCTTCACGAATCTCTAATATACTACATTTATCGGTAAAAATCTATCTTTTTATCACAAATGAAGCCAAAAATTGAAGTCCGTATTTTTACAGAAGCTCCTCATCCGGTATCAGAATGATCTGCCCGCTCGCAAGTGACGCCCTCATATTGATAATCCTCTGATTCTCCGAACCTCTGAATTTCAAAGAAATATTCTTTTGATCCGCTACAAATTCACCGTCCACCAGAACATCGATGAGTGTCAGGATCTCGTCTGTGATAGCGGTATGCGCCCGGCTCTCCTGCCACAATTCATCGTCCAGCCGGTAGCCGGAATAGACCCAGATCGATTTCTGCGGATAACGTTCGCGGATCGCGCGGTACAACGGCAAAAGCGCTCTCTGGTTCTCCGGCTCAAATGGTTCACCTCCGAGCACCGTGATCCCCCGGATATAATCCGGCTCCAGTGCCTCAAGGATCTCGGCGGTCACAGCGTCCGTATATTCCTCTCCGTAAGTAAAATTCCATGTCTCCGGATTAAAGCAATCCTTACAATGATGCGTACAGCCTGACACAAACAGTGACACGCGCACACCGGGTCCGTTTGCGATATCTGTCTTTTTCAACGCGCCATAATACATCTCAATTCCTCCATTTTCTGCTGCTCATCTGATACATGCGCAGCAACGCATAACCAGTAAGCTAAGTATAACGTTTTTGATGTACCCATGCAAGCAATTGACAGATATTTTGTTTTCCGCTATTATCATAGACAGTAATAACTGTATATACATAATGACCCCAGTTACAATACAAGATAGAAAATAAGGAGATGTTACAAATGAGTTTTACCTATTTACGCCAGATCCCCTCACCCGGAGAGATCAAGACACAATATCCTCTGTCAGATCGTCTGGCTGCCATAAAAAAAGAACGTGATCAGCAGATCAGCGATATCCTCACCGGAAAAGACGATCGTTTTCTGGTCATTATCGGTCCCTGTTCTGCCGACAGCGAAGATCCGGTCTGCGAATATGTCAACCGTCTCGCAAAAGTACAGGAAAAAGTCAAAGACCGCCTGCTTCTCGTTCCCCGTATCTACACAAACAAGCCCCGAACAACCGGAGAAGGCTACAAGGGAATTGCCTCTCAGCCTGATCCAGAGAAAGCGCCTGATATGATCGCAGGACTGATCTCCGTGCGGAAAATGCATCTGCGTGCGATCAGCGAGAGTGAGCTGACACCTGCCGATGAGATGCTCTATCCCGAGAACTGGGAATATGTATCCGACCTGCTCTCCTATGTAGCGATCGGCGCCCGTTCTGTGGAAGACCAGCAGCACCGCCTGACTGTCAGCGGTTTTGATGTGGCATCCGGAATGAAGAACCCTACCAGCGGTGATTTCTCCGTTATGCTCAACTCCGTATATGCTGCCCAGCATCCGCATCATTTCACGTTCCGCGGCTATGAGGTAGAGACGACCGGTAATCCGCTCACACACGTTGTACTGCGCGGTGCCGTGAGCAAGCACGGAAATACGGTCCAGAACTATCATTACGAGGATCTCATGCGTCTGTCCGATATGTATAATGAGTGCGACCTGCTGAATCCCGCTGCGATCATCGATGCCAACCATTCGAACTCCGGCAAGAAATACGAGGAGCAGGTCCGCATCGTCAAAGAGGTCGTACATAACCGTCAGATCTCAGACACGATCAAAAAGCTCGTCAAGGGTGTCATGATCGAGAGCTACTTAGAGCCCGGCTGTCAGAAGATCGGTGATCATGTATATGGCAAATCCATTACCGATCCGTGTCTCGGATGGGATGCATCCGAAAAACTGCTCTATGATATTGCAGAGTCCTGCTAATATCATCCGGTGTGATCCTGAACACAAAAAACCGGAGGATACCATGACGTATCTTCCGGTTTTCTTTTTTACTCATTTTTATTCCAATTTCTACATCGCTCCATGCAATAGCTGTAACATCGTATGCAGGTCTTCCACTTCCATCTGTCCCGGCGCAGAAGCGCATCCCGCAGCGCCGAATGTCAGCGCCGAACCAAACACCTCTCCGCAGATACGGCTCAATACACCCATGCCTCCCATAGACATCGTGATCACCGGTCGCTTTGCATACACACGGTTCATCTCCTCAGTCGCATCGAGCAGCGTCAGGAGATCTCTCGTGCTATGCGGCATCACAGCAAGTTTTAACAGGTCTGCACCCATCTGCTGCATCTTATTCAGTCTTCCGATCATGTCTGCCTTATCCGGTGTCCGGTCAAAATCATGATTGGACGCAATCACATACACACCTGCATCATGCGCCCCCTCGATGATCCGGCTGACCGTATCGTCCCCGGTATAGATCTCTGTGTCGATCAGATCTACATACCCGGATCCTGCCGCTGCCAGATTGAGTGCTTCATAATCGGCCGGTGCGATCGCACGCTCACCGCCCTCCTTGGAGGTACGGAATGTCATGAGCAGCACGGTCTCTCCGAGAATCTCCCGCAGATTTTTTAAAATATCCAGTACTGCCTGTATATCCCCGGCCTGTTCGTACCAGTCCACGCGCCATTCCACAACATCGACCGGGATCCGGTCAAAGGAACGTGCCTCTGTCAGAATATCCTCCTTTGTCCTGCCGACAATAGGCACACAGATCTTAGGCATGCCCTCGCCGATCGTTATATTTCTTATCTTCAATGTCTTTAACATGTTATTCTTCAGACTATTATCCGCAACCGGAATCATCACTGTTATCCCTTCCTGTTATTACCCGCTATCCTATGTACCGATCACACACGCGGATGTGCACTCTTATACACTTCCCGGATCGTACGGTCTGACAACTGCATATAGATCTGTGTCGATGAGATATCTGAATGCCCCATCAGTTCCTGCACCGACTTGAGATCTGCACCATTTCCGAGCATATGCGCGGCGAACGAATGTCTCAGCGTATGAGGTGTGATCTCCTCCGTGAGTCCCGCCTGTCTGCCATAATGCTTTAAGAGCTTCCAGAAGCCCTGTCTGCTCATCGGCTCACCATTACAATTTGTAAAAAGTAACCGACAGTTCTCATCCGCTACCAGTTTCGGACGGCTCCGCTCCAGATATGCCTCCAGCGCTTTTCTGGCATTTGAACCGAACGGTACCGTGCGCTCCCTGCGTCCATCCCTGCAAGTCACATATTCCATCCGCAGATTGATATCCTCCAACTGCAATGACAACAGTTCTGATACACGGATCCCCGTCGCATATAACAATTCCATCATCGCCTTGTCCCGCAGATCCTTGGGCGCGCCTGATGACGGCTGATCGAGCAGTTTCACGATCTGCGCCTGGGAGAGGATCTCCGGTGGTTTCTTCTCTATTCTGGGCGGTTTCAGATCCTTTGCCGGATGATCCGTACGCAGCCCCTGCCGGACCTGCCATGCAAAGAAAGCCTTCATACTGGCGATCACGCGCGAGATCGTCGCAGCCTTGCGCCCCTGCGCTTCCAGTTCACGCAGATATGCCTGCAATACCAGACTGTCTGCCTGTTCCAGATCATCCATTCCCATGTCATGTACATACTCCATCAGCTTGTTGAGATCTCTGGTGTATGCGGCCGCTGTATTATCAGATATCTGTCTTTGTTCACGCATATAACTGATAAATGCATCGATTTCGTTCTTCATGTAACTATTGCCCCCACAGGCACTGTGAGATTTTCCGTCCCATTCACAGTGCAAATATGTGTTTATTATAACAACATGTTACAAAAAATGCAATTTATACGGTCTAAAATATTACAAAAGCATTAATATTTTTTGCAAAATCATAGGATTTATGTAAGATTCAAGTAACATTCCCATACATAATGCCAGTGTCAGCAGCAGGTATACACCCATATCCCGCCACAGGTTCCTGCGCCGTTGCTGCACGCACAGCATACACAGGCTCACAAACACCGGGACATATATCATAAACTGGGGGAACAGCGCGACCACACATAACAACAGACCGACCGATCCGAATGCACTGATCGCAAGGACGCAGAAATAACCATATGCAAAACCGCTCCATGCCACAAATACACCGTAAAACCACCTGCCACCCCGCATCAATCCTGCCAATACAAGACACAGAAAGATGGTGATACGGTTGCAGCCCACCTTCCACAACACATCATAATAGCTGATCTGCGTATATTCGAATTGTTTTAGAAAATAGCGCGTGAGACTTCCGCTCTTCTGGAAGCTCTCCGCGCTCAGAAAATTCGCTGTCACAATACCTGCCAGAAAGCAGGTCAGAAACACGATGAATAATTGCTGTTTGACGGATAGCTCGCGCGCCTGCATGATCGTCCGTCTCCTTTGACATCCTTTATCTCTAGTCTATGCGGTATTTATTCTTGTATGCCATGAGAGCAGCCACCGTCTTGGCATCCTGCACTGTACCTGCATAGATCATATCGCAGAGATCATCCAGTTCATAGCTTTCTATCTCCACAAATTCATCCGGATCGAGGTGCTGCTTGCGCTGTTCCAGATCATGCGCTACATACACATCTATGAACTCATCACAATACGCTACCGTCGTGCGCAGTGAGATCAGAAAATCGAGATGTTCACTATGATAACCGGTCTCCTCTTCCAGTTCCCTGACCGCACAGCGGATCGTCTCCTCCTGCGTATTGTCTCGTGCACCGGCCGGTATCTCTAACGTAATACGATCCAGCGCATTACGGAACTGGCGTACCATCACGATCCGTCCGTCCGGCAATACCGGTACGACAGCCGCAGCGCCCTTTCTGTGATGGATCAGGTCCCACTCGGCAGTCCTGCCATCCGGCATCTGCATCGTATCGCTGTAGAAATCCACAATTGCTCCCTTATACTTTAATGTCCGGTTGATCCGTTTGATTTGATTTTCCATCGTATATATAACCTCCTATCTATAATCCTGAAAAAGCAAAAGGCGCTAAGATAACATCTTAACGCCTTCAAATCAGTCACTTTTACGAATTCTATTTCGCATAATCTGTGACACGCGACTCGCGGATCACATTTACTTTGATCTGACCCGGATATTCTAACTCAGACTCAATCTGCTTTGAAATATCCCTTGCAAGAATAACCATATCAGCATCACTGATTTGTTCAGGAACTACCATAACACGAACTTCTCGTCCTGCCTGAACAGCAAAAGATTTGTCAACTCCCTTAAAACCGTTTGTAATATCCTCTAACTGCTGTAAGCGGTTAGAATATGTTTCCAATGTCTCTCGTCTTGCACCCGGACGTGCGGCACTGATCGTATCAGCAGCCTGTACCAGACATGCGATCAGAGACTGGGGCTCCACATCACCGTGGTGTGCCTCAACTGCATTGATGATCAGCGGTGATTCCTTGTACTTGCGACAAAGATCTACACCGATCTGAATATGTGAACCTTCCATATCGTGATCCACGGATTTACCAATATCATGTAACAGACCTGCACGCTTTGCGGTTCTGACATCCTCACCGATCTCACCGGCTAAAAGCCCTGCGATCTGTGCTACCTCAATCGAATGCTTTAATGCATTCTGACCGTAACTGGTTCTAAACTTCATACGTCCGAGCAGTCGTACCAGCTCCGGATGGATTCCATGGATTCCAACCTCTAAGGTAGCGGCTTCGCCTTCCTCACGGATCATGGTATCAACTTCCTTCTGGGCTTTCTCGACCATCTCCTCGATTCTGGCCGGATGGATACGTCCATCGACGATCAGCTTCTCCAGAGCGATTCGCGCTACTTCACGGCGAATCGGATCAAATCCGGATAGAATGACTGCCTCAGGTGTATCATCAATGATCAGATCCACACCTGTCAGTGTCTCCAGTGTACGGATATTTCTACCCTCGCGGCCAATGATCCTTCCCTTCATTTCGTCATTGGGAAGCGGAACTACGGAAATCGTAGTCTCTGAAACATGATCCGCTGCGCATTTCTGAATTGCAGTCACCACATAATCCTTGGCTTTCTTTCCTGCCTCTTCCTTAGCGCGGGTTTCCATCTCCTTAATGAGTTTTGCAGTGTCAAGTTTTACATCATCTTCAACGGTTTTCAAAAGAAATTCTTTTGCTTGTTCGGAGGTCAAACCTGAAATTCTTTCAAGTTCCTGTACTCTCTGTTCATTGAGTTTTGCAACTTCTGCTTTCTGCTTTTTGATTTCTTCTTCCTTAGCTGCAAAGCTTGCCTCGCGTCGTTCAATCGAATCGAGCTTCTTATCCAGATTGGACTCTTTCTGCTCAACACGGCGCTCTGCACGCTGAATCTCAGATCTGCGTTCCTTGATCTCGCGGTCTAATTCATTCTTGGTCCTGATAGACTCTTCCTTGACCTCTAAGAGAGATTCGCGTTTCTTTGCCTCTGCAGTCTTCACCGCGTCGTCAATGATCGATCTTGCACGTTCTTCTGCGGAACCGATCTTGGAATCAGCTTTTTTCTGCTGTACCTGATTCACAATAACGACTGACACAACTGCAGTAATAACTAAGGTGACCAGAATAGCAACTATCATCGTAACAATACTTACCATCGCAGGAGCACCTCCTTATTAAGTTTTCATTGTACATATAACAAAAAATTCGTACATCTGTCATAACTACAACATATAAATTTTATCCTTTATTGTATATTATGTCAAGTAAATTCTTTATTGCAGCCGCAGTTCCCGACAGATATCCGAACTGCGAAAACCTCTGCGCTGTAAATACCCGTACATCCTGCGCTGCTGCGTCTGATCCGCTGTCTGTGGATCGTAATGACGTTTCTGTAACAGTTCACGGATCATCTCCGTCTCATCCCGCTCATCGGCATAGGATTCGAGCACCCGGTCTGCCACTTCTCTGTCTATCCCCTTCTGCTGCAATTCCATCCGCAGTCTGCCTGCGCTCTTTGCCGTACCGCGCAGGCGGACATAACAGTCCGCATAACGCTCATCATCCACATAATGGTAGCTTTTGACATAAGCGACCGCCTCATCGATCAGATCTCCGGGGTATTCACTCTCGGCCAGCTTCCGGCGCAGTTCCCGCTCGCTGCGATCCATGCGCTCGAGCAGGTGCATCGCACGCTTTTTCGCACGCTTTCCGATCACATCACGACGGATCTGTATGTACTGCTGCTTAGTCAGCACCATGCCCTCTGACAGATGCAGGCTGCGCACCTCCCCCGGATAGAGGATCCAGATCTCTCCGTTGTCCAACTGCAGTCTGCGCTTTTCCTTTGATGGCTGTCCGATGGCTGTGATCACCACATCCGGCATACCCGGTTACTCCTCAGCCTGATCAGTCTCTGCTGCCGGAGTATCCGCTACCGGCTCACCGATCCCATAGTGTGCACGTACTTTAGCTTCGATCTCTGCACAGATATCCGGATGCTCTGCCAGAAACAGCTTCGCATTCTCGCGACCCTGACCGATCTTGTCTCCTTCATAGGCATACCATGCCCCGGACTTATTCACGACATCGATACCCGCTGCCAGATCGAGAATATCTCCCTCTTTTGAGATACCCTTACCGAACATGATATCAAACTCTGCCTCACGGAACGGAGGTGCTACTTTGTTCTTTACGACCTTGACACGTGTATGGTTTCCGATCACCTCTCCGGCCTGCTTGAGCGCCTCCACACGGCGGACATCCAGGCGCACAGATGAATAAAACTTCAACGCACGTCCTCCGGTCGTTGTCTCCGGATTACCAAACATCACGCCTACCTTCTCACGCAGCTGGTTGATAAAAATCACGATACAATTGGACTTACTGATCACAGCCGTCAGTTTACGGAGCGCCTGTGACATCAGACGCGCCTGCAGACCAACATGTGAATCACCCATATCTCCGTCGATCTCGGCCTTCGGAACCAGGGCTGCCACAGAATCCACAATCACGATATCGACCGCTCCGGAGCGTACCATCGTCTCCGTGATCTCCAATGCCTGCTCGCCGTTATCCGGCTGTGAAATATACAGATTATCGATATCTACACCGATATTTTTGGCATAGACGGGATCTAATGCGTGCTCTGCATCGATAAATCCCGCGATGCCGCCTGCCTTCTGCACCTCTGCGACACAGTGCAGTGCCACGGTCGTCTTACCACTGGACTCCGGTCCATAGATCTCGATAATACGTCCCTTCGGAAGTCCGCCGAGTCCCAGTGCCAGATCGAGACTCAATGATCCGGTCGGAACGGTCTCTACATTCATTGCTGCGGAAGGATCACCCAGCTTCATCACCGAACCCTTTCCGTACTGCTTCTCGATCTGCGCGATCGCCGCATCCAATGCTTTTAATTTATTTTCGTCTGCCATGATAATCTCCTTGTATTTATTTTATATATTAGAATCATTCTCTATGCTTCGCGCCAAACATCGAACATCCGTTCGTGTCTATGGCTATAATAATACACTTCATATCAAATGTCAACAGGGAAAACGACTGTCTAAAGGAAAAAAGAACACCCGAAGAACGAGTGTCCTCATTATATCCTGTCCTATCACCTGTGTCAAGCCAGTTCGCAACAGTTCAGCCCACATCATTCGTCAAGATGCCTGACAGCTTCTGTGCCACGATATGAAACAGCCCTACCACCACTACTGAAGCTGCCACCAGAATCAGTTCATAGCGGTACTCACATGTCAGATATCCTGCATATCTCATGAATTTACGTATCGTCACATGCACCAGATACAGATCTAAGGAACGTTCGCCAAACCAGTTTAATACGGCTACCGGCCATTTGAATGGAATCCTTGAAAATATCCATGCTATAGCTGCACAGCAGCATACATTAAAAGCACCTGTCGTATAACGTGATATAATCAGTGAAGGTGACGGAAGCATCATCAGAAATATCACTGAAACAGCCATCAGGATTCCCCATTTCCAATCACTGGAACGTTTTTCATAACTGGATCTTCCGTAAAAGCAGCCTGCCAGAAAGACCGGCACACGCAGCAACGCGATATTCGTCATATTAAAGATACGATTTTCATAAAGCTCCAGCAGTACTGCCAGAACCGTAAATGCACTGACCATTGTCAGCAGCCGTATCTCTCCGTCCCATGCATCCCGTGCGCTGTCCACAATCGAAAAGACATACGGATAGATCAGATAGCAGACAAGCATCAGTCCAACATACCAGTACCAGCGGATGCCTCCCTTGAAAAACGAAAGAAATGTCACGTCCTTACACAGTTTCCAGATACTGGTTTTATTCAGAACCAGATCGTACACTACCCAGGACGGCAGCGCTATCAGCACATACGGAATCAGCAGCCTCACCAGTCTCCTGCGATAAAACCTGCCAACATCCGGATTTTTCTTCATTGCATAATACAGTCCGCATCCCGATAAAAAAAGGAATGCATCTACACTGGAGGAACCAATATAATTCCAAAACCAATAGACCCATCCTCCCATATGCTTGTGATATATGTAACAATCTTCCGTAAAATGAAACACCACGATCAGAAGTGCGGACAATCCCATCAACGCACTTCGGTATTTCGAAATTAATTGCCCTTTTTCCATCATTTATATATTCATTACAGGCCAGCGATTGCCCGCTGACCTGCCCCTGTCCCATAGTTTAATTACGACTCCACCTTCTGGTCACGCAGCACTGCCGCCTGCTGTAACAGATCCAGCACCTCTTCCTTTGTGATCACGCCGATGCTCTTTCCTGCAAACATACCCAGGTTCATCGTCACCAGCATCGGTATGCTCATGACCTGATATTTGAGTGCCAGTCCCGGCTGCTCATCGACATTGACCTTGCCTACCAGATAATCATCCGCATACTCCTCTGAGATCTGCTCCACGACCGGGCTGAGCATCTTGCAGGGACCGCACCAGTCTGCATAAAAATCGATCAATACCGGTTTTTCGCTTTTCATTACTATCTCATCAAAATTGTCCTCTGTAATCTGAATCACTGCCATAAAAGATCCTCCTTTTGATTGTACCTATCACATTAGTTCCGACCGAATTCGGACAACTGCAATCCCTTATTCCGATCCAGTGTCATGCCGACACTCCATGCATTGACAAATAGCAGCAACGGATTTCCCTTGAGATCCATGATCTTTTTCATATCCGAAGTACCGGTCAGGCTGTCCATATCTACCTCTTCCTTATTCGCTATCCAGCGGATATGTTCATACGGCAGATTCTCCAATCGGATATCTACATTATACTCAGTTTCCAACCGGAATTTCAAGACATCAAACTGAAGAACACCGACAACGCCGACGATGATCTCCTCCATGCCGCCCTTATACTCCTGAAAGATCTGGATTGCACCCTCCTGGGCGATCTGATTGACGCCCTTGACAAACTGCTTGCGCTTCATGGAATCAATCAGGCGCACACGTGCAAAATGCTCCGGTGCAAATGTCGGAATACCCTCAAATTCAAACTTCTCTTTTGCAGTCGTGAGTGTATCTCCGATCGAGAAAATACCCGGATCAAACAGTCCGATGATATCTCCGGCATACGCCTCATCCACGATCTTGCGTTCCTGTGCCATCATCTGCTGTGGCTGTGACAGCTTGATCTGCTTGCCACCCTGCACATGATACACTTCCATGCCCGCATCGAATTTGCCGGACACGATACGCATGAATGCGACACGGTCACGGTGATTCTTGTTCATATTGGCCTGGATCTTGAAGATAAATCCACTGAAATCCTCAGAAAACGGATCGATCTGTCCGATATTGGACTGTCTCGGCAACGGCGCATAGGTCATCTGTAAAAAGTGCTGCAGAAAATCTTCCACACCGAAATTCGTCAATGCAGAGCCGAAAAATACAGGCGACAGCTCACCCTTTGTGACCAGTTCCTGATCAAACTCGGCACTCGCTCCGTCCAACAGCTCGACCTCGTCTAACAGCTGCTGCATATAGTCTGCCCCGATCACGGATTCTAATTCAGGCGCATCAATCGGAATGATCGTCTCCTCGCCTTCTTTGGTTCCCTTTCTGGTATCGGAGAAGATACGGACACTCTTCGTATTGCGGTCATAGACCCCCTTAAAACCTTTTCCGGATCCGATCGGCCAGTTGACCGGACAGGTCGCGATCCCCAGCTCGTTCTCGATCTCATCTAACAATTCAAATGTATCATTGGCATCACGGTCCATCTTATTGATGAATGTAAAGATCGGAATGTGACGCATCACACATACCTTGAACAGCTTTCTCGTCTGTGCCTCGACACCCTTTGATCCATCGATGACCATGACCGCAGAATCCGCTGCCATCAGTGTACGGTAGGTATCCTCCGAGAAGTCCTGATGTCCCGGTGTGTCCAGAATGTTGATACAATAATTGTCATAATGAAACTGCAGTACAGACGAAGTAACGGAAATACCTCTCTGCTTCTCGATCTCCATCCAGTCGGACACCGCATGCTTTGCAGTCGCTTTTCCTTTTACGGAACCAGCCTCATTGATAGCTCCTCCGTAGAGCAGGAATTTCTCTGTCAATGTCGTCTTTCCTGCATCCGGGTGGGAAATGATCGCAAAGGTACGTCTTTTTTCTATCTCATTTTTTCTGATATTCGCTGTGTTATCTGCCACGAAAGCTTCCTCCAAATCGGTATGTTGTATGTTAATTATAATATATCCGCAATTACTTATATTATCGGTCACTCCCGCATTTGTCAAGCAATATCAGCACACAGATGGGACCCGGCATCTGCCGGATCCCACCCTGTCAAAAATCTTTTTTTATTCTACTCGGGCTGCACGATCGGTGTGATCACGATATGCTCCGGTGCGACCTCGGTCTTTCGCGCAACGATATCCTCCACCTGTGCCCGCTTGGCATCTGTCACCTCACCCATGTTCAGTACGACATCCGCGCCGCCGTCCGAGCTCATGCTGACAACGACATCCGTAAATCCTTTGGCTTCCAGCAGCATCTCTGCCGCAGCTTCCTTTTCCGCGATATCGGTCAGCGCTACCATTTTATCGACGGCATCCTGCTTCTGCGCCTCCGAGAGTGATTCGCTGTCTATGATCGCGAGCAGACGCTCCTTATTCTCCGAGCGCACCTGTTCACGGTTCATCTTCATCTCTACAGCAAAATTGACATTATCCACTACAGCGCCGGTCAGCACGGTCTCACCCGGATTCTCCACACTCGTCTCTGCGGTATCCTGCGCGGTATCCTTCTGCGCCCCGTTGTCTTCATCAGCCGCCTCTGTCTCGTTTTTTGCTGTATCCAGCGCCGGATCTTCGGTATCCGTAAATATCTCATCATTTAAGATCGCATCCTCATCCGAGATATCGTACGTCTCCTCCGCTACGTCCTGACTCGTCGCCTCGGCAAGATCACTCTCATTTCCATATGTATAACTCACGTACCCCGCCGCAGCGATCATCAATGCTAACGCCGTGATGATCATCTGGTTTTTCTTAAAAATTTTCATGCTCGCTAACCTCCTGCATCGACATCTTGACTATTGTAATCTTATGCGCTTCGAGCGGGAATAATGCCATCACACTCTGCAAAATATTCTGCTTTACGAGCGAATTGCCGCCACCCTGCGCGACCACCAGCACACCCTCCACCTGCGGAGTCATCCGATTCGAGACATAAGGTGTCTCATCGCTGCCGTTTTTCGTATACACGGTACTCTCGGAATCATCTGTCGCAGCATCCCCTGCACCGCTGCGGTGCGAGGTATCCTTTTCGACGACCTTTTCCCCTGTATCCTTCAGCGTGAGCATAACGCGCACCTGCCCCACTCCATCGATCATGGACAGTGTCTCCTCCAGGCGCTGCTCCAGACCAGCCGTAACTGATTCCGTCTGGCTGCCTGCTGCCGCCTCTGTCCCTATACCTGTCTCAGCAGTATCCGCATCAGATGCGGTATGATCCGCTGCGATACCGCCTCCGGCCGAATCACCTGCCCCGCTATTATCTGTTTTTCCGGCTGGCAGTGCGATCACGAGGAGCAGCAATCCGACGATCCCGATGATCAGCCATGTATTTTTATCCTTATATTTTTCCCGATACAGCTTTTTCCACCTGTCTGTCCATTTTTCCGTACTCATTCCACTACTACCTGCCCTTTCTGCAATCCATATACATCGCATATATAGTCCCGGAGCTGTTCACCGTCTCCGGTCATTTTTTCCTCGATCCGCACCTGTTCCGGTTCATCATTCTCATCGAGTGTCACTGTGATCCTGTCGATCTGCAGCAGACGTTCATTCGCCGCCTCTGCGAACTGCTCCTCCAGTGCCTGCTCGTAATGCCTGCGGTACACCTGCGCCTGC
>Ga0129312_1001147_pt1 | contig 16731 bp, 16 predicted proteins | sample O827metagenome_FD_94434 | JGI IMG/M metagenome (GOLD analysis project Ga0129312, IMG submission 94434) | Orangutan group fecal microbial communities from Wisconsin, USA - O827 metagenome | ecosystem: Host-associated > Mammals > Digestive system > Large intestine > Fecal | place: USA: Wisconsin... | reverse complement strand
TTTTCATGTTGTTCATCAGCTTCTTGCGGCAGGTCAGCCAGGTGTCGGAGGGGACGATACCCTCATGGGGAGCCAGTACCAGCATTTGGTCTTTTAAGTCGTTTTTCTTGCTGGCCTTTACATTTCAAACCACATAAAACTTTCTATTACTCCGCCCACAAATAGAGCCATTTGCCTGTATGCTGAGTTTATCCTCCTCACTCATTATAGCACTAGTCTTTGGCAACAAAATATTGAATAACCTGAATAATATAAATAATTGCAAGCATTAGAAATAATGCTTGCAATTAAAATCAATATATACACTTTGTAAGCCACCTGGAAATTATTCAAACTCCCTACAGGTTAAGTTATTTCCTGTGTTTGATTCGATTATTGCTTTCGGAAAAAGCGTCTTCTTGTCTATTTCTTTTTATTATTTTCAGTTTTCAAAATTTCAGGTATCATTCGGGTATCACGAATGGGTATCAATGTACCTACTGGTATTATGGCTCTGCTAAAAGGAATGTGCAAGAGCTTTTTACTTTCTGCCACAACACTTCTTATACTTCTTTCCTGACCCACAAGGACATGGATCATTCGGATATATCTTCTTTTCTACATTCACAACATTTCCACCCAATCCATTAGGATAGAGTGAAGTAGATATAATATCCGCACTTCCTTCTAAATCAACAGGTATCCCCATCTCTTTTAGTTGTGGTGCTGCATCTCTTAACATCGCCGCCGCATGAGAGCTTCCCGGCACGATTGTTGGCATTCCACCGGTAAATTCTCTTCTTATCAGTTCATTTGGCTTATGACCTCTGTTTTCTTTCATTCTTGTGTTGTTATGAGCTTCCATAAGCAAACCCACAAACTCATTCATTTGCTTTTCACTCTTAAACACCACATCTGCTTCTGTCATTTTACTAATCACATCCGCAGGTGATTCCCCTTCGTAACTGTTTGCCCATACCTGTAGACACCACGAAACAGCCTGCTCATATGGTAAATCTAGTTTTCGCATAAAAAATGTTTGTAATTTTTTATACGCCAATGAACTTTCCTCATATCCTATTCTACAAATTTCTTCAATCTGCTGTACCGATGGTATATAAAAATCTTTATCCATTTGGCTATCCAACAGATATCCCACTTCATCATTCTCCAGTATTGGTATATGTATAAACAATCCTTTTGAAGAATAAATCGGATCGTCCTTCGGCCAATCTTGTAATCCCAAGCTTCTCATCGGGAAAATACACGATTCCACAATATCTATCGGCATTTCCCATAGCATAGCAATCATTTCATCTATGGTATCCTTAACCTTTAATTTGTATAACTCGTAGATAACTTCCACAGGCGCAATTCCATAATAGTTTATAAAAAAATGAACGCATTTCATCATCCATCCCTTTTTTAATTGCTCTGCCCTAAATGCTTCATCATCAATTCGTTTAAAAACTGCAGACACTTCTTCAAAGACACAAAATCTGTCTGATATTTCTTCAAAAGCTCCGAGCCAGTACATATGCAACTGCATACTATCCACTACTTCATTTATAGAAACATCCTGCGGTGTGTCACATGCTTTGCGAAAAAGAATCATTTGCTCCTTGGTCAAACATGCTAATCTGCTTCGAAGCATATCCTCTGCACAGAAACATTCAAGAATCCGTTCTATGAGTGCAGCTTTACGAAGTCCTGAACATTTTCTTAATTCAAAGCTTCTTGCCTGCTCTAATAACTGTTCTTTTGTATATTCTTCTAAATGCTCTTTTAATAACATATAGTTTCCTCCAATGCAGTTCAATTCTTCAGACATTATACCGTTTAGCTTTTATTACAGCTCTATAAACTCATATCTACCTGATCCATAACCAGTTACTTTCTTAATCACTTTTGCAGCTTTCATCGCATTCATAACATTTGTTGCCTTTGATTTCGAGCAACTTAACCATTCCTGAACATTTGCCTGTCCAAATGGAACGCCTGTACCGCATGCGCAAAATACCTGTTCAATATTCTTAATAAACTTATCTGTTATTTCCGCTTCTCTGAATAATGGCATATATTTTTCAAAAGTGTTGCTTACTTTCTGAGCATTATTGATTACTTTTCCAGCCGCATTGCTTACTTCTTTAAGCGTGTTGCACATATTTTTTGTGGCATTGCTTACTTTTTCTTGAGCGTTGCTTACTTTTCTAAACATTGTAACCTTAATTCCATCGCCAAATTCTTCAAAGAGTGGTTCTGATAATCCATACTCAGCGCACCTATTATATAGCCTTGGAATTCCTGTTCCCCATGATTCAATAATATGCATATAATGAAATGCCTCTGCAATAGCTTCATTCCTGCATCTTGATTTGCCCATTTTTGCTGTCGCTATATCAAGACCTCCGTATAACATTCCCGGTGACAACACTTCAATCCTATCATCAAAAATGCAGACCTGTACACAAGCTTCATCAAGATAACTTCTATGAACTACTGCATTTGCCACCATCTCTCTGATAGCTTTTGTAGGTAATTCATATTCCTCACTTCTGTATACGCCGTTTATTTCTGCACCTAAGTTAATATGTCTTAATATAAAATGGTACGCATCATCCACCTGTTCGTATATCGGTCCTGTGAATTCTTTTTGGTCTATAAATATATCTCTTGTAGTACCTTTGAACAATGCGCACTGAACCTTCGCATTTCTATTCTTATTATCTGTCATAAGTTCAAATGCATTTGTAACGCTAAATTTTTTTCCAGACTTACTAAGCACCCCAAAGTCTTCCAGCTTTTCAAGCGTCATATCCTTTACTTCTGCTTTTTCATCCTCAGATTTACAAGCTTCGAGTGCAATACGCTTCATTTCTTTACATAAATGCAACGCTTTCTTTTCATCATATTCTTTCCCAATACAGAGCATCTTATCATAGGACAGATTCTGCCCTTCAAGTTCTAATTCCTTTAACTTTCTTGCATCTGCCGGTCTACTTGTCCCATTTATTCTAATATATGCGGTTGTTTCTTTGCCTTTACTTGCAATATAATATGGTCTGAATTTACCCGGAACAACCTCTACCTCAAGAACAGTTTTCCCTTCTAAGGTTCTCATTGTAATATCCGGATCTATCTGCGGTGTACATGCATCAGAAATCATATTAGAAATACTGTCTGACAACTTAAATGGATTCTGGTCGCCAATACCATATACAATATTGGTTTCATCTTCAATTCCAACAATAACTTTGCCACCGGATGTATTGGAAAACGCAATAATATCCTTAAGAAATTTCTCATGATTCCCCGGTATTTCTCTTTTGAATTCTATATTTTTATCTTCACCAAAAAATTCTTTTTTTACCACGTTTTCACCTTCTTCGCTCTAGCAATAATTTTTATCATCCAACATTCAACTTACTTATCTGTAAATGCTGGTGATTTCTTACTAATGCAATAATTCCAATTAAGGTCATTAGGATTGACTGGCTCATATCCACACATTAACATAGCATCTTTAAACTCATTATTTGTCAAATATAACCCAGTATCCTTTTCAAAAATATGTTTTAAACTATAACTACTTTTATCATAATTTGGCGTTTTTATTCGTATAAGTTTTGACTTAATCCACTCACATACCATTTCAATTTCTTCCTTTGCATGGTCTGTAATCAATGCATCATCAACACTACCATTTTCATCACTATATGGTCTACCATTTTTTATCATAACAATATATCCTTTCTTAAACCTCAGGCGGAATAGGCGGCATCACAACAAACATTGATTTCAATTCATCAATAGTCCCAGCCTTAACCCATTCAGGCATTCCCGCTTTCCAAACCAAACTATCCGCAGAGAACTGTCCTGCCAAAACCATCTGCTTCAATGTATTAATGTCATACGGACCTGTTGCCTGACCATTGACAGCTACATTATATGTAACCACCGAAACCGGAGGCGGTGTTACTACACCTTGAGTGGTTTGATTCATACCAGCCATTGCACTACTCATAGTTCCAGCAATATTCTGTCCTACAACACCTCCTACAGCCATACTTGCCATCATAGCAGCTGGATTAAATCCACCGCCACCGTTACCACCTAAATCTATGCTACCCGCACCATTTGTCCCCATCTGACCTAATGCATTTGCACCCGCAACACCAACCTCTGCCTGCTTCTCCACTTGAAATGCTCCAAGGTTAGCTGACTGTGTCGCTTTATGTTGTGCATACTGACTTTCTTCCCTCTGAATACGCAATGTTTCCTCGTAATTCTCGGCTTCAATACGCTGTTTATCATGAATATCCTTAACTTTTGCAGCCGTTTCAGCTTTAATTGTTGTCGCTGTAACATCTTTTGTCACGGCCATAAGCTGTCGATAGCCATCACTGCATTTATCAATTTCAATTACGCTAATATCTATCCCCGATACAACAACACCATACGTTTCCTTCAATCGCTCGCTTAATTCATATTCTATCACATCATTAATCTGGGCTATTTTACTTTCTATCTGCACCAAAGGAATATTGTGTGTCGCCGGAGCATTTGCAACAGTGTCTTTAACATAACGATTTATAGTATCACGAATTTTTCTCTGAAAATCTTCAAGATTAAAACTACTAAGTCTATGCAATTTAATAAATTCTCTATAATCACTAATTCCAAAGCTCACTGTACCTCTTACAGCGACTGGCACTCCAAAATCCATAAATCTGGGATCATAAACATCAAAGAAAGGCACTCCAAACTTCACTTGAATAATGCGTGCCAAATTGATAAAATATACCTCTGCCTGAAAAGGTGTTCCTCCATCATAGGCCAAACCTACAATACTGGCAAGAACTGGAAAATTTGCAGTTTTAATTGTCTGGTCGAATGGTCCTACTATAAAGTCCTGCATAACTCCATTCGTTTGTTTGTATACAAATACTGCTACTTCTCCATCTTTTACTCTTAATGATGACCCCCAACGTATAGCATTTTCTCTGTTATTATTTCCCTGTTGTGCTCTTGCTGGATGCCATTTCCAAATCAAATATGATGGTTCATCACATCGAATTTCATCCATAAATCCGCCTGTTTTTGATTTATTAAACAAACCCATAATCATTCATCCTTTCATCAGTTATACTTTCATCTTCAATTCTTTTAGTTTGTCAAAATACATTCTCTGTATCTCCATAAATAGGAGATTTCCTGGCAATGAAGTCTCTGCTTTATGATATGCCTATTGCATTTTAGCAACTCTCACCTCGCCAATTTTCTTGAGTGGACAACCTAATAATTTGCATTGCTAATATGTATGATATATAATAACAATCTCCACCTCTGGCGAATAATATGAAGTTTCTTTATAATCCGTACCCCCATTAATAGTTACCTCTTCAACTTCTCCATCTTTCGTTATCCATCCAGTTATTAAATCTCCTACTGGTTCTAACTGAATGTTTATAAATCCTTGTTTTTCCAGTTTTTTCTTTACATCCGCATAATCCAGTCCAACCAAATCTTCTTTAGAATAATTTACAGCTATTTTTCCTTCATCTGTAGCCTGCTTTTTATCTATTGTTTCCAGTAAAGATTCCCTGACTGCTTCCCATTTTTCTTCACTTTCTGTTGACCAATCGCTATCATCTATAATCTGTTTTGCCTTCATTCTCGCCTTTTCATATTCACCATCTTCTATATAGTTCTCCACCTCTTCAACCAACTTATTAAGCTCATATTCTTTAATCTTATGAGGTATAGACCATGAACCTATGAACAAAAAAAATGCAATAAATCCTAGTGCAATAAGTATCCATTCTTTATTTTTTTCAAAGAATCTTGAAAATTGTTCTCTTCTCTTATCAGTTTTCTTGTCTCTTCTGATAGACTCTTTCTGTCGTTCTTTCTTCTTAACTACTTTGCTATTTTCCTTCTTTTTTCTTAAGAACAAATCATAACATCTATCAAACTCTGCCAAATCTCCATACAGAACTTTTGCTTTTTCATGAGCTTGCTCAAATTTCACTGACCATGCTTCCGAAATATCTGCCTGAAAGCTATTTTCAATATTTGTTGATGCCAAAATCATAAATTCAATAATATCTTCTCGTGTATTAGGAATCGGAAATGTTCTTATTAGGCTAGCTTTCATTGCATCTGTTGGTGCATTCTCAAGTTTTGTCGCTAATTCCATAACAGAATTTAATGGATTAGAGCCCCGAAGTTCATAACCACAGGAGGGACAATTTGCCGTAAAACTTGGCATCTCTTCACCACATTTTGGACACTTCACAATCTTACCTGCCCATTCCTGTTTTCGCTGTTTCTTATTTGTAGTAGTTCCAACAGCCACCCCACACTTAGAACAAAATTCAGCATCATATGCTAATTCTTTTCCACAGTTTGTGCAATGCCGTATTTTCCCATATACACCAATATTATCAATGCTATCAAATTTAAGAAACAGATCTCCCTTTTCTCCATTTGGAGCAATTTTCCCCAGTCCTTTTAAACGCATAGTGTTTTCTCTAGTAATAGAGTTAGGAATCTCTACGCAAATCATCTTATTTAAATGGTTTATATAAACTGAATTTTCTGTTTTTGAATCTATCGAACCTTCAAGTTTAACAGATACCGACATTGTTACATCAAGTTCCATTGTCTATCCTCCACATATATACATAATCAATTTTATTCACTTTCAATCTTTATTGCATCACATATATCACCTATATTACAATCCAAATACTCGCATATGCGAAGAAGCACAGACAATGCCACTTCTTCATTTTTTCGCATCTTTGTCATTGTTCCAGTAGCTATATTCAAATCCTTCCTAAGCGTAGCTGGCGAAATATCTCTTTCAACTAATAATATCCACATTTTTTTATAACTTATTTTCATTGCTACCACCTTCAAATCATTCGGCTATCATTCACATATTTGTACCTACTCACTTTTATTATACATCCACTTGCCAAAAAATCAACATTTTTTGATATTTCTTCACTATTTCTTCGCAATTTCTTGCCAGCTATGTTCGTGAAATCAAGAAATCAAGATGAATTGCAACACGAAAATGATGAAACCAATGATGAAATCAAGAAATCAAAACCGAAATGTGAATCGTAAAGTGAATTTTTAAATTAAAAAGGGATGAGTTCTCCGATAAGCAGAGTTCCTCATCCCCATGCTCCTATCTCCCCCCCTTCCAATCCTCATACGCTTTCCACAGCCTTTCCTGTTCTCCGTTCAGCCTCAATATCTCAGCCAAATCTCTTCCCATAGCCTCAATATTGGCATCCAGCGTTTCCATGGTACCTACACGCATTGCTGCACTTATCTCATGCTGTAAGGCTTCCTTTGAATACTGCACCTTCGTTTCCACATTCATATATCCGCATACGGAGTAGCTGTACCCGTTATCCGTATCCCGAAATACAGGTGCAACCTCACCAACGGAAGTTTTCCACCTCATCAGTCTCGGGAACCAACATAAGCCTTCTTTTATCATCTCCTTGAACCGCTCCAGCAGTTTCCCAAGTTCATAAAGTATTCCCCTATAACTGTTACCGGCATCAAGCCTGCCATCTTTTTCCACGGCAGTTGCATATTCTTCTATAGTGGGTGCAAGCAGATGAAACATTCCAACAAACCGCTTCATCTGTTCCAGAACCTTTACCGCCCTGTCTGCCTGATGCTGTTTTTCCTCCAACTCATCCTTCGTATAATCAAGGATTGCACTCTGAAGCTCTATCGAACTCTTTATATCGGCAAGACTCTTTTCATTCCTGTCAATATCATCTCCCAGAAGCTCCAATTTCTCCATTTCCTTTGCAACCTTGTACTCTGCAACAGTCAGATCGTGATTTCTTCCTTTCGATTTCTCTTTTATCTGTTCTCCGAAAACAACGGATACTTTCTCATCGATAAATTCACGCAAATCTCCTTGGAGAATCTTTGACAGCGTATAAGGCGTAAACACTGAGCGTTTTGACACCTGTTTACGCAGACTCTTCTTAAATCCCGTTGCAACAGGCACACCGACCACATGCATATGTGGACTTTCTTCATCAAAATGGCTGACTGCATTTGCTACCTTAAAATCCGGCATTCTGTCCCGTAACTCATCCAGCAGCAGTTTGAAGATTCTTTTCATAAAAATCTTGTTGTCCCCATGTTCCTGCCAATACTTCATATCTCCCACCTGAAAGATAATCTCCACCGCCATATCCTGTGACTTCTCGGATACATATTCATAATAATCTGAAATCTTTCTGTCTTTTCTGGTCTGTTTGTCATTGTATTCCTTCAGAACCCGGTCAAATTCATCATGATATACTTTTTTGACATCCTTCACCAGATTTTCCGTTCCGTACAGCAGCATAATATTTTCTGCACTGTACTCGTCGGATTTATATTTCCTGAGATTGTGCTTTGCCACTCCTTCCAGTTTTCGTTTCGTGGTAATTGCACTTTTCCCATTGCTCACATGAGCGACATAAGAAATACCTCCCATGCAACTCCTCCTTATCTGTAACTTCTCCCGGAGATGCTGTTATCATCTTTGCTCCGCCACAGATGATAACCCCCTAGCAGTTTTGGCAAGCCAAAACATCGGGGGCTCTCCGAGGGTAATATATAATACCTAATGATACTGCCTTATCACCTGATGCAGTACAACCTCCTCAGCCATCATCCTCGCCTGTGTCCGCAATTGATACATCTCCCAAAACGATTGCCTGTTCTTTGGCTTATGACTGCTCAACCACTTACTTTCGATTGCCTCCAACAGCTCATATGCCTCCTCATCAATCTCCGTTGCCTTATCCCACAGTTGTCCGAACCTCACAAGATTTCTGTATCTGTCCGGATGTTCCGTTTCTATAAACTCAATCCACATTCGTCCGTATTTTCCTATATGAATCGGCTTAACAGCTTCCTCACTTACGGATAAAACAGGATACAGCAGTCCGTCATACTCTTTATATTCAATTCCCAGTTTCTCAAATGTTGTCATAATAATCCTTCCTTTCCGGCTTAAGACCGCAACATCGCAGTGACTTTGTATTTTGCAACCTTGCAGTCTAAGAATGCAAAGTCTGACACTCTGCAATGTTGCGGTGTTACTTTATTCACCTTTGTGCAGATTCCAATACCAGCTTCCGTTAATCCGCTTTGCCTTAATTCCAAGCTCCTTTTTTGCGGTTTCCAGTGTTCTCTTTGAAATTCCTTCCTGTGCCGCAAGCTCAAGAATTTCATTACTCATTATCAGGCTCTTGGAATCCGCAAGCTCCTGAAGAAATTGCTTTGCCATGTCAAGCTTGCATGCTTTGGGTGCTATGCCGCCAAGAATCTCGTCAGCAGTTATTTCATAATCTCCAATCCACCGAAAGCCTTCCTCCGTCAGCTCAAATGCCTTGGAAGGTCCGAATCCCGAGAGGTTATTCTTTATCTGAACCACGGCACGCATGTTGGGCTGACCTTCAATTCTGCCTACAAGCAGAACGCTTCGTGCCACGGCATAAAAGTCAATGGAACCCATCCCTCTGTATGCCGCCTTTGCACCGGAGCCCTTATTCATATGACCAATAAGAACAATGGCGCAGCCTGTCCTCTCTGCGATGCTCCCAAGCTTCTTGGTCATTTCCCTTGCCTCATTTGCCCTGTTCATATCCGTACCACATCCAAGATATGCCTGTATCGGGTCTAATATCAGAAGCCCTGCATTTTCCTTTCTGATTGCCTGCTCCAGTCTGTCATCTGTCATGGATACTGACTTTTCGCTCTCATCTATGATGGATATTCTTGTGCAGTCCGCACCGGCTGACTCCAGTCGTGGCTTTACCGTGTCTGCAAGTCCGTCCTCTGCCGTCTGGTATATGACATTCACGGGATTTCCCTGCTCCATGTCAGCATCAAATCCCTGTCCTTTCGACAGCATTGCGGCTATATTTAATATAAAAGTTGATTTCCCGTCTCCTGGATCACCCTGTATAATTGTGAGTTTTCCATATGGGATAAATGGATACCACAGCCATCTGACCGTCTGTGTTTCCACCTGTGACAGCTGTATCATCTTAAGTTGTATCTGTTCCTCCATGTTCTTCCTCCGCTAAAATTATTGTGTAAATTTGCGGAGCCTTCTGTTATACTGTAGTTGCGAAGTACATATAGCAAAGGCTCTGCTTTTGCCTATGGCTTACAGCCCTGTGTTTATGCATGGGGCTGTTTTTCATCCGTGTTTTCCCACAGATATTTTGCTCCGTCAAGCACTGCAATGACAGCATTTAACATTGCCACATAATCAAATACAAGTTCATCCAGATCATCATATTCTCTGCCGTCCACGGGAGAACATTTTCCTTTTATCCGTCCATCTCGATAAAGTTCATCAGCCAGAATGTGCATGTCCTCCTGCATCTGCCTTACGCATTCCACAAGCCGGTAAACCGTTTCTTTCTTACCCACCACGCATATCCTGTTATAAATGCAGGAACGGATAAAATAATCCTTCTTAAGCATTCCGCTTGCTTTTATCCTTGCTTCAATTTCCCTTCTGTCCCTGTCAGATATACGGAAACTGATGGTAGGATATTTATGAATGTTGCTCATTTTACATCATCTCCCTTCTCCAAACTTCCTGTTCTTTCATAGAATTCACGGTTAAGTACTGCAGCCATCTCCTGCTGTTCCGTTGGAAACATATGGGCGTAATGAAACGTAATACTCTGACTTTCATGCCCTACCCTGTTCCCAATGGCAACCGCAGAAAAGCCTCTGTTAATCAGATATGAAATATGCGAATGTCTTAATCCGTGAATTGTAATACGCTTTACGCCTGCTTTTTTTGCGCCTCTGGTCATTTCCTTGTGCAGATAAGATTTGGTAATCATAAATATCCTGTTGTCCCTTGTAAAACCATACAGGCTTGAAAGATACTCTTTCATTTCCTCAGCCAGAAAATCCGGCATCACGATATCCCGCCTGCTTTTCGGTGTCTTCGGATCAGTGATGATATCCTCTCCGTCAATTCTCTGGTAGGATTTATTAATGTGTATTACCTTACCCTCCACATCAATATCCGCTGCAGTAAGTGCAAGCAGTTCTCCACTTCTTAAACCACACCAGTAAAGCACCTGAAACGCATAATAGGATACGGATTTATCCTTTACCTGTTCTATAAATTTCAGATATTCCTCCTCCGTCCAGAATTCCATTTCATCCGCTTTTCCCTTTCCGATGGTTCCGGCTTTCTTCACAGGATTATCCGGCAGATTATAAAATCTTATGGCATGGTTAAACAGTGCCGAAAGCTCCGACTGAATGGTTTTCAGATAAGTGGGCTTAAACGGTTTTCCATCCGGTGTTTTAAGCTTCATAATCGCATTCTGCCATTTGATAATGTCAGCCGGACTGATTTCATTCATCTTCTTATCCTTGAAATAAGGTAAAATCCTGTTGCGGAATATGGTGTCCTTTGTCTTCCAGGTATTCAGTTTCAGCTTGGGCTTAAGGTCATCCTCATAAATCCTGTAAAAGGAACCGAAATCCATATCCAGACTGGTTGCCTGCTGGAGTCGGAACTTCTGCTCCCACTCCAGTGCCTCCTTACGAGTCTTAAATCCTCTTTTCAGCTTCCTTCTGTTCTTGCCTGTCCAATCATTGTAGTGAAAGGAAACATACCATGTTCCCCTCTCTTCATCCTTGTAAGCAGCCATTTGCTTCACTCTCCTTCCTTAAGCTGTCTGCAAACCATAGAACTTCTCGTCAAAATACTTACAGCTAACCTTACCCGTAATGGTTCTATATCCCTTTTCCTGAAGCTCATGGTTTAACTCGCGGATAATCTTGTATCCGTGTGAACGGGATATGGACAGCATTTCTGCCACTTCGTCAACATTGTAAAAAATCTTCTTTTCCATAGGTGGTTCACCTCCTTTCCCCGGCTGTACCGGTATGTATCTCAAATTTGCCTTCTACAAATATAATAGCTCATTTCAAAATTCTCTTCTCGACTTCGCAGGACGATCTTTTCATAAAAAGTAGCCTTTGCAGGACTATTTTTTGCTCCATGGTCTTTTACACTACTTCCATGCTCAGATTATAAAGCAGCCACCGCTTCAATTTTAGGAACTATCTGTTCTCTTTCACCGGCAAAATGCGAACAATCAGTTCTCTTGCCTCCTCTGTAAAGCTTACCTCCCAATCTAATGATTGAGAATGCACTCTCTGGCTCCCTTTTGGGACAAGATACGCTCCCTTACCATAATATCTGTTTCTATATATGCTTTTTAAGGTATATACAGTAGGAGTTACTGCCCAACTTAGTGGCAGTTGATTTCTCTCACACATAAAATGATAAATTATCAAAAAGCTTATTAAAACCGAGAGATATTCCGAATTTCGAAATAAAAGTCGTAGTATTATTACGATTTTTTATAAAATGGGAAATTTTGAAAAGAAAAAGATTTGTAAGAAATAGAAATACCTAAAATACCTTTTACAGTATTCCAAAATATGTCCGGTACTGCCCAAACAGGTATCATATAGGTATCAATGAAAAGAAAAAAGCTCCAGAAACGGCTTGTTTTCGCTGTTTCTGAAGCTGTGTTTATTACTCAAACTCGCAAAGTTTGATGTGATTTTGATTCGTTTTGGTTTGTTTTCTATACTGTATAATTTTGAAAATAGTGGTTTTTCCACACATTATTTTTCGTTTCATACACTTTTAGTACCAATCCAGTACCAGCTATTTTTTATCATTATTGTGTGTAGTTCCGGTGGCTTGCAGGTCATTTGACTATTCAAAGAATAATCGTCTGTTGGTTTGCAAGTTCACCTATAGAAATTATAATCTCAAACTGCTGTTTCTGCAACAAAAAGTTTTACGGTACTAATCAGTAGTACCAAGATTATTTCCTATGTAATGGCTGAAATCAATCACCTTTGCTGGATTTCTCTTAGGCACAATTCCAATGCGTTCCATGTCTAATTTAAAAAGCTCACTTGGATATCCATATGCATCGAATCCCTCAGGCTGGCAAATATCTCTGTTAAGATACTCACTCAATTCCCACTGGTATTTTGTATCTTTCTCCAGTTTCTTATCAAAATACTGAGCATCCGTTATCATTCTATTAATGCCACCAACAGATTTTTTACCATGAGTCTTTGTTACAGACATATCACCAGACATTTGAAAATATTGATCTATCTGGCTTTCAGAATATCCCATCTGCTGCATCACACCATGAATCACACGACCGATATACATTGTATAGTAATTCCAGTTTCTTGGCTCAATATCTGTCATTGCTATTGTATATCGATTGCTGGCATTTACAATAAACAGGACATTTCTTCCTTTTATTTTCGTCAAATGTGTATCCCAGCAAAACACAAGTGAAACACCTTTTATTTCATCAATCTTTGTTGTTTTTAATCGTTCTTGAACTGCTTTTGTTGCACCTATCTCCACGTGTATCACCTGCTTATCTCAAGTATTCTTTTTACTTCCTGTTGCAATTCGTCACTGAATTCTGATAAATCATCATATGTAATCACCTTCAGTCTTATAAGACGAACGATATCCCATATTGCCTCTGACTTGCTCATCTCCATAATAACTCCAGGATGATGCTTATCTTCCTTTATCCGCTTTTCCAGTTCCCAGAATTTCTCTGATGCATGCTTTGTATCATCATTCAGAAAATCCACATACTCTTTGACAAGACCTTTCATATAGTTTTCCTGCCAGTCTGATAATCTTTCTCGAAATAATTTCCAATCTTTTTTGCTTATGTCCATGATTTTAAACCTCCTCAGTCTCATGTTAGTCTCAACAAACTGTGTCAAAAATGAGACTGACTTTAGACTGTACTCATACAAGTCAACCACAAATGCCCATTTTATCGCTTTTCTGCCATATTATGTAGTCTCACCAAGTCTCAAATCTCATGAGACTTCGTTGAGACTAACTCCAGAATACTCTTGGATGCCACCTGATTCACACATTTCTAATATTATTTCTTCGACTTATTTGTTTCACTCTTGAGCTAATTTCATCTTTAGCTTCATCTTTAGTTCAAGAAGAAAATCCTCTGTTTATCAGCATTTTCTTCCTTCATCTTGGACTATAATATAATTACCTGAACTAATTTAGCTCAAAAACTATTTTTCAAATACCATCTTGCTGCATGTCTGGTTTCTTCAGCAGCATTTTTTTCTCTTTTCATAGCTTGAATAATATAATGCACTTTCTATCCGTTAATCTCCCAGTGTCCACTGTAACCACTTCCGACATATGATACATTAGACATTTTTTTGATTTTTCGTTTTACTGTTGCAATTCCAATTTTTAATTCCTTGGCCATATCTGCCGTTGATACTTGCGGATTTTCCTTTATCATTTTGATGATTTTTTCTTGAGTATCATCTTGGGTATCACCTTGAGTATCATCTTGGGTATCACCTTGAATTTTCTCTTCGTTTGCATGTGTTGCATAATTAGAACCATAATTCAAATTATACAAAATCAATGTAAACTCATCATTATCCGCCTCAAAGACCGGCATCTTGGTTTCATCAAATTCTACTTGTCCCTCATAATCTGCCAATATCTTCTTAAATCCACTACCTCTACGCTCCATATATTTTAAACGGCTAAATATATCAGCTAATATCGGATTTCTTCGCTTTGACGGGATTTTTGACAAATCCTTTCCCTCTAGAGATATTCCACTTACCATTCCGCCAGGTGAATATATTTCAATTCTATCATCAAACATATCTATATGGACTTCACTACCTATCTCCATATAGTTTCTATGAATCAATGCATTTACTACACCTTCAAGCACTGCTCTATCTGGATAATCAGGCATTTCAATTCTTCTGTCACCAACCTTACGCCATGCTTTCTTGGAATTATTTCTCACAAAATCAGTCCCCGCCTGCAACAATGTGACAAGACTGCCAGTATATTCCTTATCATCAAGTGCATCCACTATTCCCGAGGCTTTAGTAAGTCCATTCCATCTTGTACAAAACAATCTGGAATGACGTACCGGTGATTCATCTGCCAGAAGTGCTCCAGCATTCGTTAGATTTCCTTTTTCATCAATCAGTCCGAAAGATTCATAATCTGTATCTTCAAATGTATTCCCCGTTCTCTGTTTATATACTGATTTTAATTTTGTAAAGGACATATTATCAAAATCATATCTTGATTTCAGACTATCGTAACTTTCGCCGCTACCACGAAGCACCAATTCTCTTAGCTGTGAAGGAGTTGTCGGAACGCTTTCATTTCCTATACGCATAAATGCAATGAGTTGTCCATCACCTTCATAATAGTATGGTGTCTGCTGCCCTTTCATAACTTCCACAATAACAAAAATCTTTTCGCCATCTTTTTCAAAATACAACTTAAACTCCGGTATTGGATTCAAATGTGTTTTTATTGCTTCGCTAATTTTCTCGGCATCACCTTCAGCATCTGCAAGCCCCACCAACTCATTATCATTCGATACACCAAATATCAACTTGCCACCAAAACAATTGGCAAATGCACTGATACTCTTGCACCAGCTTTTAGGTTTCTTCTCTTCAAGTGCAAGCTTTTTGTCGTAATCTGTGGTTTCACCAATTAGCTGCTTTATGTCCATAAACTCACTTCCTTCGCTTAATAATACCTTAAGTTTCTAATAATTTACTCACATACTCTTTTTAATGTACTTGTCTCTTAGAATTAGCCAAAAAAGTTTTTTGCGAAAATGGTCCTTTATAAGCTTCTTCATCCAGAAAACCAAGTATTATCTTGATTTTTTCTTTGTCATTTGGAATTACAATCTTTTTATCCTTTACATCAATATCTACTCCAACCAGCTTTGCTCGGGATTTTATCTCTTTTGCCGAATAATTGTCCAAAACTTGAGAATCATTAATCATAGCAATTTTTCTTCTTATCCAAGTATTAGCCATTCCTTTAAACGCTTCTGAATTATCAAGTGCTAATTTCGAACTTGTCGTAAAGGATTCAACCTCACTATCTGTTGCGGAACGATAGCATTCACTTAAATCAAATATCTGTCTAGCATAATAAAATGACGAAAATTGCAACTCTTTATCAGTATAATAACAATCGACTCCATCTGCGATACTAATTCCAAATCTTTTTTCCTGAAAAAAAGTATTATTCTCAAAAAACAAATTACACCATTTGGTTGAAATATATTGTTCTTTTCTAAATCTTTGAAAAACTACATTGAATTTTTCTGTTTCTCCATCTTCTGTCCTCTCTCCAACAAATATTGCTTTTATTTCTGGAAATGTATCATTATCTTTTTTGAAACTCGGCACTCCCAATGGATCTCTTATTGCATCTTTTATTTCGTCAGACAACTGATAGTTTTCAATTTTTAATATTTCATCTTCGTTCGGTTTATAACTGCCATCAAATATTATCTGTGTTTTTTCTGCAATTAATTCATCTAATGCATTACTCATGGAAGTAATTATGGAATTTTGAGTTTCTGCATCAACCTCTATTTTATATACTTCATCTTCTTTTGTATTTGCTCTCAATACCATAACAGAGCTATTTTCGAACATTTAATCATACCTCCCATAATAATCTTTGTTTTTCTCTTGTTAACTCGCTTTTTCTTACATTTTCTTTTTTTCATAGAGATGTTATCTAAGTCTATGCCATTCCCCTAGACCAAAAATCATGGATATCAGGAT
>Ga0129312_1001146_pt1 | contig 16731 bp, 17 predicted proteins | sample O827metagenome_FD_94434 | JGI IMG/M metagenome (GOLD analysis project Ga0129312, IMG submission 94434) | Orangutan group fecal microbial communities from Wisconsin, USA - O827 metagenome | ecosystem: Host-associated > Mammals > Digestive system > Large intestine > Fecal | place: USA: Wisconsin... | reverse complement strand
TACCTTCACAGTTACGATGCAAAATCCATTCCAAATCGGCTTCGCCGATGGGATTTTGCATTACTGAATCATTTTCTTACGGTCTCAGCAGTAAATGCTTCGACCTGTACTGAATAGTTACCTTCTTTCAAAAATTATTTTCTTAATTATTCCTCTTCCGTGGTCGTTTCCGGTATGGTCAGGTATTTGAGGTCACCCTTTACATCAACAACCTCGTATCTGTCTGCCACTTCCTGAAGCTGTGCACTTACAGTCTGAGATGCCAGTGAAGAAGAAATGGTTTCATCATTTGCCTCGTCATAGAACTTCTTCACGAACTGAACCACATAAACATTGGAGGTGGAGTCATCGGTAAATACCTGAATATCACCCTCTGCTCTTGTATCATCAAAAAGCCATGCTGCAGCACTGGATGGAACGGCACTATACTTAGCACCCTCGGTTAATTCAAAGCCATCCACGGTATCTCCGTTTTCAATCTGTGCAAGCACATCCTCTGCCTGCTTCTGACGGTCTTCCAGATCCTTTGCCTTTTCCTCATCGGTTGCATCTTCCTCAAATTCCGGTGTTTCAAAGGCAATGCTCTTATAATCCACCTGATCGTAAGCATTCCGGTTCTCATCATAATAAGTCTTTACTTCTTCTGCAGTCGGTGCATTATCTGCAACCAGCTGTTCATAGTAAGCAGATGCAATATATCCATTCTTAATGAAATCTTCTACATTAGAAGCAGTTGCATAAGGTCCGAAATAATTCCTGTAATAATCACTTAAGCTTACTCCTGCATTATCTGCAGCTTCCTGAATGCTTGCTGCATAAGCATCATAATCCTCTGCCGCATCATAAGTAAAACCATTCTTCTGTGCTTCATCAAGCAGAGCAAAAATCGGCTTGATCTGTTCATCGACCGTCATCTGGTCAAAATAATCCTTCCAGGTTTTGGTCTCATCATACTGTTGTTTGTCAAAGTCTACGGAAGTATCCAGTCCCAGATAGGAAATGAAAGATCCATAGGTATTGATGTAATTATTCACTGCCGAATAGTAATAATAATCATATTCCAGTTCGCTCAGCTCATGATCACCGATCTTTACATATGTGCCATTTAAGGCCTGCTGTTTCTTAACCACATTGCTGATAATCGGAGCTGCAATTGCCACAACAACGGCTACGCAGAGAATTACACCGACAATCTTCATGATCTTTAACTGACGTTCTTCCTTTTTCTTTTCCATGGCACGTTCAGCCATCTTGCGGTCGTATTTTGTCTTATACTCCTGTTGATTTGTTCCCTGTGTCATTTTCTGATACACACCTTTCTTTTCAATGTTCGTAACTGTTTTGTACAGTTCCTGCTGTTCTTGATGAACTATCTTGCATTAATATAATTTACAAGTCCCTCAGCGTCAATGATTTTCTGCATAAAAGGCGGGAACGCCTGCCCCTTGAATTCCGTACCTTTTGTGAGGTTTTTGATAATTCCGGAATCAAAATCCACCAAAACCTCATCACCTGCATCAATTCCCTTCGATGCTTCGGCACATTCAATAATCGGAAGTCCGATATTGATTGCATTCCGGTAAAAAATACGTGCAAAGGTTTCGGCGATGACACAGCTTACTCCTGCAGCCTTAATGGCAATCGGTGCATGCTCTCTGGATGAGCCGCATCCGAAGTTCTTTTCAGCAACAATAATGTCACCTTTCTTAACCTTATTTACAAAATCCTTATCAATATCTTCCATACAATGGGTAGCAAGTTCTGCCGGATCCGAAGAATTCAGATATCTGGCAGGAATGATTACATCTGTATCTACGTTGTCACCATATTTAAAAACAATACCCTGTGCTGCTTTCATAATCCCTATCCTTTCCTGATTCTTATTCACACGGACATGAAATCATGCCGGTAAGCGCACTTGCTGCTGCAACAGCAGGACTTGCCAGATAAACTTCAGATTCCACATGTCCCATACGTCCGACAAAGTTCCGGTTCGTCGTGGAAACACAACGCTCTCCGGCAGCCAGAACACCCATGTAACCGCCAAGACACGGTCCGCAGGTCGGTGTACTTACCACTGCTCCGGCCTCCACGAAGATTTTCAAAAGACCTTCTTCCATACACTGTAAATAAATTGCCTGTGTAGCCGGAATAATAATACAGCGGACACCATCTGCAACATGTTTGCCTTTGAGAATTTCGGCTGCAGTTCTCATATCATCCATTCTTCCGTTTGTACAGGAACCGATCACTACCTGATCAATCCTGACATCCCCGGTAATTTCATCAATGGTCTTCGTATTCTCAGGCAGGTGAGGAAAAGCAATCGTCGGTCGAAGAGTACTTAAGTCAATGGTATACTCTTCATCATAAACCGCATCCTCGTCTGCTTCATAGATCTTATATTCTCTGTTGGAATGCTCCTTCATATAGGCAATGGCCAGATCATCTACCGGGAAAATACCGTTCTTGCCACCGGCTTCAATTGCCATGTTCGCAATGGTAAAGCGGTCATCCATTGTAAGGTTCTGAATGCCGTCACCGGTAAATTCCATGGACTTATATAATGCACCATCCACGCCGATCATACCAATAATATGTAAAATCACATCCTTACCGCTTACCCATTTGGAAGGCTTGCCGGTAAGCACGAAGCGGATCGCACCGGGCACCTTAAACCACGCCTTGCCGGTAGCCATTCCGGCTGCCATATCAGTACTTCCGACACCGGTAGAAAATGCACCAAGTGCTCCGTAAGTACAGGTGTGGGAGTCTGCTCCGATAATCACATCTCCGGCTACGGTAAGTCCTTTTTCCGGAAGGAGTGCATGTTCAATTCCCATCTGTCCTACTTCGAAGTAATTCGTAATCTCGTTCTTACGCGCAAATTCTCGTACGCATTTACAATGTTCTGCAGATTTAATATCCTTATTCGGCACAAAATGATCCGGAACCAGTGCTATCTTATTCTTATCAAAGACGCCATCCACGTTCATTTTGCTCATTTCTTTAATCGCTACCGGACTGGTAATATCGTTACCAAGTACCAGATCCAGATCAGCTTCGATGAGCTGTCCTGCTTCTACACAATCCAATCCTGCATGTGCAGCAAGGATCTTCTGTGTCATCGTCATTCCCATGATCCATACCTCCTAAACAATCTATTACATAGAATACCACATTCTTTCCGTTTTGGAAAATGAAAATTTAGTGAATTCTCTTTTAGGATTCTCTTTTATGTATGTAAACACAACAACACCCGGGGATTTCTCTCCGGGTGTGTATTTCTTTGTCTGAAGCGATTAGTTGTTGATCAGCTTATCGTTCTCATTGTTCCAGCTATACAGCTTACGGATTTCCTTACCAACCTGCTCTGAAGGATGTTCAGCAGCAAGCTTTCTCATTGCCTTGAAGTGAGCCTGTCCACCGGCAGCAGACATATCTAACAGGAAGTCCTTTGCAAAAGTACCATCCTGAATGTCCTTAAGGATTTTCTTCATGGTCTTCTTGGTTTCTTCGGTAATGATCTTAGGTCCTGTGATGTAATCACCATACTCAGCGGTGTTGGAAATGGAATATCTCATTCCTTCGAAACCGGACTGATAAATCAGGTCTACGATCAGCTTCATTTCATGGATACATTCGAAGTATGCGTTTCTCGGATCATAACCGGCTTCGCAAAGTGTTTCGAATCCGGCCTGCATTAATGCACACACACCACCACAGAGAACAGCCTGCTCACCAAAGAGGTCTGTTTCAGTCTCGGTACGGAATGTGGTCTCTAAGACACCAGCTCTTGCTCCACCGATTGCAAGTGCATAAGCAAGGGCCATATCAAGGGCCTTACCGGTAGCATCCTGATGTACAGCAACCAGACAGGGAACACCCTTTCCAGCCTGATACTCGCTGCGGACGGTATGTCCGGGTCCCTTAGGTGCGATCATGGTAACGTCTACGAACTTAGGCGGTACGATCTGGTTGAAGTGGATGTTGAAGCCGTGTGCGAACATCAGCATATTGCCTTCTTCCAGGTTCGGCTCGATGTCTTTCTTGTACATAGCAGCCTGTAATTCATCATTAATAAGAATCATAATAATATCTGCTTTTTTAGCAGCTTCTGCTGCTGTATATACTTCAAATCCCTGTGCTTCTGCTTTTGCCCAGGATTTGGAGCCTTCATAAAGACCAATAATGACATGGCATCCCGATTCCTTTGCATTTAATGCATGTGCATGTCCCTGGCTGCCATAGCCAATAATCGCAATTGTTTTTCCTTCCAGTAAAGAGAGATTACAATCTTCCTGATAATAAATATTTGCCATTTCAATGACTCCTTTCGCTGAGGTTTCTCCTCTAATTTTATGCCAAATCTGCAATGCAGAATTTTGGTTCCTTTGTTAATTCAGGTAGGTAACGTTCCCTGATCCTCTGCCAAGACCTGCAATACCTGTTCTTGCAAGCTCTAAGATCTCATAGCCGCTCAAAAGATTTAAAAAGGCATCAATCTTCGCCTGACCACCGGTCATTTCAATAATCAGACTGTCAACTGCAACGTCAATGATGTTGCCACGGAATGTATTCGTCAATAAAATCACTCCCTGACGCTGTTCTTCGTTAGCTCTTACCTTAATCAAGGCAAGCTCCCGGTAAACACTGATTTCCGGCTCCAATTCCTTAACGTCACGCACATCTTCAAGCTTTCCTACCTGCTTCTCAATCTGGGCAAGCGTTTCTGCATCACCGGAAGCCACAATCGTAATTCTGGTAATCCGTGCATCCGCGGTTACACCTGCGGTAATACTTTCAATATTATATCCTCTTCGGGAAAACAGACCGGAAATCCGGCTTAAAACACCCGAAGTATTATCTACTAATAACTGAAATACTTTCTTTTGCATGGGATCCTCCTGTTTCGAGATCCTTAATCGGATTTCTTTTGATTAATGCTAGTACAGATTCTACTACGTTGATGTGCAAAAGTCAACGGCAACTAATCGGTTTCTTTACATTTTTGTAAAGCCAGGGTTCCGGTACGTGCGACCTCTACAATGCTGATTCCTTTAAACATTTCCATAAAGGTTTCAATCTTTTCGGTGGTATCACACATCTGGATCATCATCGTATGCGGGGAAAAGTCTACAATATTGGCATTATCAGTAATCTCACACATTTCTATGATATCACGGCGGTTGGATTTATTGTATTTCACCTTCATCAGGAGAAGCTCCCTGGAAATACTGCTTCCTTCATCAAAAGTCTTTACTTTAATTACATCGAGCTTCTTGTTTAACTGCTTCTCAATCTGTTCGATAGTTCGCTTGTCTCCGCTGCTGACAATCGTCATGCAGGAAACGTCCCGGTCCTGCGTTTCACCAACTGCAAGTGAATCAATGTTAAAGCATCTTCGGGAAAAAAGACCTGCAACCTTACACAGAACACCGGAATGGTTTTCAACTAAAACGGAATATATTCTTTTCATCTGCGCATCTCCTTTCCTACTTTACCAGATCCATGGGATCAATCAGACATTCCAATAATACGGATTCGTCCTTACTTAAGAACTCTCCAATCATCTGTTCTGCATGATCCATGTTCTCCAAACGTAAATACTTCATGCCAAAGGCAGGCGCTAACAGCTCAAGATCCGGGCTTCCGCTTAAGTCAACAACCGAATAATGATCCTGATAGGTGTAATGCTGATATTCTCTGACCATTCCAAGGTAATTGTTCTTTAATACAATGATCTTGACCGGTACCTGATACTGCCGCATGGTGGCAAGCTCCATCATCGACATCTGGAAGGAGCCGTCACCGCAGACGGCAATAACCTGACGCTTCTTATCGGCAAGCTTTGCTCCCAGTGACGCCGGAATGGAATAGCCCATCGTACCCATACCACCGGAGGTTAAGAACTGCCCCTTCTTTACAATATGATAGCCGCAGGACCAGATCTGGTTCTGACCGACATCCGCCACATAAACAGCATCCTCATCCATGGCCCGGCTTAACAGTTCAATAAACTTTGCAGGATCCACATAAGCCGGATTCGGATTCCGCTTCGGAACCATGGATACACGGTAATCATTTAAAGTATCCAGCCAGTCCTTATGCTCCACATGGAGCTCCTGGGAAAGCAGATCCTCAAAAATATGCTTTGCATCACCGACAAGCGGGATTCCGGGACCTACATTCTTGCCAATTTCAGCCGGATCCACATCAATATGAATCAATACCTTATTCTCTGTAATCAGATCCGGCTGGCTGATCGCACGGTCTGCCACGCGGGCGCCTACCATGATAATCAGGTCTGCCTCATTCATTGCACGGTTGGCACACGGTTTCCCATTATTTCCGACCATTCCGTAATAAAGCGGATGTTCTGTCGGCATCACACCAATTCCCATCATTGTGGAAACAACCGGAATGTCATGCTTCATGGCAAATTCCTGTAATTCTTCCTTGGCATCTGCTAAAAGGACTCCGCCTCCTGCACAGATAATCGGACGTTTGCAATCCTCCAGTTCATGAATTACTTTTTTGATCTGTACCATATTGCCCTTCACGGTCGGCTTATAGGTCCGCATGGACACACTTTCCGGATAGGCAAACTTCTTAAGCTCTGCATTCTGGACATCAATCGGAATATCAATCAGTACAGGCCCCTTTCTTCCGGTGTTTGCAATATAAAAGGCTTCCTTCATAATTCTGGGAATATCAGAAACCTTCTTAACCAGATAGCTGTATTTGACAAAGGATTCTACTGCACCGGTAATGTCTGCCTCCTGGAACACATCGCTTCCCAATAAAGAAGAATTCACCTGGCCGGTAATGCATACTAACGGAATGCTGTCTGCAAACGCCGTAGCAACACCGGTGATCAGATTCGTTGCTCCCGGCCCTGAAGTCACGGCACAGACACCGACCTTTCCTGTGACACGTGCCAGACCGCTCGCCGCATGGGCAGCGTTCTGTTCGGTACGAATTAAGATGGTCTGGATACCGGAATCCAGAATACTATTATAAAAAGGACAAATAGCAACGCCCGGATAACCGAAAACGTATTTTACCCCTTCTTCTTCTAAACACTTAACAATTGCATCTGCTCCTATCATTGTTTTCCCTTCCTGTCTTTATGTTTCTGTCTTTTCTGTCAGTAAAGCACTCTTATCATTCTGCTGTTTTCATGAATTGGATGTTATTATCTAAAAGACCTTAAAAAATTTGGCAAGTGGTTCCACAACATCACCAAGATTCTTAATGGATTTATTTAATCCCTCAAAGTCGATGGAATCCATTTTTTTAACCACACCCTGCAAGGCCGTTGAATTATCTTCAATAAACGTATCCAGCTGATCCCCCACCGAAGTAATGCTGTCACTCATGGTCTTCACACTGGCAATCGTTTCATCAAGTACCTCCAGACGGTCATTCACTTCTCCGAGCAATGCGTTCGCATTACCAAGCAGATGGTTTGCCCTCGGTACAACTGCAAAGAGACTGATCACGATCGCAGCAGCCATCACACCCACAAAGCAGGTGGAAAGTCTTGTGTAAAACAACTGCTTCTTCACCGTCTTTAACAGCTCCTGTGCTATCCCTTCGGAAGTATTGAGTTCTTCTTTGGAATCCTCCGGTTCCGTATTCTTCTGTAATTCTTCCATGTTTTCCTCCCAAAACGGATTTTTATAAAATTGTATTGATTTTTATACATTGCTTATATGCTATCACAAAATTTTAAAAAATACTATCCTTTCTTGATTTCATTTCTTAACTATGATAACTTATTTTTAGATTATTACAGAAGGTAAAACCTTAGAGAGGGGTTCCTATGATATTTGAAAATTTTCCTAAAACCATCGGAAAACGGTTATTGTTTCCAGTGCTGTTCCTGGCTCTGTTTCTTACCGGATGTGGTAAGGACAAAGCAGTGGAAAACTACCGTGCAAACATGACGCAGTTCTTTGAAAATATACAGACCATCAACGATGCGATCAATCAGCTGGATCCAAATGATGAAAATGTCGGGGATCAGCTGCTTCCGCTTCTTGACAGTCTGGATAAATCGTTTTCCCAGATGGCTTCCTTAGAGGTGCCTGACGGCTTCCCGGTTGTTGCCGATCTGGCAGCAGACGCAAGCAAATATATGACAGAAGCTGTTTCCTGTTATCATCAGGCCTACAGCAGTGAGGAGTACGATAAAACCTCTGCTGATATTGCTTATCAGAATTATCAGTTTGCGAATAAACGTCTTCAGTATATTGTACAGATTCTTCATGGGGATATTCCGGAGGAAATCTTCACTTATGACGAGGATGATTCCACCGGCAGCACCGATTCTTCTGCTGATGATTTTACGGAGGATGATACTTCAACGGATTCTGTGGAAGATGCTTATGAGGATTCTGAAGATTCTTCCGAAGAGGATGAATTTGCTTATGGAGACGTTCCCGGTACCTCCGCAGAAGACTCTGCAGAAGCTTCTGATGAAGAAACTGTTGAGTAACCGGAACAAATATGATACTGTAACAATTCAGTATAGTTGAAAATTCTAAGAAACAGAAAAGTTCGAATGCAAAGCTTCCCGCTCTGTATCCGAACTTTTTATTTTATTTTCTGTTCACCTCTGATGCTTCATGGAACTTCATCCATGTTCCTTTTACTGTTCGATATTCAGGTCTTACCAGATAAATCCTGTTACCCCAAGCTCATCATACAAATCCATGATCTGGCTTTGCAGCGCCGGATTGTTTGGAAGAATTGCATAGGCATAAACCAGAAGATATACAGCAATTAAAAATCCGATAATACCAACAATCAGGGATGCAATTGCCATTCCCTTATTGCCCTTATGCTGAACCAGTGCAATGATGGCAAGTACAATTGATGCAATTGCCAGAATCAGTGCGAATACATCCAGACAGCAGCAAACAATCGATAAAATGGACAAAATCAGGGAAGTAATGGTCATCCAGTTACCATTCTTCTTTTGCGTCTCCTGCGGTACAGCATTATAAGCCGGCTGTTGATAGACGTTCTGCTGTACAGGCTGCTGGTATACATTCTGCTGAAGTGGCTGCTGATATGCATTTTGCTGAGCCCCGGTCTGCTCCGGCTGTCCGGAGAATGCGCCCGCCGGTGCTCCGGTGTCTGCCGGGCGTTCTTCAAAGTCAGGCTGTACCTGCGGCTCATACACCGGCACTTCTGTTACCTGCGGCTCTGCTACAGGAGGTACAACCGTTGCAGCCGGTTCTTCCACTACGGGCGTCACTACTGCAGGTGCTTCTTCCAATCTGGTTCCACATCCTTCACAGAATAAAGAAGTATCCTTATTCTGCGTTCCACAATTTTTACATACTTTCATCCTTGTTCTCCTTATAAAATATTATGATATGAGGTAACTATTCAGAGCCATGCAAATTATGTAACAGTTCAGCCATGGCCATTCATAAGCTGCCGGATTGTACAGATTGGCTAACAAATATACGTGCTTTCCGGCAACTTATTTCATGTCGGGCGTCCGCCCTATAGAAATGATTGTATAAGCTGCCCTTAGTGAGCAAGCTCCCACGGTCATCTTGCACAATCATTTCTGCATGGCTGAACTGTTACCAAATTATGACAATATGGACATCGAATGCTCGCATTCGTAAGGACATTTGACATAATTTATATGGCGAAGTAACCACATGAGGTAAACTACGTTGCGTTAGCAACGGTTTTACGAATGGGGTGCTGAATAGTTATGATATGGGTATCAAAAAATTACATATTTCTTAATCTGCTCTTCCTGTGTTCTTGTCTTATTTTGTTAAACACTCAGTGACCTTGCAATTTTAAGTAAATCAGAAACAGCTTTACGAACCATTGGAGCAGTACTATGCCAATAAATACATAGGCATAGATCTGTACCGGTATTTCTTTACGGTAAGTTACTTTATTATGTCTGGATCGCCGGTAAAGATACAATATTATAAAATGCAGATAACATACGGCAAGTGTAAGTACCGCCGGATGATAACAGAGGCTTAAAAATAACTCGCCCCGGAAAAACAGGATAAAAGCCCTTGTTCCACCGCAGCCCGGACACGGAAGTCCCGTATTTAACCGGAAAGTACACCTCGTAAGCTCTTCCGTATAATGGTATCCCCATCGTGAAAACCAGATTCCAAACAGAATTCCCGGCAGAGTAACCACCATGGCGAGATAAAAAAATAAATCATCGGCTCTTCTTATTGTTATCTTCTTCATGAAAAGTTGTAGTACACTCCAAAATCATCCATAAGATCATCCAGCTCATCCATATTACCGATATTATATTCTTCCCCAAGAATTCCTGTCATCAGACCTCTCGTGAAGGATGCCGGTAATGCAAATGCAAAAATCATTCCAACCAATGCAATGCCTCCACAGACAAGTCCGGTAATCGCCATGCCTTTTCCATCAAAGGCTTTCACCAGTGCAATAATACCAAGAACGATTGATGCTATCGCAAGCAATACATTGGGACCTCCGCAACAGCTTCCACAGCAGGCAAACGGGCAGCAAAGCAAAGAAAGAATACCACAGACCAGTGATGCAATTGCTACGCCAATATAGCCGCCTTCTTTCTTAGGTTCCTCAGGAACCGAATAATAAGTCTGTGCGGACTGTGCAGGCTGCTGGGTTGTATAGGTATAGGTACTTTGTGTATTATTGGAAACCACATCACCGGTTAAGGGTTCTGTATTTGGATTCTGATCCTGAACAGGCGTTTCAAGTTTCGTTCCGCAGCTTACACAGAAATGCGCGCCGGCTTCATTCTCTGCGCCGCAGGAAGTACAATGAATTTTCTCGTTCATTCCATATCTCCTCTCTCGAATAACACTTTTATTATAACTGGTAATTTCAGAAATTACAATGTACAAACGTCCTATCCTTATTTCTTAAAGAAATTTCAAATGCAAAACAAGGACAAATCATAATATCATTTTGATTTGTCCTTGTCTATGATTACCTGATTGTTCCATAAGTTCCTTCCGTAGAAAGAGTCACCTCATGTACATTAGTTTTTTTTCTTGAAGTAGAACGCTTCTTATTTAAATGTTCTAAAAAAATATCATCGTCAACAGGAATGGTAACCTCCTGCCCAAGCCAACCTGATAATTGAATTGCATTGGTAAGGGATACCGATTTGATTCCTTCTATTCCATCTGCCACAAGTTCGGTTCCATGCAAAATCCGATTAACAAATGCCTGAATAACCCCCGGATGTTCTGGATTTTTTCCATCCAACAATGGATCAAAGGCTTCTCCTTTTGGCATAGAAAAGCCATCTGTAGCTGTGAACATATATTTACGTTCATCTTCCATACGATAGCAGCTCAGCACTCCGTTCTCACATACCATTCTCCCTCTCGTCAAGTCAATTTCAAACCGATTTGTTCCAGGAGCATCACCTGTTGAAGTCACAAAAACACCTGTTGCACCATTTGGATACTCAAAATATGCTGTGACATCGTCTTCCACTTCTATATCATGCCATTTTCCTTCATGGCAGTAGGCCATTACCTTATTAGGCATACCGCAAATCCACTGTAGAAGATCTAATTGATGTGGACACTGATTTAAAAGTACGCCCCCTCCTTCTCCATCCCATGTTCCTCTCCAGCTTCCAGAATCATAATAATACTGTGTTCTGTACCAGTCTGTAATAATCCAATTGACTCGTTTGATATCTCCTAATTCTCCGCTTTGTACTTATTCATGCATTTTTCTGTAGCAGCTATTTGTACGCTGGTTGAACATCAGAGCAAAAACCTTGTCTGTTTTTTTAGCTACCTCATTCATTTCTTTAACTTGTTTAGTATATACACCAGCGGGCTTTTCACAAAGCACATGCAGACCGGATTGTAATGCTTTTATGGTAATGCCAGGATGCTGATAATGCGGTACAGCTACCATAACAGCATCGCATACATCAGATTTAATCAATTCCTCGTCATTTTCATAAATATGAACATTAACAGGTAAATTTTCTTTAGCCCATTGTCTTCTATCGGATCGGAGATCTGCCACTGCAACAAGCTCAGCATTTTCTATCTTTCCATCTACAAACGTTTTGCAATGTGCACTTCCCATATTTCCAATTCCAATTATTCCAATTTTTACTTTATTCATGATACTTTTCTCCTAGATTACATAAATACAAATTTGGTTTTACATTACCAGCGCACCTTCCAACGCTGGGAATATTCTTCTGACATTTTTTCCCTGACAACTTTTCTCTGAATGATCTTCTCATCATTTTGTTTTTTTATAAGATATTCTTGAAACTCTCGTCCATCTATCGGTAAATTAACCCAATCATTCTTCCAGGTTGACAAATATGCGGCATTGGAAAGCATAAGACCATTAATACCATCCACACCTGGAGCAATCAGTTTTTCTCCGTAAAGAACTGCATTCGTAAAATTTTGCAAAATACCAAGATGTCCTGTTTCCTCATGATCCTGTCTGATTTCTGTTGTTTCAATCTCTTCCCTGGGCATTCCTTCTGTGGAACAAAAACAGATATTACGCTCATCCTTCTCCAATAAATATTGTTTCATAGAACCGCCAGGTAGCTCTCCAATCTCCAGAATCATAATATGCCTGTGTCCGATACCAATTATTAACAATCCAGACACATCGTTTAATTTCTCCCAATTTCCCGTTTTTAACGATTTCAAAAAGCTTTTGATATAACGGATTGGTTCTTTGATTGTACATTATTCCGAAAGTTTTACCACTCTCCATTGCTACCCTGTTCATGTTACGAACACTTACAATATCAATGCCGGCCGGTTTTTCAGTCAGTACAGAAATTCCACTGTTAAAAGCATCTACTGCTATTTGAGGATGCAGCCTGTGAGGAGTTGCAATGAGAATAGCATCCACCAATTTTTCATTAAATAATTGCCTGTAATCTTTATATATATGTACTTTGCCATCAAATCGATCTTTTGCCCACTCGATCCTCTCTTCATTAATATCACAAACAGCTGCTAATATTGCGTTTTTTACTTTATTTTAAAACAAATATTTTGACCAGCTCTTGATTTCCCTCCGGTTTCGGGAAACCATTTTTTTGGCTTACTTCCGCTTCTATCTTCCACGGAATAGAAAGTCCTGCATTTGCACACTGTAGTGTAATCCCCTGTTTTTCTCCATGATGTATAACAGAACTCGTTATTTGTGCCAGACTTCCGTCTCTGTACCGCAGGCAGGCAACAGACAAGTCTTCAACCTCAGCATTGTCATGCATAACATTTGTCAGCATTGCCATAACCTCTACCGGTAAATTTCCTTCTAACCAGTTTAACATATCAATATGATGCACAGCATGGTTCAGTGTCGGTCCACCACCTTCCTTTTCCCATGTTCCTTTCCACCAAAGATCATAATAGCAATGGCCTCTCCACCATGCAGAATTTACTTGTGCAAAACAAATTTTACCGGCAATCCCACTATCTAATATCTTTTTTAATTTATACACGTTATTCCGAAAGCGATTCTGTGCAACGCAAGCCATCGTTACATGATTTTTTTTCTCAGCTTCCAACATTTTATCGCATTCTGCCAGACAGGTTGCCATAGGCTTTTCAACTATAACATTGCATCCGGCATTCATACTATCTACTGCTATCTCGCAATGCACATATGGTGGAGTACATATATGTACAAGATTAATTTCTATTCCGGAAGCAAGCATATCTTGATAATCATCAAAAACCTTACAATCTAAATTGTATTTTTGTTTCATACTTTCAGCTTTTTCCGGATAAATATCACATAATGCAACAATTTTACACTTTTGAGGGAACGTGAGAAGTCCAGCCACATGTACATTGGCAATATTTCCTGTTCCTATTATGGCAACCTGTATCATTTTAAAATATCTCCTGTCAGATTCTATTTTATTATCTTTGCCTGCATTTCAGCTAATACACAAAGTTCAGCAGCTTTAAATGTATGCTCCTGAGTCATTGCATTTTCTGTACGATTAATACAGTCAAGTATTAATTGACCAAAAAATGGATATCCAATCTTTCCAGTTACTTCGAAATGTTGTTCTCCTTTTTGATTTACAAGATAAACATGATTGGATGTTCCATCTTTCATCCCGATATTGACATATTTACGCAGTTCAATATAGCCTTTCGTTCCAAGAATAAAGGTTCTTCCATCTCCCCATGTAGACAGACCATCTGGTGTAAACCAATCAACTCTGAAATGCTATGTTGTGCCATTATCTCCAACTAATACAGCATCTCCAAAATCTTCAAGTTCGGGATACTCTGGATGAGCATAATTTCCCATCTGACTATATTGCACTTTGGCATCTTTCACGTTACAATAATATAAAAATTGTTCTATCTGGTGGCTTCCAATATCACAAAGAATCCCACCATATTTTTCTTTTTTATAAAACCAGTCCGGGCGTCCTTTCGGATTTCCGATCCGATGAGGCCCAAATCCATCAATATGAATTGGGGTTCCAATTGCTCCTTCACTTATCAGCTGTCCGGCAAATACCGCTGCTTCTACATGAATCCGCTCACTATAATAAACCATATATTTTTTCCCTGTCTTGGCGACCATTGCTTTTGCTTCTTTCAGCTGTTCAAGTGAAGTCAACGGTGCCTTATCCGTAAAATAATCCTTTCCGGCAGACATCACCCTAAGTCCAAGCACACATCGTTCACTGGTTATAGCTGCTCCACAAACCAATTTCACATCATTATCTTCTAAAATTTCTTCTTCGCATGTCGCCATTTTTGCTTCCGGGAAAGCTTCTACAAATTGCTCCATTTTTTTAGGATCTTTGTCATAAACCCATTTTATAGTCGCTCCTGCCTCAACGAGTCCGTTACACATCCCATAAATATGTCCATGATCCAGTGCAATTGCAGCGATATAAAATGTATTTGGTTTTACCACCGGAGAAGGTTTTCCTTTCGGAGCATAATTCATTCCATCCTTATTTTGTTCCATTGCATTCACCTTTCTACTAAAATAGACTCTCCATAAATTCAGAGAGCCTATTCAAGTTTTTGAATAATGGGTTATTGTTCTGTAAAATGTGCTGCACGCTCATCAACGATTGTCTGTGCTCCTGCTTTTTTCAGTTCTTCCATATATTCATCATATGTTTTTTCAAAATCATCTTCTGAACAGGTAATGCATTTTACCTGATATTCATCCTTTACGAGATTAATATCCGTCATAAGGTCAGAAGCTGAAGGGGGCGTATAAGAAGAATCACTGTTAACGATACCCGTCAGTGCATTTTCGTAATTGGAAATAACGTGATCCTCATAACCAGGTGCTTCTTTTGCAGTACAAGCATTGAAATCATCTACAGTTGCAAAGTACCCCTGATTTCCCGTGATAAATAAATCTGCACGAATCCAATCTTTATCTGTTGCATTATATGTGGCATCTTTTACAACAGGCACTCCATCTGCATCATAATCAAAGTGTTCACCCTCAAATCCATGGTAAATAGTGAATCCTCCGTCTTTTGTACACATCCAGTCAAGATATGTTACGCAGGCTTCTACAGTCTCCTCTGATGCAGTCTTAGGGCAAAAGGCAATTAATCCCCCTGACGAATATGCCGCACTATACTGCTTACCATCATTTACATTTTTTAATGGTGGAATCGAAACCAAATCAGCCTCAGGAATATTTTCCTGTAAGGTTTTCAAAAGTGAGCCTCTCATAACATCCACGTTATGGTTTACGCTGGCTTCATAGCTTGCGACAGCTCCGGTTACAATATAACTCTTGAACTGGTCTTCACTTAATGCATAATACTCTTTATTTAAAAGTCCATTATTATACATCTTATTCATAAAACGATAATAGTCTCGCAAGCCTTCATCATAATATTCCTGAATTGCATCTTCCGGTCCGGCAATATTTAAGGCTAAAGGATCACCGGCATTTTTCATGAAAGCCATTCTGATATTCCATGAATTCCAAAATGCAGCACCAATAACATCATTTCTGCCATCCGGATTGTTTTTTACCATCTGTTCAACTACATTATAATACTCATCCGGAGTTGTAGGAATTTCTAACCCCAAAGCATCCAGCCAGTCTTTTCTTAAAAACAAATTACTTTTGGCAGTGGTTGCACGTCTTGCAATAATACCATATAACTGATTATCAGAATTTCTTCCAATATCAAGCACATCCTCCCCCAGATATGCTTTCAAATTCTGAGCCTGATCTTCACCATCAACAAATTCTGAAAGATCCCATACACCACCTTGTTTTAAGTAATCTTCTGCGTATGGATAAGAATAAGTAAGCGTAATATCTGGAGCTGTTTGTGATGCTATCATAGTCTGCATCTTGGTTACTTCATCCCATCTCGGAACAGGAACAAACTCTACATTAATGCCAACCTTCTGCATCTCTTCTTGTACATATTTTGTCCATCTGTTATCAGTAATTGTAGATCCGTCCGGTGCATTGCTTCTATCAAACAGTTCAACCGTAATTGTAACATTGTCAAACATCTTTGATCCATACGTTGTCTGGTACTTGCTTGCCCCCGATGTTGTTTCCTCACTTTCCTGATGAATATTACGGTGCGGCGGAGCCGCTAGTCCGGTGTGGCGAGAGCCACCTGTCCGGACTAACGGAGCCACTCCGTTCTCTAGTATAATAAGTTACTTTGCCATTGCAGGATCTAATCCATAT
>Ga0129312_1001144_pt1 | contig 16756 bp, 9 predicted proteins | sample O827metagenome_FD_94434 | JGI IMG/M metagenome (GOLD analysis project Ga0129312, IMG submission 94434) | Orangutan group fecal microbial communities from Wisconsin, USA - O827 metagenome | ecosystem: Host-associated > Mammals > Digestive system > Large intestine > Fecal | place: USA: Wisconsin... | reverse complement strand
TTCTGGATCGGGGAGGCTGTCTATACCGACTTCGTAGAAAATGTCAAGAAGCAGTCCGTACTTGGTCCGGATGACAGCATTGACCGAAACGTAGCGATCGTTTACTCGCCGCTGAACGGCACCGGCCGCGCACCGGTGACCAGGACCCTCCGGGAGTGCGGCTACACGAACATTACGCTCGTGAAGGAACAGGAGATGCCGGACGGCCACTTCCCGACCTGTCCGTATCCGAACCCGGAAATCAAGGAAGCGATGGCGCTCGGCATGGACTATGCGGAGCGTGTACAGGCGGACCTCCTGCTCGCGACCGACCCGGACTGCGATCGTGTCGGCATCGCCGTTCGAAGAGCAGACGGAAGCTATCAGCTTCTGAGCGGCAACGAGACCGGTATCCTGCTGCTGGACTACATCCTCGCGCAGCGGACGAAGCACGGAACGCTGCCGAAGGATCCGGTGATGGTGAAGACCATCGTGACCATGGACCTCGGCGAGCGCATCGCCGCGCACTACGGCGTCGAAACCGTCAATGTCCTGACCGGCTTCAAGTTCATCGGTGAGCAGATCGGTTGGCTCGAGAAGGAGGGCCATCCGGAGCGTTATGTCTTCGGCTTCGAGGAGAGCTATGGCTACCTCACCGGCAGCTATGTCCGTGATAAGGATGCCGTCGATGGTGCCCTCATGATCTGCGAGATGTTCTGCTTCTACAAGACGCAGGGCATCAGCCTCCTCGACCGCCTGCAGGCGCTCTATGCGGAGTACGGCTACTGCCTGAACACCCTCCACAGCTTCACCTTCGAGGGATCCGCCGGCTTCGAGAAGATGCAGAAGATCATGCAGAGCTTCCGTACGGATGCGCCGGACGCCTTCGCCGGAAAGAAGGTGGAGAAGGTCCTCGATTACCTGCCGGGTCTCGACGGACTTCCGAAGTCGGATGTCCTCAAGTACCTGCTGAGCGATCACTGCTCCGTCGTGGTACGCCCGTCCGGTACCGAGCCGAAGCTGAAGATCTATATCTCCATCAGCGCGGAGAATCAGGCCGCCGCAGAAGCCTGTGAAGCCGCCATCGCCGCAGAGCTTGGCGAACGCATGAAGTAATACTTTCATATCAACAAAAGGCCCCGGAGGGGCGTCAGCAGAAGCACAGTACGGCTTTTACTGGCGCTCCTCCGGTGTCTTTGACTGAACTGTTTTCGTTATAGAAAATTTATAATTTAATTAGCACTCGATGCTTGAAAGTGCTAACAACCGCGCTATAATATTTTTATCCGAAGGAAATAAGGAGGTTCAGTCTTATGAATATTAATAAATTTACACAGAAATCGATCGAAGCGATCAATAACTGTCAGAATATCATCAGTGAATATGGAAATCAGTATGTGGAGCAGGTTCATCTTCTCTACTCGCTGATCACCATCGATGACAGTCTGATCGCGCAGCTTCTGAAGAAGATGGGTGTGCCGATGGAGCAGTTTAAGTCGTCCATCACAGAGGAGATCAGTCGTCTCCCGAAGGTATCGGGTGCCGGTCAGATGTACTTCTCGCAGGGGGCGAACCTGGCGCTCACGAAGGCGGAGGAGCATGCGAAGTCCATGGGCGATGAGTATGTTTCCGTGGAGCACATTTTCCTCAGCCTCATGAAGGAAGCAGATCCGACCCTGAAGAAGCTGTTCCAGCAGTATGGCATCACGAAGGATGGCTTCCTGAAGGCACTCGCCGAGGTGAGAGGTAATCAGCGTGTTATGTCCGATAATCCGGAGGACAGCTATGATACCTTAAACAAGTACGGCTACGAGATGGTGCAGCGTGCGAAGGATCAGAAGGATGATCCGATCATCGGCCGTGATGATGAGATCCGGAATATCATCCGTATCCTCAGCCGTAAGAGCAAGAACAACCCGGTGCTGATCGGTGAGCCGGGTGTCGGTAAGACCGCCGTCGTCGAGGGTCTCGCACAGCGGATCGCGAAGGGCGAGGTGCCGGAGAGCCTGAAGGATAAGAAGATCTTCGCCCTCAACATGGGCTCCCTCGTCGCCGGTGCGAAGTACCGTGGTGAGTTCGAGGAAAGATTGAAGGCGGTACTCGATGAGGTCCGTAAGTCCGAGGGTCAGATTCTCATGTTCATCGATGAGCTGCACACCATCGTCGGTGCCGGCAACCAGGAGGGCTCGCTCGATGCAGGCAACATCCTGAAGCCGATGCTGGCGCGCGGTGAGCTCCACTGTATCGGTGCGACGACGCTGAATGAGTATCATAAGTACATCGAGAAGGATGCGGCGCTTGAGCGTCGTTTCCAGCCGGTCACGATCGATGAGCCGTCGGTCGAGGATACCATCTATATCCTGCGTGGTATCAAGGAAAGCTACGAGAAGTACCACGGTGTGACGATCAGCGACAACGCACTCGTCGCCGCGGCGACGCTCAGTGACCGTTACATCTCCGACCGTTTCCTGCCGGATAAGGCCATCGACCTCGTGGATGAGGCCTGCGCGATGGTGAAGACCCAGATGGAGTCGATGCCGGAGGACATGGCGGCCCTGCAGAGTAAGATCACACAGCTCAAGATGGAGCAGATCTCGCTGAAGAAGGAGGACGATACCCTCTCGAAGCAGCGTCTCGCCGACATCGAGAAGGAGCTCGCCGAGCTGCAGTCACAGTTCGACACGAAGCAGGCACAGTGGGACAACGAGAAGAAGTCAGCCGGCGACCTGCAGGCACTCCGCGAGCAGCGGGATCAGCTGAAGAAGGATATGGAGCGGGCAATGCAGACGGGCGACTATGCAAAGGCCTCCCAGATCCAGTACGCTGACCTTCCGGCCATCGAAAAGAAGCTGGCGGACGCGGAGAACAGCGTCCATGGGGAGGATCGCGCACTCCTCCAGGAGACCGTGACCGAGGATGAGATCGGAAAGATCGTCAGCCGCTGGACCGGCATCCCGGTATCGAAGCTGAACGAGTCTGAGCGTTCGAAGGTGCTGCATCTCGGGGACGAGATCCACAAGCGCCTGATCGGCCAGGACGAGGCGGTGGAGAAGGTCGTCGAGGCCATCCAGCGTTCGAAGGCCGGCATCAAGGATCCGACACGGCCGATCGGTTCGTTCCTCTTCATGGGTCCGACCGGTGTCGGTAAGACGGAGCTGGCGAAGTCCCTCGCACAGAACCTCTTCGATGACGAAAACGCCATGGTACGTATCGATATGTCCGAGTATATGGAGAAGTACTCCGTATCGAGACTGATCGGTGCTGCACCTGGCTACGTCGGCTATGAGGAGGGTGGTCAGCTGACCGAGGCTGTCCGCAGAAAGCCATACTCTGTCGTGCTCTTCGATGAAATCGAGAAGGCGCATCCGGATGTCTTCAACATCCTCCTGCAGATCCTCGATGACGGTCGGATCACCGACAGTCAGGGCAAGACCGTGGACTTCAAGAACACCATCATCATCCTGACCTCGAACCTCGGTGCGCAGTATCTGCTGGACGGTATCGACGCAAACGGTGAGATCACCGAAGACGCACGGAAGCAGGTACATGACGAGCTCTTCCGCTCCTTCCGTCCGGAGTTCCTGAACCGTCTCGATGAGATCATCATGTTCAAGCCGCTGACGAAGGACAACATCGCGCACATCACGGAGCTCATGGTGGCCGATATCAACCGCCGTCTCGCGGATCGTCAGCTGAAGATCGAGCTCACCGACGCGGCGCGTGACTATGTCACCGAGCACGGCTATGATCCGCAGTTCGGTGCACGTCCGCTTCGTCGTTTCATCCAGAAGAACGTCGAAACCCTCGTCGCCCGCATCATCCTCGAGGATAAGGTGCAGGAAGGCGACACCATCACCCTCGATCTGAAGGGGGATCGGCTCGACGCAGAGATTCACAGATAAGCTAAGAGCCCCGGAGGGCCGGTCCTCCGGGGCTCTGAAACTATGATCTGAAACTGTGTCGAAAATTGTAAGCATTCCGTACGCTATTCTGTGCTATACTCCCATTAAGAACGAAGAGAGATCCTTAAAGGAGAAGAGATATGAGACGATTAAACTGGACGAAGCTTCTGGCTAGCGCGACGGCGATGACCCTGCTGAGTGCGATGCCGTCGATGGCCGCATGGCAGTATACTCTGCAGGGCCCGATCGCAATCTGGACCGAGACGACGACCGGACAGCAGGTATGTGTATACGCCGGACAGCCGGCTCCGGACGGCACCCCGGCACCGACCGTCACGATGACCGCCGAAACCTTCACGACCGAGGCCGCGCAGCGCGCAAACACCGCACAGTCCATCGCCGCAGCCAATGCTGCCGTCGATGCAGCGAAGGCCGCCCGCGGAGGAAACGTCGTGCAGGAGACGACTCTGACGGCTGAGCAGCTCGCAGCAAACACTGCAGCCGCGAACGCAAACCTCCAGATCGGTGATGTCACCACGATCGCGAAGGTGCTGCCGAAGAGGGGCAGTGGCACCGGCCCGAATAATACCTATACGAACGCGACGCTCCCGACGATCCAGACCCAGGATCAGAGCCAGATGAATCAGAGCAGCGTAACCGCCGGCAGCTACCTTTCCCCGGCCGGTGTCGAGCAGACGACGAAGACCTATAACTATAACACCACGACCGGCACCTACAGCTACTATGCAAGTGACGGACACCTCGTGACGAACGCAGGCTCCCCGAACGTAGGCCCTGCCGCCGGTACGACCACCCAGACCACGACCGGTACCACCGCAACGACAACGACCGGCACGACGACGGGCAGCACCACGACGCAGACCAGTACCGGTACGAGCTACACCGGCACCCTCCCGTCAACCGGCGCTAATAATGTAAATACCTACAAGACCCCACAGGCCTGATCGTAAAATCTATCTAGTCCGGGTCCCCGGCTGGAGACTTACCATCCTATATGGAAAAATAGAAGCAACTATGCTAAAATATTCCCCAAATGCGCAGAAACGCATCTGGGGATTTTTGTTTGCGTCGGAAACCACGGCGCCTTCACGTATAAACGATATGGAAACGAAGAATACAGAACACAGCTCGTCCGACATCGTCATCGATGTTCAGGACGTCACGAAAATATACCGCCTGTACGATAAGCCGATCGACCGTCTGAAGGAGGCGGTGAGCCTCACGCACCGGAACTACCACCGGGACTTCTATGCCCTCAGTCACGTCGGCTTCCAGGTACGAAAGGGCGAAGCCGTCGGCATCATCGGTACCAACGGCTCCGGTAAGTCGACCATGCTGAAGATCATCACCGGCGTCCTGACACCGTCCGAGGGCGCGGTCAGCATCCACGGTATCGTCTGTGCGCTCCTCGAGCTCGGGGCCGGCTTCAACCCGGACTACACCGGCATCGAGAACGTCTACATGAACGGTACGATGATGGGCTTCACGAAGGAGCAGATGGACGAGAAGCTCCAGGAAATCCTCGACTTCGCGGACATCGGCGATTTCGTGCACCAGCCGGTCAAGAGCTACTCCTCCGGTATGTTCGTCCGACTCGCCTTCGCACTCTACGTCGCGATGGACCCGGAGATCCTCATCGTCGATGAGGCACTGTCCGTCGGCGACGTCTTCTTCCAGGCGAAGTGCTATCATCGCATGGACGAGCTCCGCCGGAACGGCACGACCATCCTCATGGTCACGCACGACCTCGGCTCCGTCATGAAGTACTGCGATCGCGTCATTCTGCTGAACAAGGGTGAGAAGGTCTCTGAAGGACTGCCGGGCGACATGGTCGATCTGTATAAGAAGATTCTCGCCGGCCGCTTCACCGAGGAGGATCAGCGTTATGCGCAGCACCAGGCGGATGCGCAGGCAGCGGTGGACTTCATCGACGGTCAGAACTTCGGCGTCGACAGCGTCGGTGCCGCGGCTCTCACAGAGGGCGAGGACGGCCCGGCGACCCGCATCCAGCATTCGAAGGACGCGTCCGGGGAAGCCAATGTAGGCGACCACGACGCAGATACCTCCGCGGGTCACGAGACAGCGCCACTCATGCAGGACAGCCTGAACCTGAACCCGAACGTCCAGCACTACGGCGACGGACGTGCGACCATCTGGGATCTCGGCATCCTCGACCAGCGTGGAAAGATCTCGAACGTCATCGTAAAGGGCGAAACCTTCTCCATCAAGGAAAGGATCCGCTTCAACGCACCGATCGCAGCCCCGATCTTTACCTTCACCATCAAGGATAAGCGCGGCGCGGATCTCACCGGCACGAACACCCTCATCGAGGGCTGCGACATCCAGCCGGTCGAGGCGGGCGATGAATATACCTGCACCTTCACCCAGCGGATGACCCTGCAGGGTGGCGAGTATCTCCTCAGTATGTCCTGCACGGGCTTCGAGGAGGGCGAGCATGTGGTCTATGACCGAAAGTATGACGTCGCATCCATCACCGTTCTTTCGAACAAGAACACCGTGGGTGTGTACGATATGGAGTCCGAGGTGACTCTGGAAAGGCGTGAACACTAATGGATTTTTCACGACACATCACCAATACCATCGAATGGTTTTATTTCGAGGACGTGACCTCGGGCCGCGAGCGCGACGCGTCGGTCCTGGTGCTCGGCGACAAGGAGACGACGGCACCCTTCGTGACCCTCCTCGAGCCGCGTGTGCATCAGGTATCCCGCCGTCTCGACGACAGCACCTACGACTATGTCGTGATCCCGGTGCTGACGAAGAAGATCCTCCGTCTCTTTCAGGGCGACGTCCACACGATGCTGCATGCCCTGACGGAAACCTGGCTGAAGAAGGGCGGCCGCATCCTGATGGGCATCGAAAACGCCCTCGACATCGACCGTATGGCTTCCAGCGACCGGAAGGAGGATATCCTCTATCTTCGCTGGTCCGAGCTCGCGTCCCTGCGTGCGACCCTTCGTGAGGAGCAGCCGGGCGCACGGGAGACCCTCTACTATCTGACGCCGGAGCTCAGCGTACCGCTTCACTTCTACAGTGATGCGCGCATGCCGGACGTCTCTGAGGAGGACGAAAAGACCGCACTCCTCATCCGGGAGAACCGCTTCCGCGAGTTCGCGCCGGCCTACTTCTACATCTATCAGCCGGATGGCAGCGTCCGCCCGAAGGCACGGGATTACCGCCGCTTCCTTCCGGACTACATCAAGTATAATTCGACCCGCAAGCCGGAATACGCCATCAAGACCCTGCTCTACCGGGATGATCAGGGGAAGCGCTTCGCGGTGAAGGCCGGTACGACGCCTGCGGCCAATGCACACATCGAGTCACTCAGCGAGAAGGCAGAGGCAATCGCCGCAGCCAATCCGCAGCTCACGGTACTCCGTGCCGTCGAGACCAGTCGTGCCCTCGGAAGCTATCAGTTCCTGAGCTTCATCCGCTATCCGTTCGTCGAGGGACAGAGTTTGAGCGAGATCCTGCGGGATATGATCAAGGACGGTGTCGCACCGATCCGTGAGCTTGCAGAGAGCGTCGACCTCGTGCTCGGCGCGAAGGACGGAAGTGTGCAGCCGGCGAACTTCGACTGCCAGTTTGATAACGTCATCATGTCCGCTGACCGGCCGACCCTCATCGACTGCGAGTGGGTCTTCGAGGAAGCCGTCGACGTCCGTTTCCTGCAGTACCGTATCCTCTACTACTGGTACATGGAGTACCGGGAGTTCCTGGCCTATGAGGATGCGCTGGCCTTCCTCCGGAACTTTGGCTTCTCGAAGCCGGAGCTCGATGCCTTCGCTGAGCGTGAGCAGTCCTTCCAGGAGGAGGTCCATGGACAGGACGGCGAGCGCATGCATGCCTTCCTGAACGATAGGGTCACCGTGAAGCGCTTCCGCGCCCTCGAGGAGGAGTATACGAAGACTCTTCACGACGCACAGGAGCTGCAGCGCGAGGTGAAGGAGCGGGACATCACGATCCAGAAGGAGCGCGAGGTCAACCGCCTCACCCAGGTGCACGTCGCGAACCTCACGAACGTGATTCAGGTGCATGAGCGTGACATCCAGTCCCTCATCGCCGAACGCGACTACTATATGGCCCGCCAGAGCCTGAAGGCCCGCGTGGGCACCCGCCTTCGGAACAGCCTGAACCACCATTTCCCGGTCGGCTCCCGTAAGCGGAAGGTGCTGAGCTATGTGAAGCGGACCCTCCGCCACCCGGCGAAGATGCTTCCGATGTACTTCACGGAGGATGGCAAGAACCGGATCCGTGGGGATTTCAATGTCGGCGATCTGTATGCAAGCTACGGAAAAGTGAAGTTTGAGCGAAGCGATGCGCCGCTCGTCAGCATCGTCATCCCATGCTACAACCAGATTCACTATACCTACCAGTGCCTCATCAGCATCAAGGAGCATACGGATTTCGCGGCGACCCCATACGAGGTCATCATCGCAGACGATGTGTCGACTGACGCGACCCGTGAGATCGGCCAGTATGCGGAGAACCTCGTCGTGGCACGAAATCGCGAGAATATGGGCTTCCTGAAGAACTGTAATCAGGCGGCCTCCATCGCCCGTGGTAAATATATTTTCTTCTTAAATAACGACACGCAGGTGCAGGAGGGCTGGCTGGCCTCCCTCGTCGAGCTGATCGAGCGCGATGAGAGCATCGGTATGGTCGGAAGTAAGCTCGTGTACCCGGACGGTCGTCTCCAGGAGGCGGGCGGCATCATCTGGTCGGATGGCTCCGGCTGGAATTATGGCCGTCTGCAGGACCCGGCGGACCCGGAGTACAACTATGTGAAGGAGGTCGACTTCATCTCAGGTGCCGCGATCATGATCCGTACCGAGCTCTGGAAGGAGATCGGCGGCTTCGATGAGCGCTTCGCGCCGGCGTACTATGAGGATACCGACCTCGCCTTCGAGGTGCGAAAGCACGGAAAGAAGGTCATGTTCCAGCCGAAGTCCGTCGTCATCCACTTCGAGGGCATCTCGAACGGCACGGACACTTCGGATACCTCGAGCCTGAAGCATTATCAGGTCGTGAATCAGGAGAAGTTCCGTGAGAAGTGGGCGGCCGAGCTTCGGGAGCAGTGTGTCAATGATGGCAACCCGAATCCGTTTGACGCCCGTGAGCGTGGTCAGCACCGGCCATGCATGCTGATGATCGACCACTATGTACCGACCTGGGATAAGGATGCCGGCAGTAAGCTGGACTATCAGTATATGCAGCTCTTCCTGCGTCAGGGCTGGCGCGTGAAGTTCCTCGGCGACAACTTCGCCCATGAGGAGCCGTACACCTCGGCCCTCGAGCAGCTTGGCATCGAGGTGCTCTATGGTGCGAAGCTCCAGGCGGACATCTGGGGCTGGATCGAGCGGAACAGCGCCTTCATCCGGATCGCCTATCTCAGCCGTCCGCACATCGCGGCACGCTACATCGATTACATCCGCGACCATACGGATATGAAGATCATCTACCATGGGTCTGACCTTCACTCCCTCCGTCTGATGCGCGAGTATGCGATCGATCATAACGAAAAGACCCGTGAGGAGGCCGAGTACTGGCACGGCGTCGAGTACGCCGTGATGCGCAAGGCCGACATGAGCTACTTCCCGTCCGAGGTGGAGGCGGAGATCGTGCATAAGGAGGATCCGACCATCCATGTGAAGGCCATCACCTCCTTCGTATACGATGCGCCGGCCGTCCTCGATGAGGATTATGCGAAGAAGCAGGATCTCCTGTTTGTCGGTGGCTTCGCGCACCCGCCTAACAAGGATGGCCTCCTGTGGTTCGTGAAGGATATCCTGCCACAGATCGAGGCGGAGATTCCGGGCGTGGTACTCCACGTTATCGGGTCTCATGCAGACGATGAGGTGCTCGCGCTGAACGCGCGGCCGGATGTGGATGTGCTTGGTTTCGTCAGCATCGAGAAGCTCGACGAGATGTATCGTCGGAGCCGCGTCGTCGTGGTACCGCTTCGTTTCGGTGCCGGTGTCAAGGGCAAGGTCGTCGAGGCACTGCACGCGGGAACCGCGGTGGTGACGACAAGCTGTGGTGCCGAGGGTATCCCGGCGGCAGAGACGGCCCTGCGTATAGAGGATGATCCGGCCGCCTTTGCACAGGAGGTCGTCCATCTCTACAGGCATCCGGAGGAGATCGAGCAGATGGCGCACAACGCCGTCAGCTTCATCTCGACCTTCTACTCACCGGAGGGTGCCTGGGCGAAGATTAAAGATGATTTCGAAACCGGCCGGAACGTATAAACCATATGGAAGTACCATGCCGCTGTTTATGACAGCGGCATATAAGATATGAAGTGCAGGATGCTTCGGAAGACGCTGCCTGCAGATGATAAAGAAACATGAATACACGTAAGCACTTTAAACACTGCTTCGCGGTCGCAGCCTATGGAGAGTCACCCTACCTTCCGCTTCTTCTGCATTCGCTGAAAATGCAGAGTATCGAGAGCCGGGTGATCATCTGTACCTCGACCCCGAACCGCTATATCACGAAGCTGAGCGCGCAGTTCGGCTACCCGGTCTATGTGCGGAATGGCGCACACGGGCTGCAGCAGGACTGGAACTTCGCCTATGAGATGGGCGCGGAGCGCTCGGAGCTCGTGACGATCGCCCACCAGGACGATCTGTATTTTCCGGACTACACGAAGGCACTGCTGCATGCCTTCCAGCACTTCCCGGATATGTCGGTATTCTGCTGCCGCTACGACACGATCGACGGCGAGGGTAACACGATCGACGGAAGCTCGGAGAAGGTGAAGCGCATCCTGCGGCTTCGGCTGAAGGACCATGCGCATGCGGACCGTACGAGTGTGAAGCTCTCGGCCCTCCGCTATGGCAACGGCATCGGCTGCCCGAGCTGCACCTACCACACGAAGTACTGTCCGGCACCGCTGTTCCGAAACGACTATAAGTTTGTTATCGACTGGGATACCCTGATCCGCCTTGCACGTGAACCGGGGCGCTTCATCTGCATCGAGAAACCACTCATGGCCTACCGTGTGCATGCCGGAGCGGAGACGATGCGAAACATCGAAAATCACAATCGGGAGAAAGAGGAACGGGAAGTGTTCCGGAAGCTGCACTCGGCACCGGTGACGGATGTACTGATGCACTTCTATAAGAAGGCGTATGGCGCATATCAGCAAGACCCAAAACAGTAAACATGTTCTTATGACAGGAGTGGCACTCGTCCTGCTCCTTCTGTTCGGGCTGTTTATCAACCGGCACCTCAGCATACGGGCACTTTACGGTGACGACCTCTACCTCTGGTCCTTCTATGGCTGTGAGGATTTCTGGTCCTTCACCTTTCCGAAGGTGACGAAGGGAAACTTCCGCCCGTTCTACTGGGCGCTGAGCTACCTCGAGTTTCGCCTGATCGGCCCGCACGTGCACTGGTATGCCCGCTTCAACGTGCTTCTGAACGTCGCGATCGCCTGGGTGATCTATTTCTTCAGCCGTCGCCTGAGCCGCCTCACGCGAACGCCGCAGGGCATGCGGATCGGACAGGTCGTCGGTCTTCTGACGGGTATGCTCTACCTGCAGTCGCACTTCGCGGCCTACCAGATCGCACAGGTGCTCGGACTCCTCGAGTCCCTCGCCCTGCTGCTTGCCCTGCTGACCCTCTGGGGTCTTTTCGATTACATGGAGGGCCGCGGCACGCGTGCCTACCTGCGCGCCTGCCTCTGCTTTTTCCTCGTGATCTTCACCCACGAGCGCTATATCGCCCTGGCCCCGCTCTTTTACCTCGCGGTGCTCACACAGTACTGTACGGAGCGGCGGCTCTGCCGACGCTTCGCACCGTCCCGGATGTCCTGTGCGGCTTCGGACGAAATACCAGCGATGAACCGCCTCGGGCGGATCTTCGAGCTGCTTCTGCCGCTTCTGATCCTCGCCGTCTTTTTCGGCACCCGTATGGTGGTGGCCGGGGAAGCGATCCCGGTCGGTACGGCCGGCACGAAGGTGCAGGACACCTTCTCCCTCGCCCAGGCCCTCGGCTTCGCGTTTTCGCAGGTCGCCTACATCTTCGGGGTCAATGCAGGCCACGCGATTTTCTGTGGCGTGTCCTTCGGTGATTCCGCCCACTGGGTACAGGGACTGATCGTCCTCAGCTGGCTCTGCCTTCTCCTGATGCTCGTGCTCTATGTACGTAGGGCCTGGAGGCGGGGACGGATCACGCCGCGTCTGATCGGGGAGAACCTGCTCTTCATCTGCTTCATCGCCCTCTGCATCGGCTCGAGCTCCATCACGATCCGCCTGGAAACCCGCTGGGTCTATGTGAGCTATACCGCCGCGCTTCTGTATCTCTCCTATATGCTCGGAGAGATCGCGAAGTCTGGAGCTGTGAAGCCGGAAGCCGGCAGGGCAGTGCGCACGCGTGCAGCCACCGTGCAGAGAGTGTCGGCGGCTTCCGTAAGCGCCTCGGGCGAACGGGCAGCGTGCCGCGGAATGGCCATGGTCCTCGCCTTCTCGCTGCTCTTTATGGCGTACGGTGCCGTGATGACACCGGTGGAGCATTATGATCGACAGCATTATCCGAACATCTTTTTCTTCTTCGATCAGGATCGTGTGAATTCGCTTGCGGACTGTACGATCGACGCAGTCGGTGCCGGGGAGTTCCTCGGAAAGAAGCAGGTGTATATCTACTATAATTACTACGAGATGAGCGACTTCTATGCGGAGTACTTCTATAAGCCGTTTGACCCGGAGAAGACCGGACAGGGCACGGAGATTCACTTCATCAACCGCCCGGACGAGCTGCCGGCCGACGCGACGGTGGAGAACAGCATCGTCCTCATGGAGCATGGAAACCGTGGCTACATCGATGTGACCGCCCAGACCTTCGGACTGGCCGCGTGGGAGGCGCTTCCGCAGGCGTAGGATGCGCTTGATAGTTGCCGTCCGGCCGCCCAGGGTTCACAAGGAGCTGCCGCAGGTGCAGGATACGCTCGATGCAGCGTCAACAAGATGAAAAGGTTCCCGGGGCACCCCGCGGATATACGGAAAGGCTGTGTGTGATGTCCATAGTGAAGCACGAAAGCATAAAAACGGAAAATCGAAGCAGAAAGCGGGTGGGGGAGTGCCGGAAGGGACTCCTCCTTCTGCCGTTCATCGGAGGGCTGTTTCTGCTCTGGTATGTGCTGCATGCGACGGTGGATGTGGTCTATTCCGACTATATCCGCATCATCAACAGCTACCTCCCGGATACCCTGGACCCGGCGAGCTTTTTCGTGCCGGATATCCTGACCCGGATTCCGATCAACTATCCGCTTCGCTGGATCAATGTCACGTTTTTCGGCTATTCTGTGCTGTTTGACCGGGTGCTCTGCATTCTGGGCTGCGTGCTGCTGATGTGCTCGGTGGCGCAGTACCTGATCCGGGAGCGAAGCGGCGTCTGGATCATCCTGCCAGTGATGCTCGTCGGCTTCAGCCTCGATAAGTGGGAGATGCTTCTGAACGGCACCGGCTGCGTGCACTTCCTGAGCTACGGCCTGTTTTTCTATCATTACCTCGTGCTCGAGCGTGTCTTCACCGGCACACAGAAGCCGGGGGATGTGCGGCGGCTCTATCTGCTTCCGTGGCTCTCCCTGCTGGTGGCCGGCCCGTATATCGCGCAGTACACGGCGACCCTCCTCGTGGCCTATGGCTACCTCGCCTTTCTTCGGAATCGCAATGTCGACGGCCGCCGGCTTCCGTGGTACGGCCTCTGTGCGCTGGTCCCGCTGGTGCTCTACTATATGAGTAACGCGGCGGCCACCTTCGAGCATACGGGTGCGCAGGATATCGGTCTCCTGGAAACCCTGCAGCAGTACCGCGGCTTCTCGCTGCATTTTCTGCTGAACGGATTCGCCAGCACCCTGCTTTCTGGCTCGGTGCTGGAGGATATGCTCGCGGCCGGGACGCTCACGTATCCGCTGGTGTACCTCATGGGTGCCCTCGTGATCCTGCTCTATGCCGGTGCCGTGCTGCTCTACTTCCGGACCGGACAGTACCGCCGGACGATCTTCCCGATGCTGCTCCTCGTGAGCGGTGCCGGAAGCCATGTCCTCGTCTTCCTGTCCCGCTACATCTTCCTGACGGAAACCTACGCATGGCAGAGCCGCTACGGCCTTCAGTACCTTCCGGGCACCCTCGGGCTCCTGCTCATCTATGGCGCGGCTTTCACGCGCTTCCGGCAGCAGCATAAGGTCACACCTGTGATGTTCTCCCTCGTGGTGCTTCTTTCCTTCACTGCGGGGACCTGTTATACTGATAAGCGTGAAATCGACGCGATGCCGTTCCGGCAGATGTACTTCGGCTCCATAGCGGACGCCGCGCGTGATTATGAAAACCTGAACGATGATGAGCTGAATCTCATCTTCGAATACCACCATGGCCCGAACCGCGTTCGCCATGCCATGGATATTTTAAAGGAAAACCAGTGGAATGTTTTCCGGAAGTGACGGTATATGTGCCATGCCCTGGGGTGCATGCATGTACGGCCTGATGGAAGTCATACAGGTGGTACATGCGTCATGATTTCTGAGACATGCGCTTCCGTTTACGATGCATAAAAGGATGTAAGCTATGAAAGTATTGATTTTAGCAGGTGGTTTCGGAACCCGTATTTCCGAGGAGTCGCATCTCCGTCCGAAGCCGATGATCGAGATCGGCGAGATGCCGATCCTCTGGCACATCATGAAGTACTACTCGAGCTATGGCTACAACGATTTCATCATTCTGGCCGGCTACAAGCAGTACGTCATCAAGGAGTATTTCGCGAACTACTTCCTGCATAATTCTGACGTCACCTTCGATCTCAGCAACAACCAGATGGAGGTCCATCACAACATGAACGAGCCGTGGCGCGTGACGATCGTCGACACCGGCCTCAACACCATGACCGGCGGACGCATCAAGCGCGTGCAGGATTATGTCGGGGATGAGCCGTTTATGCTCACCTATGGCGATGGCGTTTCTGACGTGGACCTCGAGGCACTCGTAAACTTCCATCATGCGCATGGGAAGATCGCGACGATCACGACCGTTTCCCTCGCACAGCAGAAGGGCGTCCTCGACATCGACGAAAACAACCAAATCCGGGCCTTCCGCGAGAAGGAGCGGGAGGACGGTGCCATCATCAATGGCGGCTTCATGGTCTTCCAGCCGGAGATTTTCAACTACCTCACGGATGACCGCTGTGTCCTCGAGCAGGAGCCGATGCACCGCCTCGCCGCCGACGGCGAGCTCATGAGCTTCTACCACGCCGGCTTCTGGCAGTGCATGGACACCCAGCGCGAGAAAAAGCTCCTCGAAGACCTCTGGGCGAGTGGAAAGGCACCATGGCGTAGATGGGAGTGAAAGCGTTTGCATAAAGCAAACGCTGGAACGATATCCAGCAGAGCTATGCTCTGCTCCCGCAGGGCTAAACTCGGGCCTCCTCAGCCCGAGTTTAGGGCCTTGTAAATAGAGAGAAAATTTTTATGACAAAATTTGAATCCTTACAGCAGTTTTATAAAGGGAAGCGGGTGCTCGTGACCGGCCACACCGGCTTCAAGGGCAGCTGGCTCTGCCTCATGCTCCGAATGCTCGGTGCAGAGGTCTACGGTTACGCCCTCGCGGCACCGACCGAGCCGGCGCTCTTCGACATCCTGAAGCTTTCGGAGGAGATGCACTCGGAGATCGGCGACATCCGTGATTTTTCGCATCTCAGCGCCTTCATGGAGACCGCGCGTCCCGAGGTCGTGCTGCATCTCGCAGCACAGCCGATCGTCCGCACCTCCTACCTCTATCCGCGGGAGACCTTCGAGACGAACGTCATGGGCACTGTGAACATCCTCGAGGCGATCCGTCGCTATGATACGCAGCATGCGGAGAAGGTGCAGTCCTTCCTGAACGTGACGACCGATAAGGTCTATGAGAACCCGGATCTCGCGGACCACGCCTTCCGGGAGGATGAGAAGCTCGACGGCTACGATCCGTACAGCAACTCGAAGTCCTGCTCCGAGCTCGTGACCCACAGCTACCAGAAGTCCTTCTTCTCGCCGGACGCGGACCCATCCGCTACGGTGACGGCGATCTCCACTGCACGTGCGGGCAATGTCATCGGCGGTGGTGATTTCGCGGTGGACCGTATCATCCCGGACTGCGTACGGGATACGATCGCCGGCCGAACCATCCATGTGCGGAACCCGTACAGCACGCGTCCGTATCAGCATGTGCTGGAGCCGCTGTATGTCTACCTCCTGATTGCGATGACCCAGGCGCAGGGGCAGCAGACTACGGGCACGCAGGCATCCGCCGCTTCCGCTGAGATGAACGAAGCGGGGCATGACGAGCGCACGACGGAGACATTGGCCCGAGACGTGGCCGGATGCTATAACGTCGGTCCGGATGAGGTGGACGCCATCACGACGGGCGCACTCGCGGATCTCTTCGTACAGAGCTGGGGCGCGGGCGCAGCCTGGCACACGAATGCGGAGGCGAACGCACCGCATGAGGCCGCGTACCTGAAGCTGGATACGCAGAAGCTGAAGGAGCGCTTCCACTGGCAGCCGCGCTGGCATGTCACGGAGGCCGTTCAGGAAACCGTCGCATGGTACCATGCATGGTCGGAGGGGGCCGATATGCGGGCTCTGACCGAGCAGCAGATCCGTGCATTTTTAGCAGATGAAAGAGAAAAGAGCAGAACATGACAGAGAAAACAGAGCAGCAGGCGAGACAGGAAATCCTCGATCTCGTCGCAGAATATGCAAGAAAATATAAGGTCGCACCGATGCAGCAGCCGTATCATGAGGGCGAGCGCATCCCGTATGCCAGCCGTGTCTACGATGACAAGGAGATGGTGAATCT
>Ga0129312_1001140_pt1 | contig 16799 bp, 20 predicted proteins | sample O827metagenome_FD_94434 | JGI IMG/M metagenome (GOLD analysis project Ga0129312, IMG submission 94434) | Orangutan group fecal microbial communities from Wisconsin, USA - O827 metagenome | ecosystem: Host-associated > Mammals > Digestive system > Large intestine > Fecal | place: USA: Wisconsin... | reverse complement strand
GCTATGCTGAAGGCTGGGGCAGATGCGGGAGCCACGGGAGAAAATCCTGCCATTGTAGGGAGCAGACGGGCCGATATCATTATCGGCCCGATGGGGATCGTGATCGCAGACTCACTGTTAGGGGAGATCACACCGAAGATGGCAGTTGCCATCGGCCAGAGCAGTGCAAAAAAAGTGCTGATCCCGGTGAACCGGTGCCAGCACTTCTTAGTGGGGTGTAAAGAGCTCCCGCTGGGGGAATATGTAAAGCTGGTGGCAGAAGAAGTGGAGAAGATAAAAGCCGGGGCAGAGTGCCTGAGCTGACGGACAGCAGGGATAAGTATGCCGGGAACGATGAGGTTGACCCAATCAGGCAAGCAGCAAAGGGGATCACTCATAACCGTTTGATGGGAGGTACGGCACTGTCATCCTGTCGGTATACCCGGCGCCATTCCTTTGTCCCGTCGACCTTGATGACCTGGCTTTGGTTCATCTGAAGAAATTTTACGATCTCGTAGCAGTCGATCCAGATCTCATTGTTTCCTTCTTTCTGAGATTCATCGAAGATCAGCTGTAAACCAAAATGAAGGTGGGGAGTATCGATGTTGTTGGTATTTTCTGTGTCGCTGTATCCGGTACGGCCCAGATATCCGATGACATCACCGGCGGTGACCGCGCTCCCCACCTTCAGCTCGCTCTGGTAGGGATAGTTTTTTCTCAGATGGGCGTAATAATAATACCGCTTCCGGTCGAAGCTGCGAATCCCGATCCGCCAGCCGCCATATCTGTTCCAGCCAAGGGCCTCAACGTACCCGGATTCCACGGCAATGACAGGAGTACCTACCTGCCCCATCATGTCGTGGCCCAGATGCTTCCTTTTAAAGCCGTAGGAGCGGGATGCACCGAAATCATCATAATCGCTGTAGGGAAAGCCCTTTGCAATGGGAGAAAAATCCTTTAACCCGTATTTGGTGACCCAGATCCTTTTGCCGCTTTCCGGGCTGCTTTCCGGGTCATCGATCTCCTGTCGGAAATAGCCGACCATACCGCCAAGGACTGCGCGGTATGCCTCCAGATAGTAGGGAAAATATTTCATATCGGCAGTCATGGCGCTTATTGCTTCTCCGGAGGACAGCCTTGCAGCGGCTTCCTCCAGATCCTTCTGTCGGAAACGGGAAAAATCTCCTCCGTATCGTGCTCCAAGCCATGCAAGAAGGGTGATCCAGTCGAGATGATGTTTATCCTGACAGGTATCGATATCAAGACGGAGGGCCTTTTCCATGACCTCTGCCGGAATTGTAAAATCTACCCATCGGATAAAGCTTTCTTTTTGGACGGGAAGGACATTTTCGGCAGCGGCCTGCCTGCTTTTTATGCACAGGGACAGGGTGAGGAAAAAAAGGATAAGAAGCTGTATGAGGATGATGCGCATGGAACGTGATAGACGATTTGTTTTCATTGCAGATACACTCTCCTTAGGCGGGCTGAGCCCACATAGAGAAATGTATGCCGACATGTCCGGAAATATGCCTGTTGTCATAAGAATTGAATTGTGCTATGCTAGTGTTAGTTTTAGAAAGGACGGAAACAAAAATGAAAAAACTTGAAGATTATGTAGTAAGTATACCGGATTTTCCGAGTCCGGGGATTATATTCCGAGATGTGACCTCGATCCTGCAGGATAAGGACGGACTGCATCTGGCAATTGATACGCTTTTGGAGATGCTGAAGGATGTTGACTTTGACGTAGTGGTCGGAGCGGAATCCCGAGGCTTTATTTTTGGCATGCCGGTAGCCTATGAGCTTAATAAGTCATTTGTTCTGGCAAGAAAGCCGGGCAAGCTTCCCAGAGAGACCGTATCCCGGGAATATGCCTTAGAATATGGGACCGGAAGGATCGAGATGCACCGAGATTCCATAAAGCCCGGTCAGAAGGTTGTTATCATTGATGACCTGATCGCTACGGGAGGCACCGTTGAGGCAATTGCAAAGCTGATCGAGGAGCTTGGCGGCGAGGTGGTTAAGATCTGCTTCGTTATGGAGCTGGCAGGCCTTGAGGGCAGAAAAAAGCTTGCCGGATATAACGTGGAATCAGCGATCGTATACGAAGGAAAATAACAGAAAGAATACAGGGCCTGCGGTTTAAAAACTGCCGGCCCGTATTTATCTCAGTCGAGAAGACTTCGACTTGAACCCGAAAGGATGGGAAATATGAGAGAAGTGGTATTTAAAATGGAGCGGCCGGGCCTCGTAAAGGAAGGGGAGACCGTGGACATCAGCGAATCGGTGACACCGGTTAACGTAAACTATATGATCGAGCCGGCAGTGGCAATGTCCGGGCTTTTTCGGTTCAATGAGAGGCTTAAGAGCCGAAAGGGAGTGGTGAAGGAGATTATACAGAATGATCGGGGCTACTATGTAACGGTGGTTTTTGATGAGTAGAAGCCGGATAGCTGTCTTTAGGGGCGGGCTTTACGAAGACTCTTTGTGGAGCAGGAGCAAAAACAGAAGATAACAGCTGCATACAAATGTGATCTTTAAAAGGGTGATAAACAGTGCGGCCATTCCCCCGGAGGGTGGTGAAAAACCGGGCAGAAGACGGAAGATCCCCAAGGCGGCCAGTATGCAGGCTATGGGCTTTATCAGATTTTCCCACACGTTCCGGGAAAAGGAAACAAGCCGCAAAAGAGATATATAATGCAGCAGGGCCAAAAGAAGCTCTCCCGCCAGCATTCCCCACAGGAAAGCTCGGATCCCAAAGCGCGGGATGCCGAAAAAGACAAAGGCAAGCCTTAAAAGCATCGCGGCTATATGATGAAGAAAGGTCGTATTTGTCTTTCCGAGACCATTTAAAATACTTCCCATTGTGGTCGCAAGATAGAGAAACGGGCAGAGCCATGAAAGAATGGAGATAAAAGTCCCGGCATCCCGGTTTTTAAATACCTGAAGCCCCAGTGTTTCTCCGAATACAGCAAAGATCCCGACACACAGGATCCCCATATAGAGGCTGTATCGAAGGGACATGGAAACGCGCCGGGAAATGGCGGGCTGATTTCCGCAGGATTGCTGTCTGGCAATATTCGGAAGGAGAACGACGGCCAGAGAGTTTACGATAGCGGAAGGAAAGAGGATAAAGGGCATTGCCATTCCGGTGAGTACACCGTAAATACTGACGGACTGCGTGTGGGTAAGCCCGAAAAGACTTAACCTTCCGGGGATCAGTATGGTCTCGGCACTCTGGAGGAGGTTCATGACAAGGCGTGTTGCCATGAGGGGGAGCGCCATGGACGTCAGGGATATCATGACCGGATAGAGCTCCCGTACCCTCCCAATTGTCGGAATGCCTTGAAGAATGAAATACGATAAGGCGGTAAAGAGAGCGGAGGCGGCTTCACCGGCTGCAAGTCCGATCACGGCGAGCTGTACGGTAACAGGTCTTTCACGGCTTATCAGGATACAGGCGGTAAACCAGACAGCAAAAATACGGATACATTGCTCCACAAGCTGGGAAACCGCGGGTATCGCGACCAGCTCCTTTCCATAATAATAGCCGCTTATACAGGCATTAACAGAAATACAGGGAAAAGCGAGGGCCATGATGGATAAAAGGGGCGCACAGCGGGGCTCCCGGAGAATATATACTGCAATGGGCTGAGAAAAATGCAGGATAAGTCCCGCAAAGGCAAGCGACAGCGAGAGGGAGAGAAAAAGTCCCGAGAGCAGAGTCCTCCCGGCATGGGCACGGTCTGCGGCAGTAAAGCGGGAGATGGCTGTCTGCAGCGAGCCGGCACAGAGAGAAAAGCAGATTCCGTAAACAGGAAAGATCATCTGATAGATGCCAAGTCCCTCCGCACCGATCCTGCGGGACAGAAAGATCCTGTAGAAGAAGCCGAGGACTCTTGAGAATATCCCGGAGGCAGTGAGTATCAATGTTCCGATCAGAAGGCGATGGGAGCGGAAGTCGTCACGCATAGAGCCTCCTTTTAGAGACCTTTGCGGAAAGTATATGTGAAAATGAATCTCAATATTATTATATTTTTCTTAAAATTATTGATTCCGGTTGAAATTAATGCGGAATATCATATATAATGTAGAATGGTTTCCGGAAAAAGGAAACATAGAATAAGTGTAGATGAGGCTTTTAACCTGTATTTACAGAAAGGCGGATTTATGACAAAGTTGATTTATCTTGACAACGCGGCTACAACGAAGGTTCGTCCTGAGGTTGTGGAGGCAATGCTTCCGTATTATACGGAGTATTATGGAAATCCATCTTCGGTGTATAGTTTTTCCACACCGTGCAAAAAGGCAATGGCCCATGCCAGGGAAACGATCGCAAATTCCTTAGGCGCAAATGAAAATGAGATCTATTTTACTAATGGCGGTACCGAATCAGACAACTGGGCGTTAAAGGCAGCTGCTGATGCGTATGCCTCCAAGGGAAAACACATAATCACAACACAGATTGAGCATCACGCGATCCTGCATACCGGCCAGTTTTTAGAGCAGCATGGCTATGAGGTGACCTACCTGCCCGTAGATGAAAACGGCGTGGTAAGTCTGGAGGCGCTTAAAAAGGCGATCCGTCCGGACACGATCCTGATCTCCGTGATGTTTGCTAATAATGAGATCGGTACGATCCAGCCGATCCGTGAGATCGGTGAGATCGCAAAGGCAAACGGTATCCTTTTTCATACCGATGCCGTACAGGCGTACTGTCACGAGCCGATCAACGTGAATGAATACCATATTGATATGTTAAGCGCCAGCGCACATAAATTCCACGGACCGAAGGGAGTCGGCTTCCTTTATATCAGAAAGGGCCTGAAGCTCCGCTCCTTTATCCACGGAGGCGCACAGGAGAGAAAACGCCGCGCCGGAACTGAAAATGTACCGGGTATCGTGGGAATGGGAAAGGCAGTTTCCCTCGCTCAGGAAACGATCGATGCAGTAAGAACAAAGGAGACTGAGCTGCGTGATCACCTGATCCACCGCGTAATGACGGAGATCCCCTACACAAGGCTGAACGGGCATCCGACACAGAGACTTTCTAATAATGCAAACTTTTCCTTCCAGTTTATCGAAGGCGAGTCCCTTCTTATCATGTTAGATATGGCAGGGATCTGCGGCTCCTCCGGATCTGCGTGTACCTCCGGTTCCTTAGATCCGTCCCATGTGCTTTTAGCAATCGGACTGCCGCATGAGATCGCTCATGGCTCTCTCAGACTGACCTTAAGTGATGAGACGACCAGAGAAGATATCGACTATACAGTGGATAAACTTAAGCAGATCGTTGAAAAGCTTCGTTCCATGTCTCCGCTTTACGAGGATTTTGTGAAAAGCAGAGAAAAAAAGGAAGCAAGATAAGTAAAACGGACAGACAAAAAGGCGGTATAACCAAAAGACCGTATGATGAAAAGGAGAAAAATTTATGTATTCAGATAAAGTAATGGATCATTTCCAGCATCCGAGAAATGTAGGAGAGATCGAGGGCGCCAGCGGAGTCGGAACAGTAGGAAATGCAAAGTGCGGAGATATCATGAGGATATATCTCGATATCGATGATAAGAGCCACATCATCAAGGACTGCAAGTTTAAAACCTTCGGCTGCGGCGCTGCCGTTGCCACCAGCAGCATGGCTACAGAGATGGTAAAGGGAAAAACCATCGAGGAGGCTATGCAGGTAACAAATAAGGCGGTTATGGAAGCTCTTGACGGACTTCCGCCGGTGAAGGTACACTGCTCTCTCCTTGCAGAGGAGGCCATCCACGCAGCTCTCTGGGACTATGCCGAGAAGCATGGCATCAAGATCGAGGGTCTGGAAAAGCCGAAGTCTGACATCAGCGAGCATGATGAGGATGAGGAATATTAAAGAATGAAAAAAAAGGTAGTTGTAGGCATGTCTGGCGGCGTCGATTCTTCGGTTGCCGCCTGCCTTTTAAAAGAACAGGGATACGATGTGATCGGTGTGACCATGCAGATCTGGCAGGATGAGGCTCCGGAGATCAGTGCGGAAAACGGAGGCTGCTGTGGTCTCAGCGCGGTGGAGGACGCAAGGCGCGTGGCATGGTCGCTGGGGATCCCCTATTACGTGATGAATTTCAGACAGGAATTTAAGAGATCCGTGATCGATTATTTTGTGGATGAATACCTCCATGGACGTACTCCAAATCCCTGTATTGCATGCAACCGGTTCGTAAAATGGGAGGCGCTTCTTGCCCGCAGCATGGAAATCGGTGCGGACTATATCGCAACGGGGCATTACGCGCGTATCATGCAGCTTCCCAATGGGAGATACACGATCCGCAATTCGGTGACGGCGTCCAAGGATCAGACGTATGCACTTTATAACCTGACACAGGAGCAGTTGAAGCGGACGCTGATGCCGGTGGGAGATTATACAAAGGATGAGATCCGGAGGATCGCCGAAGAAAAGGGACTGGCAGTTGCGAAGAAGAAGGACAGCATGGAGATCTGTTTTATTCCCGACAATGATTATGCCGGCTTTATTGAACAGGCGGTGGAACGTGTTCCGGGAGCAGGAAACTTTATTGATAAGGATGGCCGCATTTTGGGCCGCCATAAAGGGATCACCCACTACACCGTCGGTCAGAGGAAGGGATTGAACCTTTCTATGGGCCATCCTGTGTTTGTAACGGAGATCAGGCCGGATACCGACGAGGTCGTGATCGGTGACGGGGAAGATGTTTTTTCCGATCACCTGATCTGTTCGGATGTGAACTGGATGGCGGTGGAAGGCTTAAATGGCGGTGAACGCCGTGTTATGGCGAAGATACGCTATAGCCATAAGGGTGCGCCGTGTTTGATCCGTGAGCTTCCGGATGGGAGAGTTGAATGCCTGTTTGATTTTCCCCAGAGGGCGATCACACCGGGACAGGCTGTTGTGTTTTATGAAGATGACCATGTATTCGGAGGAGGAACCATCCTGTGAGAAACAGAGAGACGGGGAAAAAGCTTTGCGGTGTCCTTTTGATCGGACTTTTACTTTCCGGTATACTTTCAGGCTGTGCCGGGACGGCAAAATATCAGGTCATGGAGCTTGAACAGACGACGGAGGCAGAAATGGCAGCGGAGGCAGCAGAGCCATCCGCCATATCGGCAGCCGGTGTGGGCTCTGTTTCAGTGAAGACGGATCTATCTGCGGAAACAGAGGGGGCAGCAGAAACAGAAGTACCAACGGAAACAGAGGAGACTGAGGAAGCAGGAGCTTTTGATGAAGCCTCTGAAACAGGCGAACAGGCAGAGCTTCAGAGCCTTCTTGAGGAGGGAAATCCGCCGGAGGCCGGGGAGATCTCCCAAGCAGCCGATAATGGAGACGAAGAAGCTGCCCTGTCGGCTGATGGTGAGCTTATGGGAAATGTCCGCGCCCGCGCGGCAGGGATCCGAGAGGAAGAAATTCCATGGAACGGATATACCGTAGCAATTGATGCCGGTCATCAGGCAAAGGCAAATTCGGAAAAAGAGCCGATCGGGCCGGATTCCAAGACAATGAAGGCAAAGATGCCGGAGAGCTCCTCCGGGACAGTAACCGGGATCAAGGAATATGAGCTTACGCTGACAGTGGCGCAAAGGCTGGATCGGATGCTTAGGGAAAAAGGCTATCATACCGTTATGATCCGCACCGGACATGATGTAAATTTAGGAAATGAAGAAAGAGCGAATATTGCAAATAAGAGCGGAGCAGACGTTGTAGTACGCCTACATGCCAACTCCATGGAAAACTCCGGGATATATGGCGCTCTCAGCATCTGTATGACGGATCATAATCCTTATAACGCGGAGCTTCACAGTAAGAGCTATTCTCTGTCCAAAAAGATCATTGACAGCCTCTGCGGGGCGACAGGAACGAAAAACCGCGGAGTACAGGAGGCCGATAACTACGGAGAGATCAACTGGTCGAAAATACCGGTGTCTGTTGTGGAGATGGGATTTTTAAGCAATCCGGATGAGGAGAAATGGCTTCAGGATGAAAACTATCAAGAAAAGCTGGCATCCGGAATCGTCTCAGCATTAGATTCCTACTTTGCGGAACAAAGTAATTGATCCTGCGATCTGCTGCGGATGAAGCGCAAAAGAAATATGTCATGCTTTGCATGATGCGCATCTCGCAGCAACAATGCCGAGGCATTCTTGAATGGAATAAAATTTTCAAAAAGTTCATTTTCCTACTACACAAATCAATAAAAATCATGTATAATAGAAAACGGTCGTTCTGTTCAGGAATCAGACTGTTTTCTTTTGGAGACGTAGCGAAGCGGTCGTAACGCGGCGCACTCGAAATGCGTTTGTCGGTTCATCCCGGCACGAGGGTTCGAATCCCTCCGTCTCCGCGTTAAAAGCCCCGTATTTACGGGGCTTTTTCTTTTTCGTGTTGCATTTCGTGTTGCATAGTAGTATCAAAATACTCATCAATCATATGGTCCACCTGGATGCGTTCTTTCTGGAACGTATGGGTGTAGACTTTCTTCATGACCGAATCTGTCTTCCACCCACCTCGTTCCATTGCATACTTTTCCGGGATATTCAGCATGGCCATAATTGAAGCGTTCATATGCCGGAGCTTATGAAAAGAGATATGGGAAATATGATTTTGTTCCAGAACACGGGAAAAGTGACGATAGATTGCATCGGCAGAATATGGAACAAGAACATCTCCTTCAACCTGGTCGATTAAATTTTTTATGTATGGTGGGATATGGTGCATTCGGTTTCTGGTAAAAACTTTCCCCTGGGATTTTACAATATCGTTTTTTCCGAGTTTAATTTTTACATCACGGATAACAATGTAATCTCCGTCAATCGAATTGGACTTAGTAAGCCCGCGAATCTCTGACATAGAGAAACTGAGCCACATGGCAAGAAGAACGGCCAGCTCCAGACGATCGCCTTTAAAGGCGCTATTGATATATTTTTCAATAGCTTCGCGTAGAGTTAAATTTGTATTAGATTGCGATGATTCTGCCTTTTTGCGAGCGCGATTGTTCAACTGAAATTCAGCAGCGGCAAGTTCGGCTTCTTTCCGACCGCGAGGAGATGGGTCATCACTGGTAAATGATTCATAGATTCTTTTTTCAATCCACTTCCCCTGTTTTTCGTTCCAAGCGGTTTCTGTATGGCTGTAGGCCAGACACCTCCATGATCCTGAGGGTAGCTTTTTCGCAGTAGCCATATATCATTCTCCTTTCTGTGTTGCGGCGTCGCAATACCCTAAAAAATGGGTATAAAAAATACGCCCCTTGCCAGAGCGTTCCGGAGATGATATAATTCAGGTGTTGAAGACTGATTATATCTTCCGGGCATCCGGCAAGAGAAAATCTATGTAAAGCCGCTTGGTGCGCCAACACCGGGCGGTTTTGCTGTTTATAAAGTTTTAATGGGTTACAGCAGATCAAGGATCCGAATCGTCAAACCATCATAAATTGCAATAGGAATCTCCTGGCTGAAGGTGTAGATCACCGGTGCTGCATCATCTTCGTAGTGGTACACGGTGGTTCTTTCTTTGGCAGGATCCACGATCCAGTATTCCCGGACGCCGGCCTGAGAGTAGATCATGTTCTTCAGGCCATAGTCCATTTTGCGGCTGGCCGGAGAGACAATCTCGAAAATGAGGTCTGGAGCTCCGGAGCATCCGCGGTCGGTCAACTTATTCGGATCACAGATCACCGAAATGTCCGGTTCCACCCAGTCCTTATCATCGGCGTCAAGGTTGACGGCGAAGGGAGCAGGGTAAACTTCGCAGGATCCGTGGTTTTTCTTAATATATTCCCGAATTGTAGCAGACAGCTCCATGACAAGTTTCTGATGGATCCGGCTCGGCGGAGCCATGTCATAAAATTTGCCGTTGATCAGCTCGGCGCGTTCTTCTTCTGGTAAGTTCCAGTAGTCTTCGGATGTATAATGGTCATTAAGTAATGGCATTGTAACACCTCCAAATAAAATCCGTTAAGAATCTTTAGAAGATAATTTCTTCTGTTGTTCTCGTTCGAGTTGCTTGATGCTTTTTTCAGGCGTAGGAAGATCTTCGGGCATGGTGCCACCTAAATCGGCAATCGTTTGGCGAACTTTTTTCCCAACGTCAAAATGAGTTTGGTTAGCATTTTCTTTGCCTTTAACATTGTCACGTCTTAATTTTGCTTCTGTTTGTGTGGCGCGGAAAAGATTTGCAGCTAATTCTTCATGTCCCATATAATCTAAAATATCTTGGTTCTTCTTGAGCTTTTTCTTGGCATGAATATCTTTCCGAGATAATCCGCCGTAAAGTCCCTGGTATCCCTTGTTTTGGAATATCGCATAATCCATAGGTTCAATGACCCCGGCGTTATGAGCTGCATCTGCTAAAGATTTATTGTGTTCCTTCATCTCTTGACGGATTGCTAAGCGCTTCTGATCGTCTGTGAGTTCATCATAGTTTTCAAGAAGTTCTTGTTGACGGGTTTTGACAGCAAAGTAAGTTTGACCAAGTGCAATAATTTCTTTTTGTGGATCCCCATTCATTACAATCAAATAGCAACCATACCGTGATATTTGATAGCTTCGTAATCCTCTTTTGGCGTTTGAACCAATGGGGACCATCTCGGTGAATTCACCAAAATGGTCAGAAATTTCATTATCACTATTTTTGCAGGCTTCCATAGCCTTGAAAATAATGAGTTCAAAATTTCTGAAATCCTTATAATTTAAGACCTTGGCTAATTCTCTTGCGTACCAGACCTCTTGTCCATATTCATTTATGTGTTTAATGGAATCAAATAAAGATTCAGTATAATTAGCTTCCCCATCCTGTGCTGCATTATTAGCGTACGCCCTGTTCCGAATTTCCATTACTTTTGCTTCGAATTCTTCCTGTGTCATATCATTACCTCCGTCAGGATTGTTTTGATTATCATTATAGAAAAAGAAATGATCCACCTTCTTCCAATTTTGTCGTAGTTCTATATTTTCTCTGTCACCGCCAGATGCGGTTCGCATTTGACAAATCATTTCCAACCCTGTATAATATACTTAACAAGAGAACCGAAAGCTGGGTGAAGTCCAGCCGCCGGCGAGAGTAATTTGCTAAAAGTAGCGCCTTATCTTACCAGGACAGGGGCGCTACTTTTTGTGTTTGCTGAGAGTAAAAACAAGAGTAACGATTGAACAGATCATGCTCACAAAGGCGAACAAGTCGCTGTATGTAACCATGCACACCAGCTCCTTCCTAAAAAGTCCGGAAGCTGGAGTATCGCCCCTTCGGTTCCCCAGGTAAGTATATTATTTTCAAGGTTCATTTTTGATGTTAAAAATTCTTTATTCTTTAGCAACTCCTCGGCATATCCGGCCAGGCGGGCCAGCTGGCCGATCGCCAGATCGGGATGCTCGAAGATCACGGAGTCCGGAACCAGAAGCTCCATCGCGAAGGTGCCGGCTTCCCGTTCGTATTTGTCCGTGTAAATTGTGTCATGGAATCCATAAAGATCGCATTCGCTTTCTTATGTAGGAACAGATGTCACGGTTCATGAGCGAGAACGAAGCGCTGCTCCGTTTCTGTGAGCCGTTCATCCAGATAGATGATATTATTCCTTTGGAAGTACTGGTAAAACCCACGGACGCCTTCCAAGGGATAGTGGACCGGGATACATTCATTCCCTTTATCATTTCAAATAGATCACGCGTCTGGTATTTCCGGACGAGGCGTGATACCAGTTTCTTTATGCGCATAGAAATCAGTTTTTTTTATATTTCTTGGATGTGTATTTCTCTTTATTCTTTTTCTTAGCCATTTCCATTCCAATCTGCATTGCATCCAGAATTGAATTGATCGCCTCCGGAGACACCGGATCGCCGTCGAACATCAGCCCTTCCTGGGAGAGCAGTTGCTCCTTGGTCTGTTCCAGAATCTTGGCGATGTCTTTTTCATCGCGAATGGTGAGTTCGGATTCCTTGGAATCGTCTTTTTCTTCTATTAAATCGGAACGATTGCAATGGAAATATTTCGCCAACAAATTTACTTTATCCATTCTTGGCAATCTTGTGCCATTGCACCATGTCGATACAGCTGATTTATTCAAACCTAAATCGTTAATTAAATCAATTTGGCTTTTCCCATACAATTCCATATATCTTTTTAAATTAGTTGAAAAAACTTTTTTATAATAATCTTCGCTCATGTAGGTACCTCCTCATAAACAAATTATAATGCAGAAAGTAGAGAAACACAATATAAAAAATAGAAAAAGTTTACAAAAAGTATCTATATCTATAAAAAGTAGAAATGCACTATACTCGTAGTAAGGAGATGGCGACAATGGAAAGGAGGAAGTAAGATGGATGATTGGATAGAAAAAATGAAGCAAGACGAGAAAGTGATAGCAGCACTTACTCACCTTGCTTTATCCTTTGGAACATTCTTAGCCGTCATTAAGATGGTAGCTTAGAGCCTGATCCAGACAGGGCAGGGGAAGAAATTCCCCCTCCTGTCTCTAATATTCTATCATAAGTTCATTTGAAATACAACTATGCTGAAAGAACTGGTTAAGCTCATTGGAGCAATAGTTTTCCTCGTTGTAGTAATTGCAGGGATCGCAATTATGGTTATCTGGTAAACACATTAAGCTGTCCTATCGGCTATACGGGGGAACTGGAGGTGAATAAGAGATGGAAAAATTGCAGATTACTTTTGCGGCTGCAAGGGTGAATGCAGGAATGACACAAGATGATGTTGAAAAAAGACTTCAGGTGTCAAAACAGACAATCATTAACTGGGAAAAAGGGCGCATATTGGAAGAAAGGCAGGACTTAATTATTAAAAAACTGATTCGGAAGTACAAGGTGGGGCATACGGACTTTGTGGGACTGATTGCAAAAGCAAGGGCCTATTACCGGAACGAAACGGATATTATGTTCCCACCGCTAAAAGAGGAACGGGAGAAAAAAGAAAAACCGCTTCGAAATGCGGACAACCGGATCCCGCTCAACTTCCACGGTTTGCTTGTCAACCAGAAAGCTTCCTATCCAGAAACGGCTCGATAAGGCTGAAATAGGAGAGCTACGCGAATACATTGATCTGGTAATGCAGAACATCGGCAAGTACAACCAGAAGGTCAATAACATGTCCATCAAGGCACGGGTGACAAGATATCAGGCACTGGAGGCACAGATCGATGCGATCCTTAGGGAACTGTATGCGGTCGATTATGAAGCGGATGCAGGGAAGATGATGAGCGAAGTTTATATCGATACTTATCATCGTATATGGCACGATTCAGACCGATACCGTGGATTCCATGCAGAGTTTGCCCAGACAGATGCAAGAACAGTCGAAGAATTGATCAAGTATCCATTCAATGGAGCTAATTTCTCTGATCGGCTTTGGAAGCAGAAGAACCACCTGCAGAGTCAGCTGATGGAATCACTGACCACCATGATGATTCAGGGTACAGCGCCACAGAACATAGCAAAAGACTTTGCAAAAAAAATACGGGTCAAGAAGTTTGAGGCTTACCGGCTCCTGCACACAGAGAGCTCATTCGTGATGAGCGAAGCCACCCATGCCGGATACAAAGAGGATGGTGTGGAGCAGTACCAGATTTCGGCCACTCTGGACAGTAAGATTTGCGGGATCTGCGGTAGATTGGACAGAAAGATCTATCCGGTCTCTAAGGCAGTAGCAGGAAAAAACATGCCTCCGTTCCATCCCTTCTGCCGGTGTACGGACGTGTCGTATTATCCGGATACTCCAACGGAAGGCCAGATGAGAGCTGTAAGGGATGCAGATGGCAACAACATCGAAGCCGAAGACTCCTGATAATTTATCGATTTCTGATAGCATGAAAGGAGCGGCAAAGGATCAGTTTGATAAAGAAGTGAAGCTGATTCCTAATCATCATAAAGATATTATCGATAAAGCGGTAAACGAAGTTGTTGTTGATGAACAAGGAAATTCGAGATATGATAGGATTAATGGAATATTGTATTTGGCGAAAGAACTTGACGAGGGCGAAGCCGTTCATGAAATGGCGCATGCGTTGGAGACGCAGGCGGACGTATGGGAGGATGAAAGGTTTCTGAAGGCAATTCATAAGACGATAGGTGATATCAACCCGCTTTGGGATGCGATATTGGATGAGGATACTTTTGTAAGGCCTATTACCAGATTGGCTGATACAGAAGCATTGGTGAGCATTTATCAAGGGCGTTTGTATGAAAAACAGATGCCGTTCATCAATGAAAATATGGAGTTTAACCGAATCAAGTAAGTCCCCTGCTTCAATTGCGAAAAGCAATACGCAGTGGGTGGGGACTTGCTCGTATCAGGAGGAGTGCAAGCTCCTTCTGATAAACTGCGGAGCAGTTATTCGGTTATGAGCAAGTAGCGAAGCGGATTGCGAATATCCGCTTGACCGTATATGCTTTAGGAGACTTTTTTGCCGAGGCATACAGAGAATATATTCTTAATCCGCATAATCTGAAGCGAAAACAGCCGGAAATATATCGGTATATTGATGAGGAGATGAAATAATGGCATACACATACGAAAGTCTTATTTCTGACTTAGAACATGATGAAAACTGGAATGTAATCCGCGAAAGAGCGAATAATGGAAAACTTGATTTAAAATATGTTCCAGATGGTCATAGAGCAACAGTGAAAAAGGCCTTTGATGAATACTTTAAACGAAAGTACGAAAATCAGGAACTGAACCCAGATGTGCATTATGATATTTCTCATTTTTGTAGGGAAAAGGCAGTAAAATGAGTCTAAAAGAAGAACTTCTGCAAATCAAAACATATGAAGAGTATGAACCTCAGAGAGAAAAATTCCGAAGTCTTGTCAGGGACAAAGAAGTATTGGCGCATTTAGATAAGCTGTATGGAAGAGGATACGTTGGTGGAGACATTGAACATGGTCTTATAGAAGAACTTTACAAAACTCCGCCGGGCCAAGGAAAGCAGCGTATTGGAAGATAAGGAACTATTTCCTGAACTGTATGATGCATATACGGAGGTTGGTGGATGGCACTGATGGAATACTTAAAAACAGATAAAGAGTTAAAAGAACTTCGGTTAAAATGGAAAGAAACACAACGCACACCGTTTCCGCCGTATAACTGGGATGAATATGCTAGAATTGAAGATTACAAGAGCCAAATTCAGAAGAAATTGAAGTCAACCACCGGTCAGTAGGCTGGTGGTATTTTTATACCCATTTTTAAGGAGAAAAGACAATGAAGAAGAAAATAGCAGCATTTTTTATGGCAGCGTGTGTAGCAAGTTGTATATCTGGCTATTCAACAGCATCTACAGTGAATTACAATCTGTCAAAGGACGCGAATGAATTTAATGTTTATCGCAGAATTACGGTTACAAATGCAAGAACGGATACAATCATGCTTCAGGCAGAAGGGTATATGGCACTTAGTAATAATGAGTCAAATGAATTGGTAGCAACGATTAAGACTGGAGAGGATCAGTATTATAAGGACTACATTTATCTTAATGACTGGATCTGCTATATAATGGAGTAGACGGAGCCGAAAGGAACAGACAAGTATCATTATGAGCTGGTATTTTATCCTGAAAGGCTGATTCCGGATGTTGAAATTAAATGAATCGGTTGCGATGCCGCAACAGCTCGGAGGGGATATCCTTCCGGGCTTTTCTAAATGAAAAGTCTAATCCCCCAGCTATGCTGGAGAGAATGGAATAAGTGGAAACGGTGAGGATAACAAAATAAAGCCTCCTGTGATATGATGCGAATGGTGTCGCAAGCCAAACTCAAAATCAAAGGAGGCGGTCCAAACAGACAATAGAAGTTTATCACATACTCGATGAAAATGCCAGCATCACATAGTTTTTATACCGAAGCAAGTCCATATTCGTAATAAAGAGATCGTAATAATGGGAACAGGTAACGGCTCCTACGGGATATGGAGAAATATAAAGAGAATTGGGGGATTTGCCTGTTTTTCAAAATCGCAGAAAGGTTGACTTTACGCGCCGGATTCGATAAGATGGATATCAGGTAGAGGAGTGCTTACGAAGGGGAGGAATAGACAAATGGAAGCTATCACAAAGAGTCCGTTAGAGATCGATAGGGAAAAGATTAAAAGAACATTATTAAATCCGTTAAAGTGTGATTCAATGGAATCCTATGTGAACAAAGAAGAACCGCGTTACAGGCCGGATGGACCGTTCCAGAGAGATTATGCCCGGATCATGTATTCCTCATCATTCAGAAGGCTGCAGGGGAAAATGCAGCTTTTAGGGATCAAAAATGACCAGTTTTTCCGAAACAGATTGACCCACAGCCTTGAGGTAGCACAGATCGCCCGTTCGATCGCAGGTACGATACAATACGATGCCGGAGAGAGCTATATTGTGGAAGCCGGAGCTCTGGCTCATGATTTGGGAAATCCACCCTTCGGACATGCCGGGGAACGGGTCCTGCATGAGCTGTTTGCCGATGTCGGAGGCTTTGAGGGAAATGCACAGACACTTCGTATCCTGACAAAGCTGGAAAAAAAGCGCCCGGATTTTCAGGGACTGAACCTGACCTACAGAACCCTGCTTTCTGTCGTGAAATATTTTCGTACCTTTGATGCCGAGCTTTATAAAGAAGAAAGCAGGCAGGGAAAAGAACACAAAAAACAGAAATTTATTTATCAGGACGACTATGATCTGCTTAACCGCTTTATAAACGAAAATGTAATAAGAGTGAGGACGCTGGATGTTCAGATTGTAGATATAGCAGATGAGATCGCGTATGCCGCGCATGATCTCGAGGATGGTCTGCGCGTAAAGGCTTATACGATAGATGAGATC
>Ga0129312_1001139_pt1 | contig 16812 bp, 13 predicted proteins | sample O827metagenome_FD_94434 | JGI IMG/M metagenome (GOLD analysis project Ga0129312, IMG submission 94434) | Orangutan group fecal microbial communities from Wisconsin, USA - O827 metagenome | ecosystem: Host-associated > Mammals > Digestive system > Large intestine > Fecal | place: USA: Wisconsin... | reverse complement strand
TCCCGCCGCTGCAAGAGATGCCGTGCTTAAAGGTATATGTTTATCGTCCCCTCCATGAGCAAGAAGAATATGAAGTCCTTCCTCCTGGACAGGAACTGCTCTGTCATACAGTCCTTCCCGGATCTCCTGCCTGTCATAGCTCAGTCCGTAAACATACACATCCAGCTTGGGATCCTTCACACAGGTAAGTTCTCTGCTCTTAAAAAAAGTAACATTAGGTTCCCATTCAAAAGTACGGTAAAAGGAATCCCTGCTGAGGTAATCATGATTTCCTGCCATCAGATACACCCTGGTACCCGGAATAGTGGAAAACAGATAGTTTACCTCCTTCAATTCTCTCATAAGTGGCTGGCGGTGGAACAGATCTCCGGATATAAATAACAAATCCACCGGATCCTCGCGGATGCCCGCAATAACCCGGCGGAAAGTCGTCCAGATTTCTTCTTCCCGCTCTCTACTCCAGGGGCAGCCCCTGTCAGGAACAGCTCCCAGATGCACATCTGCAAGATGAATAAATCTCATAATCGTCTCCCTTTGGCAATTCATCTCCTCACCTGCAGATTGCTGAAATGATCTTCCAGACAGGCTCCGGGAGAATCCTTGCTATATTTATTAAAGATCACAGTTCTTTACAGTTCTCGGGAACGGGATCACGTCACGGATATTGCCCATGCCTGTAAGATACATAACACATCTCTCAAATCCAAGACCGAATCCGGAATGGCGTGTGGAACCGTATTTGCGGAGATCAAGATAGAAGTCATAGTCCTCTGCCTTAAGCCCCATTTCCTCCATACGGCTTCTCAGCTTATTGTAATCATCCTCTCTCTGGCTTCCTCCGATGATCTCACCGATTCCCGGCACAAGACAGTCCATAGCAGCTACAGTCTTGTTATCATCATTCATCTTCATGTAGAACGCTTTGATCTCCTTCGGATAATCTGTAACAAATACAGGTTTCTTATAGATCTCCTCTGTGAGATATCTCTCATGCTCTGTCTGAAGATCGCATCCCCAGAATACCTTATAATCAAATTTGTCATTGTTCTTCTCAAGGATCTCAACAGCTTCTGTGTAAGTTACGTGAGCAAACTCTGAATTGACCACATGATTCAGGCGGTCAAGAAGTCCTTTATCAATAAAGGAGTTGAAAAAATTCATCTCCTCCGGTGCATTCTCAAGCACATAGCGGATCACATATTTCAGCATAGCCTCTGCAAGATCCATATTATCCTGAAGGTCTGCAAATGCACACTCAGGCTCGATCATCCAGAACTCGGCAGCATGACGGGTAGTATTGGAGTTCTCTGCACGGAATGTAGGTCCAAATGTATAGATGTTACGGAACGCCTGTGCATAAGTCTCTCCGTTAAGCTGTCCGCTTACTGTAAGATTTGTCTCTTTGCCAAAGAAATCCTGTGAGTAGTCAACAGTTCCATCCTCTGTCATCGGAGGGTTCTTCATATCCAGTGTTGTTACCTGGAACATCTCTCCTGCACCCTCACAGTCACTTCCTGTGATCAGTGGTGTATGAACATATACAAATCCTCTCTCCTGGAAGAATTTATGGATTGCATATGCACAGAGGGAACGAACTCTGAACACTGCCTGGAATGTATTTGTTCTTGGTCTGAGATGTGTGATAGTTCTCAGATACTCAAGGCTGTGGCGCTTCTTCTGAAGAGGATAATCCGGTGCGGATGTTCCCTCCACAGTGATCTCCTCTGCCTGGATCTCAAAAGGCTGCTTGGCCTGAGGTGTTGCTACCAGAGTTCCCTTCACAATGATGGCAGCTCCTACATTCAGCTTGGATATCTCTGCAAAATTCTCCATATTATCATGATAAACGATCTGAAGTGTCTCAAAAAAGCTTCCGTCATGAAGCACAACAAATCCAAATGTCTTGGAATCACGTACACTGCGGACCCAGCCGCCTACTGTAACTTCTTTATCCAGATACTGTTCCCGGTTTCTGTAAATTTCCTTAACTGTTGTCAGTTCCATAATCTGTACCTCTCTACCTCATATTTCAGGGTTGCATCCCCTGTGATTCATCATATCCATTTACACTTTACGTTTTAGTATAGACTATTATAATCCATCCTGCAAGAATTAATTGACCGGTTTACCAAAAGGTTTGTCAAAAATCCCCGCACACCGAAAGACTTCATCTTCTTATGGTATACGGGGATTTTTATGCTGTTACCAGGTGAAGCTTGAACTGTTTCCGTTAAGCATACTGATACAGTAATAATAGATCCGTTTATAGGTTTTTGTTGTGTAATGCAGACCATCGTCTGTTCCGCTGTCAGTACCAGTCTTGGAATCATCGGTACTGTAGCCGCGTTTCATAAGGATACTGTAAGTATCAAAATACGTACAGGTTCCGCTGAGCCCGCTCTTGATAGCACTGTTAAATGCACGTATATCCTGCTCTTTTCGTACTGCACGCCCCATAAGCTGACGCATCTGACTATTGACCGGATTTACTGACATATAGAAAAGCTTGCAGTTCTTTGCTTTTAAAGCAGGGGCGATCTGTTTGATATAGTTGATATAGTTTGCTGAGCTGTCAAGATCGTTGACTCCCATGTTAAAGATAATTGCAGTTGGCCTGGAACCTGTCCTGATCTTTTTAAGAAGCTGTGAATATCCCTCACTCATGAACCAGCTCAGTCCCTCTCCCTCTGCTGCAACAAAAGATACGCCCTGAAGTGCTGAACTTCCAAGCTGTTTTTCCAGCGTTGATGCCATTCTGGCTGTACGGGAATCTCCTACAAAGATCACCTGGCTGTACCGTCTCTGACGGTCAAGTCTTGCCATTTCACCTGCTGCAATATTTTTCTCCCTTGTGCGGTTAAATACTACCGCATACAGTCTGGTATTTCCATTTACCTTCAGAAGCTCTCCGGCCTCATAATCCGGATTTGCAGAGGATCCGCTCCGGCGGCTCTTGCTCCATCCCATAAATGTGTATCCACTTGCATTGGCTGCTGTTGGAAGACGGAGATAATTACCTTTACCCATGGTTACTGACTTCCATAGTTTGCCGTTGGATTTATACAGGTACACAGTTGCGGATTTTTCCTGGGAAGCATAGAGCTTCAGATTCTTGGTTGCCTTATATTTGCCTCCTGCTTTATATATCCTGGTACCATTCTGTGAGGTTTTCCAGCCAAGACTTACATAGCCCTTCCTTGATGGTACTGCAGGAAGTGTAAAATAGGTTCCTTCTTCTACTTTTTTATTCAGTGCCTGGTATGCAGAACTGGTTGTTCCATCTCCCATATAGAAGGTAAGTGTGTAATATTTACTCTTCTTACGTACTGCATAAAATGTAGTGCTTTTTGTGATCTTTACCTTGCTTCCGGCTTTGTATATAGCAGTACTTCCACCCTTTACATTTGTCCATCCAAGATTTTTGTAGCCTGCTGCCTTTGGTACCGATGGCAGCGTAATGGTGGCATTTTTCGCTGTGTACTGTGTCAGCTTTGCATATGCCTGTGCAGTACTTGTTCCGCTGTTGTTGCTGAATTTAACTGTGTAGGGAAGCCTTTTTCTCACTGCATAGAACGTAACATTTTTCCTTACTGTAACAGTCTTTCCGGCTGAATATTCTGATCGCGTGGCGTTTTTCTTGGTAGACCAGCCAAGATTCTGATATCCTGCTACTGACGGAACTACCGGAAGTTTTACCTTGCTTCCTTTTGCCACTTCCATATTCAGTGCCTTCATGGCTGAGTTACCGGATCCATTGGAATTCAGGAAAGTAACTGTCATTTTTGCATAACGGATAATATAAAGCTTTGTATTCTTCGTTATCTTCAGACTGGAATCGATCTTATACTTTACACTTGTACTGCCCTTTGCAGTAGTCCACCCTTTATTTATATATTTCGTTGAATTGATGTCCGGAAGTGTTACATAAGTTCCCTCCACAACTGCCACAGAACTTAAACTGGAAGTTCCGGAATTATTATAAAAAGTTACTGTGCAAAGGCTTGTTCCATAAAAAGTAAGCACATTTTTTTTCAGATAACCATTCCAGTCTTTTTCTGCAATTTTCACTCTGGAACCAGCCGCAAAAAATACAGAGTCATCTACTGCTGTATTGGCATCTACCTTCCATCCGCTTCCGCTTAATCTGTTATTTCCCGGCACAGACGGAAGGACAATGGTGGTTCCATCTGCAACTTTTTTCTGAAGACTGGTGTATACTGTCTTTCCGGCACTGTCCGCAAAACGAACGGTTATGGTTGTAGTCGCAGCTTCTGCTGTCTTTGTGCTTCCCGGCACAAAGAGCATTACGGCCAGCGCTGCCATCATAAAGATCCATTTCAGGGCAAGCTTAATCTTCCCTGTATTATTCATAATTATCACTCCTAATTTCAGATATGATTCTCTAAAGTATGTTTGAAAAAAGCTTTCTTCAGATTTTCAAACAGGCTCTGGTCTGTAATCTGGGAAAATCTGCCCTGAATATGTAAATACCTGTCTGTAAAACAAACATTCACCTTTGATATCTTATAAGGTATTTACGAATCTCATAAATGCATCTCTTCCTTCTGGTGTACATTTGTAAACACCTGCATCTTCAAGAACATGTACAAATACATTTCCAACTTCTTTGCGAAGGATATCCTGGATATTGTCTTTATCGATCTTGTCATATTCAGGCAAAAATTCAGCGACCCATGCCGCATGCTTCCGGATCTTCTCATTGGAAGCAATATCTTTACCTTCCAGAATGTATTCTTCCAGAAGCTCCAGCTCCTCCTTAAGCCTTGCAGGAAGGACTGCCAGACCCATTACCTCGATCAGTCCGATGTTCTCCTTCTTGATGTGATGATAGCATGCATGTGGATGATATACTCCAAGAGGATTTTCCTCTGTGGTGATGTTATTTCTCAGCGTCAGATCCAGTTCAAAGATGTCTCCCTTTTTCCTTGCAATAGGTGTAATAGTATTGTGAGGTTCTCCGTCTGTTTCCGCAAAAATAAATGCTTTCTCATCTGTATAGCCTCTCCATTTTGCAAGGATATGAGTTGCCAGATCGATCAGCTTCTTCTCATCCTTATGGCGGATACGCAATACTGAAAGAGGCCATTTAACGATTCCAGCCTCCACGTCTTCATATCCCGGAATTGTCACATTCTTCTCAACAGGCGCATTTGCCATGGCAAATGTATAATGTCCCCCCTGGAAATGATCATGGCTTAAAATAGATCCTCCTACAATAGGAAGGTCCGCATTGGAACCAAGGAAATAGTGCGGAAACAGCTTCACAAAATCAAAGAGCTTGATAAATGTGTTTCTTTCGATCTTCATAGGGGTATGGGAACAGTTAAACACAATGCAATGCTCATTATAATATACATATGGTGAATACTGGAATCCCCACGGAGAGTCATTAATAGTGACAGGAATGATCCTATGGTTCTCTCTGGCCGGATGGTTTACCCGACCTGCATAGCCTTCATTCTCAGGGCAGAGCAGGCATTTCGGATAGCTACTGGATTTTGCCAGCTTGGCTGCTGCAATGGCTTTGGGATCCTTCTCGGGTTTGGAAAGATTAATGGTGATATCGATTTTTCCGTATTCGCTGTCTACTGTCCATTTTTGGTCTTTTTTTACACGATAGCGTCGGATATAATTACTGTCCTGACTGAGCTTGTAGAAATAATCCGTAGCTTTCTCCGGATCTTCCTTATATTTATCCCAGAATTCCTTCTGTACCTGAGCCGGGCGCGGCATAAGGCAGTTCATCAGTTTTGTGTCAAAAAGATCACGGTAAACCACACTGTCCTCGATCAGTCCTCTCTTTACAGCTTCATCCAGAAGTTCACTCAGGGTTTCCTCCAGATCAATGTCAGCATACTCTTCTTCCGGCTCTGTATACTCATCTTCTCCAAATACCTCCAGAAGAAGATTTGTCGCATAGATCCGTTCACATTCCGGTGTGATACCAGTTTCCACTCCATACTGTACCAGTTTTTTGATGCTTTTACTTAACATGTTTTTACCCCTTTCCCATTGCAGTTATTTTGCGTTCCGCAACAAATCCAGCATACAGATCTCTGCTGCCAGATCTGCACGGAAAATTTTATGTCAACGTTACTCTGTAACGTTTTCAATGTAGGTAAGAAATACGTTCCCCGCACTTTTGAAAAGTGCTGTGCTGTCATTCATTCCATATGGGCTTGTCTGTCCTGTGGACGGATCATAGAGATAGGTATTATATTCATCATATCCTACGATCACTACACTGGTATCTGCCCCTGTCTTGGCAATGACAGGTCTCTGTGCACTTATCTCATAAAGAACGCTCTCCAGCGAACAACCTGTAAGGTCGATAACCGTACCATCTTCTCCCAGTCCATCCTGAAGCTCGCTCTTTTTCCAGGAAGCTGACTTAAATATATCCGGAATATCGTCTGTATTCAACTGTATCTGTGTCTTTTTATTTCCCCGCTCCCATACATACTGCTGGGCACGGTTCAGTACAACTCCGGTTTTGGCATTTGCCCTTCTTATCGCTGCTGCCGGATCCGTGTAGGTCATATCAAGCTTTCCACCTGCATACACATAATAAACTTCTCCCTGCGGCACTTTGGTATCCAGTAGCACCGCATCATTGTCTGTACTTTGTATCTTTGCAGAGATCACAAGAGGTTTATCTGTTGCAGGCTTGGTCTGAAGTGCCAGGCGGACCATGGTTCCTGTTCTGGATGTAGAAGTAAGCTCAATCTCTGTCTGGCTGGCAGAAGCCACCTTATTGTTCATGATGTTATCTTTTTTCTGTACAGTATAGGTATTTCCGGATTTTGCGGAAAGTTCAAACTCTGCGAGTGTACTGCCAACAGTTGCTTTGGTTATATAAAGTCCGTCCTGATGGTACTCCTTTTTCAGCTCACCCTCAAAGCTTTCTATGCGTACAGTACTGATTCCCTCTGTGCTGTGGCCGTTATCATCAGTCAGAATATCCTCATTGGAAAGAAGTCCGTAAACCAGGTCCTCATTAAGGAAGCCCAGCACACGAAGTCTCTGCCCTTTGGAGGGCTTCAGTATCCTGATCTCTGCGGTATCAAAATCAACCTCCCTGATCCTGCCCTTTTCGTCTCCTGTGACTACCAGCCATGCAGCATGTGCATTGCTGTCTGAAACCTTAAAATAATTCTGCCGGATTCCTTCTTCCAGTACCTGGGACTCTCCGCTTTCCACATCAACCTGATAAAGTTTCTGCGCAAAGAGAAGGAATAACTGATTGTTGCTGTTTACATAAGTAAGGGTTCCCAGATCTTTTTTCAGGAACTGATATGATTCAGTACTTGGTATGAAAGCTTTTTCTTCCACAACATTCCTGTCACTGTTGTAATGATACACGCAGACACCGCTGTATCCTTCGTGCAGGCCACGGTTCATATAACCATACAGCACAAAATCCATATCTCCGTTATCATCAACGCGGATGATCTTAATATCATGTTCATTCCGGGCATCTCTGGAATCCCCTTGTGATTCCTTACGGAAGCTGAAGATCCTGTTTATCTTTCCTCCTCCCGGTGAATATGACCAGAGATCTCCTGCCTGTACAAAAGCAATAACCGAGCCTTCCGTACTTGTTGTGTAGGTCACATCTCTGTCTCTGACTCCCAGAAGAATTCCCTTATCTGACACAACAGACATAGTCGGGTCAAAAACACTGGTTGCCGATCTCTGAAAATCCAGAAGCATGATCCTTGTCTCCGTGTATCTCATACGGTAAAATTCCGTCACATCATAAACTTCTGTTCCACCGCTGTCATTATCTGCCGTAATCTGGTATTTCAGCGTAATGCTTGCAGTTGTTTCATTAATCTCGTTAATGGTCGGCACACCTCTCAGCCGCAGCTTGGGAGCCAGAGATCCCCAGCTTATATTGCTGAGTCCGGAATTGATATTCACATTGTTAAAGTTAGTTCCGGAAGTTGTATCCTGCTCATCCAGATACCCGGACAGGGAGTCCGCTTCCATTTTATCCAGACATTTGGCAGAAAACTCATTCACAAACTTAAGATAGGATTCTGTATTCAACTGGCTTCTCGAAACCACTCTTGTATAGTAATAAGCTTCTCCATCACCGGTATCCAGAGTGATCTGAAGTGAATACTCCTGGTTCATCCTGAGATCACTGCTGATCTCAATGGCAGTGCTCAGATACCCGTTATCCTCTTTTGTAAGATTTTTGATCTTTCTGTTTTCCATGACCTTGCTGCCATCAGAAGTACGTATTTCATATGAAAGGCCGGAAACCTTTTCCTCGTAAGGCTTTATAAGAAAAGTAAGCTGTTTGGTGGTATCCATCGGAGTAATACTGTCCCTGGAAAAATCAGCCTGCATCTGCTGTCTGTAACCATACATGATATTTGCAGATGTATCTCCGATTCTGACCATTACTTCCGGAAGGGTCGCATCATTCATATCTGACCGGTTATCTGTAGTCTGATTGTTATTCATAAGGATTGCGGATACCGCAACTCCAAATACAAAGATCAAAAGAAGAATCGCAGCTTTGCGTATGAATTTTTTCATGTTATTCTCCCTTCTGTAACGGAACCTCTTCCGGATAAAGAAGCCTGTCCAGTGTAGGGGTCACATGAAGGGCTTTCATTGTCCCCGCAAAGCTCTCCCTTTCTTTGAATTTCCCTGTCCTGACCGCACGGATCAGGATATTCTTAGGTGTATGCTCCATATCAATAAATTCAAGAAGCTGTGTCTCATATCCTTTACTTTCCAGAAGCTCTGCACGGAGACCATCTGTGATCAGTGCAGCTATTCTCTCCTTAAGGATTCCATAATGAAGAACAGGCTGAAGAATATCATTCCTGATCTGTCTGTTCACTTCATGCTGACAACACGGCACAGAAAGAATAACCTGTGCTCCCCATTCTACAGCTTTGGCAAGGGCAAAGTCTGTCGCTGTATCACAGGCATGAAGCGTTACCACCATATCTACTGAGGAAACACCTTCAAATCCTGCAATATCTCCCTGACAGAATTTAAGCTTCTCATATCCATAGGACTGCGCCAGCTCGCTGCAGTGACGGATCACATCCTCCTTCAGATCAAGCCCGATGATCCTCACATCCAGATGCTCCAGTTCCCGCAGATAGTAGTACATGGCAAAAGTCAGATAGGATTTACCACATCCAAAATCCAATATCGTGATCTCTCTGTCCTTAGGAAGCTTTGGGATAATATCCCTGATAAATTCCAGAAACCTGTTGATCTGCCTGAATTTGTCATATCTTGAAGCAACAACCTTCCCTTCTCTGGTCATAACTCCCAGATCTACCATAAATGGCACCATGGTGCCTTCCTTAATTATATATTGTTTTACCCTGTTATGTGGTGCTATAGGTACCGGCTCTGTTGTGGCATGCTTCCTGGTTTTTACTGTAACCTTCCCTTTCTTGCTGATCAGGATGCTGCCATCTGTATTTCGCCCGGTTATCTGAAGCTGGCGGAATTCATCCATTGCCGTCTCCAGATAATCCATCATTTCTTCCCGGGTAAAATTCTTATGGTAAACCTTTGGTCCCTCAGTCATAGATGCCTGATAGCACAGTTTACCTTTCAGCTCTACAGGACGGAGCTTTACCTTGGATGGACCTTCTCCTGTCCTGCGTCCGCTTAAAACAGCCTGTATAAGCTGCTCATTGATCTGTTCTTCCAAAAATTCCCTTATTATTTTCATCACATTCCCATTTTATTTATAAGCTATTTAATTTTCTTATTTACGATCAGAACCTGCGTCTGCATCGCTTTCTTCTGCATCGTCTTCTGGATATCTCCTGATATACCAGAACTTCGATCAGATCATCCAGAAAACTGCCTGCAATTGCCTGAGCAGCGGCATCCGGCATAACCTCATCCCGGATAATACTGCAAAGATGATACAACATAAAGCGATCCGGATATTCATCATATAGCCTGCTTCCTTCATAATCCATAAGCTGGCACTGTTCCTGTGCTTTTTCCTGTATTTGTCTCGCCATATCCGGATAATAAGATCTCATCAGGGCAAGTTCCTTTTCCTGTGCCCGTTCTTCTTCGTATAATTCTGCATCTCCCTGTGCTATATAAAACGGATAAAATTCTCTATATATCATTCTGCTTGGAAGTCCTTTTTCTTTTATCTGTTTCATTATATGCAGAGTAAATGTAAGCTGACAATATACCATATCCGGACAGTGGTTCTGTATAATCCATTTTTCAGTTTGTTGGAGTTCTGACATATTATGGCTGCCTATGCCATTTTCTTTAACATTCCCCTTGTCAGACGTACACTGTGTTCAATAGCAAGCTTCTCAAAAGCAGGATAATCCATATTCGCACTGTCATCTGCTTTGTCAGAAATCGCACGGATAATAAGGAATGGTACTCCATTAAGATGAGCAGCCTGTCCGATTGCTGCCCCTTCCATCTCTACTGCATAGGCATGGAACTCATTTACAATATTATCTTTCACATCATGGGAGCAGATAAACTGATCTCCGGATGCAATTCTTCCCTCAAATACCTGAATATCCGGATTTACCTCATTACATACTTCATGAGCAACCTTTCTCAGGACCTCATCTGCCTGGAAAGAAAACTCTTTCATCTGCGGAATCTGTCCCTTGGGATATCCAAAACCGGTTGCGTCCATGTCGTGATGAAGTACATCTGTGGAAAGTACAATATCTCCAATATTGATATCATTATTCAGGCTGCCTGCAATACCTGTATTGATCACAGCCTCAGCCTGAAACAGATCTGCCAGAATCTGTACACAGATACCCGCATTTACCTTTCCGATTCCGGAACGGACTACAACTGCCTTCTTACCTTCGAGAACACCCTCATAAAAATCCATCCCTGCACGGGTTGTGATCTTTACCTCAGTCATGACTTCCTTGAGTCTGGAAACCTCTTCTTCCATAGCTCCTATAATTCCAACACATTTCATGTTAATATCCTCACTTTCTCATAGCTCTTTAAAGCTCTTTACAAAACATCCTTTATATTATAACAAATTTTATTTTTTATGGAAACTTTTTTTCGGAAATGATATAATCGAAATGTGCATATTGAAGAAATACAGCAGTTTACCCCACTCTGCGCAAACTGCTATATCAGAAAATGCAACGGTTCAGCAGATTTAAAGTTCTGCCCGAAGAACCATTACCATAATTACACTTTACAGGAGGATTCAAATGCTTTACAAAACAAAAGGTGTCTGCGCTCAGAGTATTGAGTTCGAGATCGATGATAACAACAAAGTTCACAACGTAAAATTCACCGGTGGATGTTCCGGTAACACACAGGGCGTTGCCTGTCTTGCAGAAGGCATGGATGCTAATGACGTAATTACCCGTCTTGAGGGAATCCGCTGTGGATTCAAGCCAACATCCTGTCCGGATCAGCTTGCGAAAGCTATCAAAGGAGTTCTCAACGGAGAGGCCTGATGCCTCTCCGTTTTTTTTATATTTCATATTATCCTATAAATCAGTTCTGTCCCATTTATCACACAGTGACTGGATTTCTCTTGCAAATCGATCCAGATCTTTATTGGGACAGCCCTCATTTTTCTTAATAACACTCATAAGTCTGCGTCCAAGAGAAACAAGTTTTTCGTATGCCCTTGCTGCCCTGGTTGCCTTCGGAGATGCCGCAGCCTTCTGTATCCGCACACCTTTTGCCTCATAGACACAGGCATCTGCTGCCAGATCATAGACAGTTCCGCTGAATGGTGCTGTTGCAGCATATCCCAGCTCTTCTCGCAGTCTCTGAGCAAAAATTTCTGTTACACTGTCCTCGCCATGTGTTACAAACACATGCTTCGGCTTTTTTTCAAAGGCTCTTGCCCAGTCCAGAAGACCATTTACATCCGCATGACCACTGATTCCCGGCATCTGGCAAATCTCTGCGCCTACATAAACAGACTCACCAAACAGTTTCAGCTCCGATGCACCTTCCAGAAGTGCCCGGCCCGGTGTACCGATCGCCTGATATCCAACAAAAAGTATGGTACATTTTTCATTCCACAGATTATGTTTCAGATGGTGTTTGATTCTTCCTGCATCACACATTCCGCTGGCAGAAATAATCACTTTGCACTGATCATCAAAATTGATGGCCTTGGAATCATCACTTGTAACAGAAATTTTCAAACCCGGAAACGATAGTGGATTAATTCCACGTTTCAAAAGATCTAATGCTTCTTCATCATAACAGTCAAATCCATGTTCTCCAAAAATCGTAGTTGCTTCATTTGCCAGAGGACTGTCTACGTAAACTTCAAATCCATCATGTCCGTGAACCAGATTCTCTTCTTTAATCTGCCTTATGAAATACAGCATCTCCTGAGTTCTTCCTACCGCAAAGGAAGGAATTACTACATTTCCACCTCTGTCAAATGTTCTCTGTATCACTTCTGCCAGAAGTCCTGTATAATCCGGTCTTTCCCCATGGCTTCTGTCGCCGTAAGTAGACTCCATAACTACATAGTCTGCATCTTTAATGTAAACCGGATCTTTGATCAGTGGTTGATTCAAATTTCCAATATCACCGGAAAATACGATTTTTTCTTCTTTTCCATCTTCTGTAATCCACACCTCGATACTGCTGGATCCCAGAAGATGCCCTGCATCTCTGAAGCGTACCCGGATTCCCGGTGCAGGTGTGAGCATCCTGTCATATGCGCATGCAACAAAATTTTTCAGGACTCCCATGGCATCTTCCATCGTATAAGCCGGTATAAACTCTGCCTTGCCCTGTCTTCTTCCTTTACGGTTACGCCACTCAGCCTCAAACATCTGAATATGGGCGCTGTCACGAAGCATGATATCACAGAGATTACAGGTAGCCTCTGTAGCGTAAATAGGTCCCTGGAACCCCTTGGCATACAATGCCGGAAGATTTCCCGAATGATCCATATGTGCATGTGTAAGAAGGACAAAATCCAAATCTTTGGCTGCTACCGGAATTTCTTCATTCTCATAATAATCCGGTCCCTGTTCCATACCGTAATCTACAAGAAATTTCCTGCCCGCTGCTTCAAGATAGTAACAGCTTCCTGTTACCTCATGTGTCGCCCCAAGAAAAGTAATCTTCATATCAAGACCCCCTTTAGCCCTTTGGATAAATCTGCCTGATTCAAATTACAAAAAGGCAAAAGTAACAACGTAAATTTTCTGATATTTACGCCCACTTTCAATTAGTTGTTGTATTTATTATACACGAAGTCCAGTATTTTTGATAGTCTTTTGGGGGAAATTGTATAGAAATGAATTGAAATTTTTAGAAAATCCCGACCGATGAAGGTAATGTAAGTTTACAGATTATTTTATTTTTTTTGAATTCATCATCGGTCGGGGACTTGGCTACGTATCTTATTTTATTAACCTCTATGGTCAATGAGATTGGGGGATTGTGCGAATATTTCTTTTTAAGCGCTATCTGGTATCAAAAACTGGCACGTATTATTTTACCAGAACGCCTTTTGTTAATGTTGTAACAGATTCTTTGCTTCCGTCTTTGGCTGCGTGATATCCACTTACTCTGTAGTAATATCCGCTTGGGACAATGACATCTATACCTTTCACTAATTGAGAATTATTCTTGGTTGTAAAAGTCCATGTCTTATACGTTGAATATACACCTTTCACTTTACGCTCTAATGTTAATGTTAAATACACAACATCACATGAATGATGACACTGGGTCAACCCGTATACATGCACTTTATTACTTGCCAATTTAGATATCTTTACTGTTCCAAAGCTAAGATTATTCCCTCTTAACATACTATAAGTTGTGTCTTCTGAATAATCTTCGTCTGTTTCTTCATCAGATATTGTTTCTTCCATGTCCTGTGCAAACACCGGTACATTAATAACCAAACATGAAATAATAATACCTAATAATAGAAAAAATTTCTTTAATTCTTTTTCCATAGCAACTCCTTTCACTCTAAACTTTCATTACAGTATTAATACGACAAAAACATAAATTATTTTCATCAACTGGCAATTTTTTTTAATATTTTTATAAATTCATCTCTATCCATCTTTCCTATTATTTCATACCATACAGTATCTGAATACCAGTTTCCTACATATGTAGGTTTCTCATCATTTTTATCCATGACTGTCATCATTTTAATTTTCAAATCTGGATCTAAAGATTCTATACTTTCTACATTATTTCCATGCATACTAACCCCCATACTTTCACTGTTTTTATCACTCTTACTAATAAAAAACTGAATTATATTTCCTTTATAGGAGTATTGCATACATGCAGTTCCCACATTCTCATCTACTGTAGAATTCAAATATTGAAGTCCTTCTGGTTTATAAAAAAATTCCGGTAAATTTAAATCTAATTTTTTCCCAATATACTCTCTATCTTTATCTTCATTTGTTAACTCATTGTCATTATTTTTATCATTATCAATAACTATTTTCGTATCGTCTCCTGCCCAATAATGTACGGTATCAATCACATACCTTCTATTCGCCTCACTGGTCATACTGGCTGCAAACACGCAACATGCACATACCGCCACTGTAGCGGCAGCTTTGGTGATTTTTTGTTTCCAGGATTTCTTTGGGCGATATTCTCTGATTTTTTCATCTCTACCGGGGATATTATTTTTATATGAACGATCCTCTGCTCTGAACATGGGTTCTGCCCCTGCAGATTTACTGTTTCCATGTTCTGCTGTAGAACCAGTTTTTTTCAATTTTATAATCTCGTTGTATGCAGCATCTGAATCTCCGTTCTCTTCCTCACGGTAAACTCCATCTGCCTTTAAGCGCTCAATCAGTCTGTTATAGGACGCTTCCAACTTTTCCTCTGTTTCTTCGTATTTCTCTAAATTTTCATTTGAGGACAGTGCTTTCTCCATCTGATCTGTTTCTTTTTCATACTGTTCCTCTATAAATTTTTTCAGCTCATCATCTCTGAAATCTTTCATTATTTTTCTCCCGCACTTTATCTTTCCTTGACAATTCTTTCATTGGGGTTCATATTTATGGTAATATATATGACTATTCAGGAGGAATCCCTATGAAACACATTGTTCTCACCGGCGGTGGTACAGCCGGCCATGTAACTCCCAATATTGCCTTGATTCCAAGGCTTAAAGAACTTGGTTATAAAATTTCCTACATTGGTTCCTATGAAGGAATTGAAAAAAAATTAATTGAAGAACTTGGTATCCCATACTACGGAATTTCTTCCGGTAAACTGAGACGTTACTTCGATCTTAAGAATTTTTCCGACCCATTTCGTGTATTAAAAGGCTTCAGCCAAGCCAGAAAACTTCTGAAGGAATTAAAACCGGACGTCGTCTTCTCCAAAGGAGGATTTGTTACGGTTCCTGTAGTGATCGCTGCCAAACGCTGTAAAATCCCTGCCCTGATTCACGAATCCGATATGACCCCAGGACTTGCCAATAAGCTCTGTCTTTCATCTGCGTCCAAAATCTGCTGTAATTTCCCGGAAACTGTAAACAGCCTTCCGAAAGATAAAGCAGTACTCACAGGTACTCCTATTCGTCAGGAATTACTTTCCGGCAATAAAGATGCCGGAAGAAGGTTCTGTGGGTTTACAGATGATAAACCTGTACTCATGGTTATCGGCGGCAGTCTTGGCGCAGCTTCCGTAAATGAGAATATACGTAAAATTCTCCCACAACTTCTGAAGGAATTTCAGGTCATTCATCTTTGCGGAAAGGGCAAAATGGACGAAAGTCTTAATGGCACCACAGGATATGTTCAATATGAATATATCAAACAGGAACTTCCTGATCTTTTCGCACTGGCAGATATCGTAATATCCCGTGCAGGTGCAAATGCAATCTGTGAGCTCAATGCTCTCCACAAACCAAACCTTCTGATTCCACTTTCTGCCAAGGCCAGCCGCGGAGATCAGATATTAAATGCACGTTCCTTTGAACGTCAGGGCTTCAGTGTGGTTCTTGAAGAGGAAGAGATCACAGCGGAAAAGCTTCTTTCCTCCATTCGCAGCCTTTACGCTAACCGTCAGCAATACATCAATGCAATGACAGGCAACGGTCACGTAGATTCCATTCAGAAAATCACGGATCTGATCGAAGCATGTGCAAATTCTAAAAATGCCTGAGTAAAGCATTTTCTCTGCCGGAGTTTTTCTGCTCCGGCAGATTTTTTATGCTTAATCGTAATCATCGTAAACTTTCTTAAGATCCTTCAGCAGCCTTCTTCTGGCTCCGTATATTTTATTCTTAGCCGTCATTACTGACATTCCATATTGTTCTGCAATATCCTCAATTGGTATATCCAGATATTTTGCCTGAACCAGCATATCAAAATTTACCGGATTCTCGGCACGGTACTTTTCCAGTACCATATTTATATATTCCCTTTTTTCCATATGCAGCATTGTCGCTTCTACATCATCACTTTTGCGCGCACGTTCTATAGGTATCAGCTTATCAGCACTGCAAAATTCATGTTTCATATAGGATCTTTTCTTAAAATCCATTGCCCTGTTTATGGACGCTCTCCGCACCAGTGAATAGAGCTTCTTTTCATTCGTTATATCCAGACTTTCACCTATCTGATACAATTTATAAAGTACTTCCTGACTGACATCTTCTGCTGTAGTCCAATTTTGTAATACACTGTACGCTGTATTTATTGATAGCTGATGATATTTTTCAAACAATAACCTAAACTCCGCATTATTCATAACTCACCATAGAAATTCTTCGCAGACAAAGCATCATGCTTTTATCTTTGC
>Ga0129312_1001138_pt1 | contig 16814 bp, 20 predicted proteins | sample O827metagenome_FD_94434 | JGI IMG/M metagenome (GOLD analysis project Ga0129312, IMG submission 94434) | Orangutan group fecal microbial communities from Wisconsin, USA - O827 metagenome | ecosystem: Host-associated > Mammals > Digestive system > Large intestine > Fecal | place: USA: Wisconsin... | reverse complement strand
TTGTTTTTGCCTGTTTTTTAAGGTTATGAATTGTAATCGTGCTGAAGTCCCACAAAAGTTCCTCTTTATTCACAACCTGTCGAAATGTTCTTGCCTTCTGCTTATTAGGTACATAAAGCAGAAACCATTTATCTTTTTGGAAAAAATCTTGTGTCACAGCAAAGGGAACACCCTGTGTCTGTATGTCTGGCATATTTTCAATCTTCATACGGTCAAACAATCTAATAAGTTCTACCCTATATTTTTCTGATATATCTTCCTGCTTAATCCACTCTATATATCTTTCTCTCATTTCATAATCAATGTCTTCACTACTCATTACATCGGTCTGTAAGAAAAATTTATATAATCGGTTATAGTACTTTGCTTGCCCTTGTGTGACCAGCTTCATTTCTTTCTGTAAATGTTCTGTAAGTTCTGCCTGTCCAGATTTTGGTATATACTTTAATACAGCCACTGTGTTCCCTCCTTCCTATATAAAATTCGACACCTGATACAAATCTTCATTGCCCGCATAATATTCATCAGTTGCTTCAATTAATCGTTCATTATTTTCCCCGAGATACTTAATTGTTGTTTCAATTTTCTTATGCCCTAATGCAAATCGGATATCATTTAAATCCCACCCTTCTTTTCTCCGCTCTTCTGCAAAATAATGGCGCAACTGGTGAGGGTGTGAATTAATAGCTGTCTTTTTCTGCAGTCTTCGTAAAAGTCCGTATACCGAATCAGCATCTAAAGGTTCGGTAATAACTACTATATGCAATCTCAAACGCCAGAGCTTACAGAATTTACAGCCGATAAAGATTGGCAAACTGCATCAGAAAGTAAACCCTATAAAGATTCTGAAATGCAAGTCACACCCAAAGAGACTATTCGGCAGAATATTCAAAGCATAATTACAGAAATAAAAGGAGACACACCATGACTGACCAAAACGTAAATCATTGGAATCTAACCCAAGAGCCCTCTGATATGATGAAATCAAATCCCCCTATGCCAGTAACTATTGCACCTAAAACTTCTAAGCAAATAGAAATTATTAATGATGATTCCTTTAGTTATGCCGGATATCAAGTTGTTCGTGGCGAGTTCTTTGCTCACCTTTACGAACCTTCCTTTACCTTCAACAATTATAAAGTTTCAGTAAATACTGCTTGTATAAAGAAATTACCAGATGTCGAATATGTACAAATATTAGTCAATCCAGAACAAAAAAAATTGGCGGTACGTCCTTGTAGAGAAGAAGAAAAGGATTCTTTTCGCTGGTGTTCCACTGGAAAACGGCGAAGCCCTAAGCAAATCACCTGTCGAATATTCTTTGCAAAAGTAATTTCTCTTATGGGTTGGAATCCAGATTACCGTTACAAAATACTCGGAAAATTAATTCGCTCTGGTAGTGAAATCCTATTTATTTTCGATTTAACTTCCCCTGAAATATTTCCACGCATTGTAAAGAGTAACGGAACTGCAAATACTACCAAAACTCCTTCTTATCCTGCAGAATGGCAAAATCAATTTGGACTTCCAATAGAAGAACATCAAAAATCAATGCAAGTTAATATATTCGAAGGTTATGCTGTATTTAATATACAAGAAAAGAAAAAATCCAATGATAATCAGCCAAATATCACACCTGAAAGAGAGGAAAAAAATTATGAACACCAATCACTCTTCTAAACCACTAATATGTATTGATTTTAAAAAGAATCGTATAAGAATTCATCGTAATACGCTTCGCCAAATTGGAAATCCCGAATACATACAACTTTTAGTCAACCCCGATCAAAAAATAATTGGTATCAAAGCCAGTTGTGCCGAAGACAAATTAGCCCATAAAATTAACGAGTATTTTATCCTTACTGGAAATAGCTATGAATTATATAGCCGAGAGCTATTACATCTACTTTCAAAAGTCAATCTTTCATGGGGAAATTATGATATTTTTCGTCTTGAAGGATATATCAGCCAGGAAAATCAAATAGCCCTATTTTCTATGGACAATATTATTACTCAGCCATCACAAACAACTTGTAGAAAAGAAATACTTGGAGATGAATATGCACAATTATAATTTATATACATTAAAAACTTTACCAGAGTTCATATCCTTATATCAACATCTTAACGAGGACGAATATAACCAACTTGAACAAGAAATACTACATCACTCCTATCATACCCCTATATGCACATGGAATGGTATCGTCATCAATGGCATTGATGCATATGACATTTTCCGCAAACATAGTATTCCTTTTCGCATAAAACGTCTCCATTTCACCTGCAAAGAAGAAGTAATGTCTTGGATATGTACAGAACAGCTCAAACGAGAAGATATAACCTCTAGCAATAAAAAGTATCTCATTGGGAAAAAATACGATGCTGAAAAAATTTTGATTACAAGGCAACTCTCAGCCATAAACAAAACGCATATTTCCGGCAGTAATATGGCATCTAAGAAAGTATCCGAAGAGTGTAATATTTCTCCGGCTACAGTTTATAAGTATACAACTTATAGCCATGCACTTGATGTAATTAACGAAAAAGTTCCTGATCTTTTCAAAAGGATTCGTTCCAATCAGCTTTGGATATCTCATGCTAATATTGTGGAGATTTCAATTTTACCTAAAGAACAACTGCTAAATCTGAATGATTACCTTCTTTCCGAGCAAATCAGTCATTTAAGCTATCCGGAGATGAAACGAGAATTACAATGGAATAATTTTGCCCCTTTAATCCCACAGAAAGAATCACCTGTTCCAGCTATTCGTAATCTTCCGAAATATGATCCAGATGCTGAAGCAGCTAGTCTTACATTAACAATCCCTTCATGGGACAGTTCTATTGAACGGGTATTAAATGTTACAGATTTTAAAACGGTATCTTCTCTCGCAAAGACTAAGCTGAAGAAACAGCTCATGCAATTATCATCTACGGTTAATAAAACATTGAAAATATTGGAGGAAAAATAATTATGAACGAAAATATCGAAAATTTACAAAGATTTGTTCCTCAAGTCCATTTTGAACAAATTCCCATCAAAAATCTATATTCAAATCAAGACTATCAGCGTAATTTATCAACCAAACACGTCCAACATGCCGCAGCTCACTTTGATCTGTACCAGATAAATCCTGTCAAAGTAAGTAGACGTGACGGAATAAATTATGTTTTCAATGGACAGCACACGATAGAAATTGTCGCCCTTGTTTCTGGTTCACGAGATACGCCTGTCTGGTGTATGGTTTATGATGATTTAAATTATACTCAAGAAGCTGATATTTTTGCTAATCAAATGAAATACGTCAAACCTTTATTGCCTTATGAAATATTCATGGCAAATATCGAAGCCGGTAATGACAGAGAACTTATTATACGTGATCTTGTTGAATCCTATGACCTTACAATTACCTCCTCCTCTCGTCCCGGCGGTATATGTGCAGTTTCCACTTTAATCAATATTTTTGAAAAATACGGTTTCCATACTCTTGATCGTGTTTTACGCCTTTGTGTTGCAACGTGGGAAGGTGCTCCTATGTCCTTTAGCTCTAATATGCTCAATGCCATTGCTCGTCTGGACAACTCTTACGGTGATGCAATTAAAGACGATACATTTAAAGAAAAAGTTGGTCGTATTTCCGTTAGAGAAATCAGTCGTACTGCACGTGAACGGCGTGCAGGTTCATTAGGCTTTGCAGAAGCACTTTTATTAGCATATAATAAAAAATCCAAAAATCCGCTTTCTTTTGAAAGATTATATACTCACAAAACTCCACACAAAAAAGAACCTACTACTGAGGAATCTGAACAAGATTCAGTCCCTAATGGACAATTAAATATTTTTTCTTCAGTTCAAAAGGATACTACGGCTCTGTCTCTCGAATGATGCAGAGCCATCATTTTCACTGTCATATAAACTTTTTCTTTATTGCCTTCTCTATTCTCCACCGCAAATAAGAATAAGCATTCCAAACATTCGCTCTCAATGAATAGTCTTTCCTGTAATGAAATACTGTACTATATCGTATACAATGTCCTTCACTCCAATTATGTATGTCTCTCATATACATATTAACTATGTCACTGTTCAACTGCTCTAATGCCCATAAGTCTTTCTCTGATAACAGTTCCATTATGAATAGTACATTGTAATATTGAATGACACCTATTCTCTTTCCTTCCCGTTCTAACCTTTTATACACCACTCTTCCCTTAATGTTCATATCGTTCCTATTCTCCATGTACTTTCCCTTTATTTTATCTTTATTAACGTTGTATATATAATTATTACCTAGTTCATATAATCGCCTGAAGCATATCAAGAGCCTCCGCACCACGCACCTCACCCACAATAATGCGATCTGGTCTCATCCGCAGTGCTGTACGAATGAGATCACGGATTTCAATAGGCACCGTTCCCTGACCATTTGCCATACGTACCTCCAGCCTCACCAGATTTTCAATCCCATTCAGCTGTAATTCGGCAGAGTCCTCAATCGTAACGACACGTTCACCGGCCGGAATATGCTCCGACAACGCATTCAGAAATGTTGTTTTGCCGGAACCAGTTCCACCAGATATAAAAATGTTGTATCCGGCTTCTACGAAAGCTGCCAGCACATCTGCCGCCTCTTCCGAAATGGATTCCAGCCCCGTCAGCTGTTCCAACGTCATCACGGAATCCGAAAATTTTCGAATGGAAATACAGGAACCATCTAACGCCACCGGCTGCAACACAACATTTACCCTGGAGCCATCCGGCAATCTCGTATCCAGTATTGGTTGCGCCTCATTGACCACCCGGTTCGCATTTCCCGCAATCTGTTGAATAATATCTGCCAGCCGCTCTGCGGTCAGATGTCCTTTTTCCCAACGATATAACACACCGGATTTTTCATAAAAAATATGTTCCGGTCCGTTCACCATAATTTCCGTCACCTCCGGGTCATCCAGTAACTCCTGCAAAATATCCAGCTTGCGAAGAGAATTAAAAATCTGCTCTTCATACTGTTCCCGCTCCGCCAGCGACATCAGCTTTTCCCTGCCAAACTTTCGCACCTCCACCTGAATTTTTTCCCTTAATTCCTCATCAGATATCTCCCGTGACACATCAATTTTCTCCAAAATCTGTTTCCGCAGATACTGCCAGATTATCTCCATACTTATTCTCCTTCTCTCTTTGCAGCTGTGCTGCCTGTTTTCCCACCTCTGTTTCCATCCACTCATACAAAAGCTGACTTCCCGTCGTATCAGCCCGAAGCTTCCGAATTGAAATTTTTTCTATATGCGCAGACCTGTCCCCCACGCATTTTTGTATAAACATTCTTCGTTCTTCCAGTGCACATTCCTCTATGACGCCTTCTTCTGACAGCAGAAAAATGCGATCTGCAGCCATAAAAATCTGTTCACACCCTCGCACCATCGTTCCCAGCGCAAGCACTGCCAGCGTCTCTTTCCGATTCAGAATACAGTGCAGCAACCGTCTGACATCCGCCTCATCCATCTCATGAAGCACCTGTGGATTTCTCGTCGGACAAATATAATCCAGCCTATCCGTTCGCCCGACATATCCCCCCAGATATAAATCTTCTTCCCGTCGCAATGCCAGGATAAGGTCGCTTAAATCGGACTCATTTTCCTGTAAATGCAGTAATTGTGCAATCCCACTGCACTCCGCCAGATCCAGATACAGTACCGGTATTTCCCTCGACCACATCCATGCGCACAATGCCGCAAATGCACTGAGCTGTCCCACATTTCCTGCTCCGGTAAACACATACATTTTTGACTTCTTATTTTCTGGGTTTCCTGCCATTTTCCCGGCACGCAGTACACACCGCGAAACAATCTTGCGATACAGAGTATCCCTGCTCTGGTAAGGATATATATGCGTCTCATCCTCCGCCTCTTCCTCGCTGAAAATAATACTTCGCACAGCCTGATCTTCCATTTCTGCAACAAATGCTTCCGTACCGATCACCGCATCCCAGCGTCGATTTTTTTCGTTTTTCTTCCTTTCATCGGAAATGATACCTTCCGGCTCGCCACTTTTTGTTTCGGAACTTTCCGGACTCTCTGCCAGTTCCACCCGCATTCCATTGTCCAGGCGTTCATTCAGATACAACACCAGTTTCTGCATATATGTCTTGTCCAGACCACCAATTAAAATGGTATGATCCTGCACACTTTCACCCCCAAAACTACGATATATCCCAAAAGAATTGCCATTGAAAAATGAAACCGGTGTCCGGGACGGTTTCTCTCGGGATAGGGTATGATCTCCTTGCTTCTCACGATCATTTGAAAATATTGAATACAGTTTTGCATACTTTCACAAAACTGTCTCTGATTCAGCAATCTGCCGAATGAGAATCCTGCTGCCAGCAGGAAAGAAATACAGATACAATAGATTGCAACCTGACCACCATTCAGGCAGCCGATCACACTAAATAATTTTACGTCTCCGGCTCCAAGTCCGTGCATCCGAAACGGGATCCAGCATATACATACAGGAAGTAACAGTCCCATCAGGAAATCCTTACAGCCAGTCTCACAGATTCCCGGAATCCTCAACAAAATCCCAACCAGTAATCCTGAAAACAACAACTTATTTTTAATCTTCCCGGACGCAGCATCCATCGCCGTAGCACATAATAGTAACACCGCAGTTACACTGATCTGAAGTAACTCCACATGTGTTCCACCTCCTTTGTGAGACCGATTATAGGGGCTTTTATTCCTACTGTCTACCCCCTTTTTTTTGCCCAATTTTGCCCTTGTGCAATTTCACAACACTTGCAGCAGCATAATGCCGTAAAGTGCCGCCATTCCGCTAAAACCAAGGGTTCCGTATGTCAAAACACTGATGAGATTGACCCCGATCGCCACATTCAGACCATGTCCTGCAAAGAACGCATTCAGGAAGTGTGTACAGATAAAACAGACCACCACACGAGCCGCGAAATTCAAAAGAATTTCAGCATTTTTCTTCAAAATTCCAATCAGGATCACCAGCAGACATACCCCGGAAATAACTGCGAGCCCATACATTTTTTCCATTCTGCTTCCTCACAGATTCTTTTGTTGTAATATATTATTTTTGTGGAATTTTATGCTATTTTTCGTATAGATTTCCGGGTATTTGCTTATACTGTAACATAGATTTTTTATCTGATTTTTTGTTACAGGAGGTGACAAACTTGTCAAATTTCTTTTTTCATCCAAAGTCACAGACTATGGCTCAGCTCCTTGTCGATGCCATAGATCATACAAAACTGGAGATTGATACCGCCTACCGCAACTTTGAGCATGCGCTGGAACCAGATCTCATCGACTGCTATATTTATCAGCTGCAATCCGCGCAGATGCGCTACCAATTTCTGCTGAACTGTGCAAAAAAAGATGCCAATACGCACATCAAAAGATAATGTTTGATAGGAAATTCATCGTAATTTTCTATCAAAAAAAGCCCCCTTCGCAGATGTTTTGCAACACATACAAAACGTTCCCCGAACAGGGCTTTTTTTCATATTTTTTTAAACTTTCAACCAGATTTTTACTAACCTGACTATTTTTTATTACTCACCACTTGCAGAAGTGGGAGTCTTCTCGACTGAGATAACCCCTTACTGGATCGTCAGCGGCTCCTGCGTCTGGCTCTGTCCCAGCCTCCACACATCCAGCAGATCTTTTCCGATCACCACGCCTTTATTTGTATCAGCACACTGGATCGCTGCTGCCATATCCGGTGTCGCCATCAGTACTTTTCCCTTTGCATAGACATAATATGCACTGGTAGCGTTCAGGTCTTTCATCTCCAGAACATTAGACTCCTCATTTATGATCAGTTTTGGAACTACCTGTGTCACAATAGAAGATGTCGCCTCACTCAGTAACTTCAGGGTAACTTCTTTCTGCTTTGTATCTGAAGTTGTAGATCCCACACTCACCTGCTCTTTTTCCTGCATATCGCGGTTCATAATAGTATCTTCCGTCGTCTCCGCATAGGTATCACCGTTCTTTGTCACACGGCTCAGGTAAATACTTCCGTCCTCGATACGGATTCCTGTCACATAAATGCCCGGAACTTCATAAGTTTTCAAAATAGCGTGATCGCTGTTTGTGGTATCCATGATCAACACCTTGCTGAGGGCTTGTGTATCCGTCTGAGTGTCCGTACTAAAAATATCAGAGCTGTTTCCAATGCCATAAATACAGTCACTTTCCAGGAAACCAAGGGGTTTTAGTACCTGTCCGGTCTCAGCGGTAATATCATAAGTATCATCTTTTTCCAGATCCGTCACATGCATGGTGCTTCCATCTTCTGTCCACGCGATGTAACGTCCGTCCTCGGAATTTACCAACATATCCGGTTTTAGATCATCAATAAATACTTCTGCTTTCTTTGTATTCAGATCTATTTTATACACCTGATTGGAAATCGTCAGATAGAACGTTTCACTATCAGATACATACATAAGTTTTCCGATCTGTTCCTTCACGATCTCGTAAGATAATGTTGTCGGAACAAACAGCATTTCTTCCACCGTATTCGTCAGACAGTCGTAATGGCATACGCTGACGCCAACCTGTCCTTCATGTTCTCCTCGGTTCATATAACCATAAACGACGAAATCCATGCTTCCGCCCTCATCCGTGGTACGCAGAATCCGAATGTCATGCTCATTATAATTTTCCCGGATATCCATGCCTTCCTGACTGCGGAAGCTGAACACCTGTGTCATTTTATTTTCCACCTGATTATAACTCCACAGTTCACCCTGCTGTACAAAACAGATTACATTTCCGGTCTCATTTGCTTTAAAATCCACATCACTGGAACGGATTCCCAGATTGATGGTATCCTTTGATACCTGATTTCCCTCTCCGTGGAAAATCTCTTCCACGGTACGCTCAAAATTCAGCAGATATATTTTCTCCGCACCGACACGGACACGGTAATATTCTTCTACGTTATAATATTCTGATGCCCCGCCATTACCCACGGATGACATAATGTACTCTAATAAAATGACCTGATAATCATCATTCATCTCCTTGATGGAAACAATCGGATCTGTCACTTCTGTGCCCTGAAAATTCCCCCAGCAAGCCTGTGCCAGACTATTATTGATCGTCACTTTCTGCAGTGTTGTGTTATCCGCAGAGGAAGACGGCTCCATATAAGAGCTCAGTTCAGACTGACGCTCTTTGTCCATAGTAATTTCATGAAATTTCTGCACAAAATCCACACACTGTTCAATCTGGCTCTTTCCTTCCTCACGGATTCTTGTATAATACCGGCTCGTCTGATCTCCTGTTTTTACCTGCAGAATAAGCTGATATTCTGTATTGTCCTCCAGCAGATTTTCCACCGTTACAGTACCTGTCGCAGAGGAGGAATCTCCGGATACCGACACCTCGCCATCCTGCACCAGCCGTTCACCGTTCATGCTTCGGATCTGAAATGTCACTTTTTCAATTTTCTTACCATACGGATCGATCCGCAGGGACAATTTTCCGTTTGCAGGCAGTGGTGTGATAGTATCACGCAAGGAAACCACCGACATCTCGTCCACATATCCATGCATCTCATTCAGTAGACGGTCACCGTCCACCACATAAACAATCGGCAGGGTTGCCTCCTTCATATCCGTTGTCAGATCTTTCGTTTCATGGTTTGTCAGCTTTGAAAATACAAACACTGCCACGATAAATACTGCCAGCAATATAAAAAATTTCTGTATTCCTTTACGCATCTGCTGTATCCCTTTCTTCTCTCATCAGTCTTTCCAGTGTCGGAGAAATATGAAGCTGTGTCAGCAGCCCGGTCAGATCCTCTGACGTCTTTTTCTTACCTGTTCTGACAGCCCGCAGCAAAATATTTTTTGGCGTATGTTCCATATCGATAAACTCCAAAACCTGCACCTGATAGCCGGCCTCTTCCAGCAAGTTGGCCCGAACAGCATCTGTCACCAGTGCAGACATACGCTCTTTGATCAGTCCATACTTCAGCACCGGCTGCAACAGGTTGTTCTGAATCTGTCCATTGACCTCATGCTGACAGCACGGAACCGACAAAATAACTTTTGCGCCCCAACGGACAGCCTTGTCTAGCGCATAATCCGTCGCCGTATCGCAGGCATGCAGTGTTACAACCATGTCCACATGATCCACACCGTCATAATCCGCGATGTCACCGGTCAGAAACGACAATTTTTCATATCCATATTTTTCCGCCAGCTTCTGGCAATGGGCAATCACATCCGCTTTTAAGTCTAAACCGATAATCCGCACATCATAGTGTTTCAATTCATGCAGATAATAATACATGGCAAATGTCAGGTAAGATTTTCCACATCCAAAGTCTATAATAACAGATTCTCTGGCCTTTGGAAGTTCCGGAACGATATCTTCAATAAATTCTAAGAAACGGTTCATCTGGCGGAACTTATCATACCTGGAATGCACGATTTTTCCCTCTTTTGTCTGCACCCCAAGGTCATGCAGAAACGGAACCGGCACTTCCGGATCCAGAATATATTTCTTTTTGCGGTTGTGCTCCAGAGATGCCGTCGGTGCCGGGCAGCCAGACTTTGAACAGCGCACCGTCCGCTTTCCTTTTTTGCTCACCAGCACCTGAATCCGCTCCTTCGGATGCAGCACCTCCAGCTGACGAAATCCTTCCATCCATTCCTCTGTTTTTTCATATACTTCCTGTTCCGACAGATTGTAATGCTGTACCTGCTTCTGCGTGTACGCACTTGCTTGAAACAACAGCTGTCCTTTTAACAACACCGGTCTGATTTCGATTTTGCGCACATCATCTTTTTTGCGTGGTCCGCTGATGATGATCTTTGCAAGTTCACGGTCCATACAGCCGCCCAATATTTCTTCCCATGCATTTATCATAACGTTATATTTCCTTTTATATCTGAATTATCGTGTCTTCTTTGTTTCCTATACAAGTTTGAAAAAATAATTCCCTATCCCTGTAAACTGTGATAATTATAGGTTATTTTTTCCCGTCATACAAGACCTAATACCATCTCCGGCAACGATAATGCCTGCATCTTCTTCGATACATTTCCTGCATGAGCATCACCTGGATCAGTTGAAAATATCGTTCCTCCGGATTCAGCTTTCCATCATCCTCCACATCCTGCGGATTCAGTTCCCGGTAAATCCTGCGGCAGATCAGTTCCATCATCAGCCGGTCCGGATAACGGTCAAACATCATACTGCCCTCGTATTCCATCCGGTCACACTCCCGGTCCACCAGTTTCTGAATATTTCGCACATCCCGAGGATACATTTCCTGGAGCCTCCGGCAATCCTTCTCGTACTCCGTCTCCTCAAACATCGTATTCTGCATCGGATATGTCATATAAAACGGCATTTTTGCGCGGGTATACGGATCTTGCTCCCCCCACGGATACCTTTCCTGTCCAAAACTCATTACATACACCAAATCACATCTTCATTCTTATCACAACATATGCGCAAAAAGAAAAATCCGTGTCAGTTTTACCCAACACAGACTTTTCTTTTTCACCTGAAATTGTAACGAGAAGATTTTTCTTCATTTTGTTCTGTACGCATTTTCCCCGCAGTTTAAGATGCCTCCCGGTGCGGTGCGTTCTCACGAATCCGCTCTGAAATTAGCAGATATTTTTCCATCACATGGGCATATCCGTTTTTGCAATGCGGAACCGTACAATTATCGCAATTTTTAATACCATTCGGCAAGTATTCAAAATTGCCGCCACAGTCCTGTCCTAAAAGGTACAGCGGACAGTAACAAAACAGACAGTTAAACTCCTCCTCTTCAATTCCTGTGTGACATGGGAAATATTCACATGCACGATTCTGGAAAAAATCAAAACCTTCTTTTTTCATGATATCCTCCTACACGATGTAAAATTTATGTATTCCCACTCTTTTTTCTCTCATTCTTCAGTCAGGCTATTGCCCATTTTCCTTTTCCTGCTGCATTCTGCTGAAATATACCGGAAAAGCTGTCCACATGGCTTTCTAAAATATCCATCACGCTCTGTTTCTCCTCAGCCCCGTCATAAATGCTGTAAAGCAGGAAGATTGGTCCGTAAAAATCCAACACCATCTGTCTGGCTTTCTGGCTGTCCTCTGTCAGCTGTTCAAACATCGGCTCCATATAGGATACCGGTCCTTTGGCCAGATATCTCTGATACAGTTTCGCCATTCTCGGGTCACGATACTGCTCCAGTGTCAGTACTCTGCGAAAGCAGCTTGGAAATTCCTCACTGGTCCAGTACTGAAACTGTTCTTTTGTATATGTCTTGATCTGCTCAAAAGCTGCTGCCTTATCGCCCACATCCACTCTGGCTGCTTCCTTCGGCAGTTCATATTCCGCCGCCTTTGCAATAATGCAGTCCAGAATTTCCTGTTTGCTCTTGTAATGCTTATACAGCGCAGCTTTTGTTACGCCCAGCTTTGCCGCAATGTCATTCATGGATGTCCCCGTGTAGCCATTCTGTGCAAAAAGCTGCAGTGCCTCTTCCAAGATTCTTTGTTTCATAGGTTTCTCTCTCATTTTTGTTTCCTCCTGTCATAAAAAACTTCTCCAGGAATTGTATCTTACAGAAAAAATACGTTTGTCTTATAGAAATCTTCTGTGATTTGCTGTAAAACAAAAAAGCCACGGTAGTCTCCTGACTGCCGCAGCCGATTTTCTGCAAAACATAATACGCCTACAACTCCAATTCCGAAAGTTTGCAAGCAACTTCCATTTAAGCAGGTCTCCTGACTCGCATATCCTCAGCTACCACACGCCTTCTCAGGATTACTCCCAATGACTGGCTTTCGCCCTGTGCGGTGCCTCCATGCTTACAGTGGCGGTACCGTTCCGGATTCTGACCGGATTCACTATTCTTCACGTATCTCATGCCTTTTTCAATGCAAAATACATGACACTTAAATGTTCTATTCAGATATCTACAGTATACAGAATTTCCTAAAAAAAGTCAATCTTTCAGAGCAAAAAAGTTTCCGATTGGTTACTGCTTTTTAGCTTTTTTTATACCGTCTTTGAACACTTTTGTTTTGTCATACTTTGTACTATAATCCCTACTATTATGGAAAAGGATTTAACAAACGGACCTATACTAAAAACACTTCTGCTGTTTGCACTTCCGATGATGCTCGGGAACCTGCTGCAGCAGATCTACAACATTACCGATACCATCATCGTGGGCCGGGTATCCATTGTGTTCTGTATTATTATTTCTGCCATCGTATGGATCTTCGCCCGTTCATTTATGCAGATTTTTGTTTGTGCATTATATCTTTTCTTTCCAGTTACAATTCAGGCAATAGTCATTTCTTCCGCTTTTTGCAAAACTTCTTTAATCATCCAGCAGCATATGATAAAAATCCAGATATTTTGTATCATGATTTTTTGTTGCTGCAATGGCAGTTCTCGGATGCTGATCTGTCAGACCGGTCAGCAGATACGGGATATTATAGCCCCATACTGCACCATCCTCAATAAGCTTCAACATATGTTTCTCAATAAAAGAAAGAACCGGTGCGATTTCATATTTCGGATTTTTCAGAAAGCCAAGCAAACCTTCCAGCGAGCTGTTTCCTGCACCACGCCCCATTCCCATGACTGTTCCGTCCACCATACTTGCACCGATGGACAGAGCCTCAATGGTGTTTGCAAAAGCACACTGCTGATTATTATGTGCATGGATTCCTACTAGTTTTCCACTCTCCGCCATTGCTTTCAGATACAAATCCGTGATCTCTCGGATCTGGATTGGATACAGGGAACCATAACTGTCTACCACATAGACACCTTTGACGGAAGATTTTGCCAGCATCTCCAGAGCCATCTGGATATCACGCTCCTGGCATTTTGAGATTGCCATAATATTGCAGGTTGTCTCATAACCTTTCGCCGCTGCATCCTCGATCATTGCGATTGCCTCCGGCATGGTATTAATATAAGTAGCCACACGGATCAGATCCACTGGGCTGTCTGCACGGTCTTTGATGCTGTGTTTGTAATCACAGCGTCCCACATCCGCCATAATGGAAATCTTCATATCCGTATCATTATCCCCAACGATTGCACGGATATCCTCATCCTCCGCGAATTTCCATTTTCCAAATTTATTTACATCAAACTGCTTTTTGTCCGCACGGTATCCAAACTCCATGTAATCCACACCGGCCGCCAGATTTGCTTTATATAAATCGTACACAAAGTCATCCGTAAAATAAAAATCATTCACCAGACCTCCATCACGCAGAGTTGCGTCCAGTACACGGACATCTTCACGCACTGACATCATGTTTCCTTTGATTTCCATCATTGTCTTTTGTCTCCTTTATTTCAAAATCACTTCTGTCATTTTATCTTACTTTATATAAAAAATCAACAAAAATATTTTATCACTTTAAAGCGTTGATTTTTTGCAGTGTTTTATTGTTAATCAGATTTCATAGAATGAAAAACCTAATTATTTATTATAAAATTCCATTAAATGCTCATATCTCTTCTTATCTGGTAATTTTTCCTATTTATTTTCCTGTTTTTTCCCATACAACAGAATTTTTTACAAACAAATCACATAAAAATCATTTTTTTTGTGAAATATCTCTGGATTTTGCCGGGCAAGGTGTTATAATGGAAACAGGCTATGTGGACGTATGACGTTGTCAACAGAGCAAAATTATTATCATGTAATTAATAGGAGGGAAAGAAATGGCTAGAACAAAAGTTATTTCTGCAAAAGAAGCTGCCGCACTGATCAAAGATGGCGATACTGTATTAGTCGGCGGATTCATGACAAATGGAACAGCAAAATCTATCGTAAATGAAGTAACAGCAAAAGACCTTACTGTTGTATGTAACGATGCAGGTTTCGAGAATGAAGGAACAGGTCGTTTACTTCACAACGGACTGATCAAAAGACTGATCGCTACACACGTAGGTCTGAATAAAGAAGTTGCTGCAAAATTCAACGCAGGCGAGATTGAGTTAAAACTTCAGCCTCAGGGTACACTTGCTGAGCAGGTACGTGCAGGCGGAGCTGGTCTTGCAGGCTTCCTTACACCAACAGGTATCGGTACTATCGTTGCTGACAGTACTTCACCGACAACTCTGGAAGGCAAACAGGTCATCGAATTAGATGGTAAAGAGTACCTTCTTGAGAAAGCAATCCGTGGTAATGTTGCAATCATCCAGGGATATATTGCTGATGAATCCGGAAATATCCGTTACAAAGGATCTACTCGTAACTTCAACCCGATGATGGCTTCTGCTGCTGATATCGTTATCGCTGAAGTTGAGAAAATCGTTCCGGCTGGTGAGATTGGTCCAAACTATGTGGAAACTCCACACATTTATGTTGATTATTTAGTAGTAAAGGAGGAAGCATAAGATGGAAAGAAGTGAAATCAAACCATATATCGCGAAACGTGTCGCTAAAGAATTACATGATGGTGATGTTGTAAACCTTGGTATCGGACTTCCTACTATGGTTCCGGATTACCTTGATCCATCTGTTAAACTTACATTACAGTCTGAGAACGGCTTCATCGGTCTTGCAGCTGTTGATCCGGAAGATCCGGATGCTGCATACATCGTAAATGCAGGCGGACAGCCGGCTGGTATCGAGAAAGACGGTATGTTTTTTGACAGTGCTACATCTTTCTCCATCATCCGTGGTGGACATGTAGATGCTACAATCCTTGGTTCTCTTCAGGTAGATGAGAAAGGTAACATCGCAAACTGGATCATTCCTGGAAAAATGGTTCCTGGAATGGGTGGAGCTATGGACCTTGTAGTAGGTGCTAAACGAGTTATCGTTGCTATGGAGCACACACAGAAAGGTGCACCAAAGATCTTAAAAGAGTGTACTTTACCGCTGACAGCAGAAGCTCAGGTAAACCTGATCGTTACTGAGATGGGCGTTATGGAAGTAACTCCGGAAGGAATCGTATTAAAAGAGTACAACCCGGAATTCACTGTTGAAGAGATTCAGGCTGCTACAGAAGCAAAACTGATCATTGCTGATGATCTGAAACCAATCGAGTAATGTGGCGTGCAGTGATTCTGAGAAGAATATATCAGCTTATGCTAACCAGAATCATGCATCAAGTCTCACGTGCGTTCGACTTGAATTGATAGGATTTGGGTGTTTTGACAACCAAATCCTATCAAATAAAAAAGGTGTGCTTTCCTGGAAGGCACACCTTTTTATACATTTTCAATTGACTGTCTCAGATCCAGCATCCGCTGATCCATATTCCGCACATCGATCGCGCAGGAGAATAATTCTTTTTTCAACACTTTTCCCTTTTTGTGATGTTTCTTATATTGTAATTGATATTCCAGCACAGACCAGAAATCCATTCCAATCGTCCGTAATTGAATTTCTACTTTTTTCCCATCTGTAAACTGCACAATAATATGCAGGCTCTGATATCCGCTGTTCTTTGGTTTTTTCACAAAGTCTTTTTCTTTCACAATAGAAATTCCCGGTATCCGGTAAATAAAATCCCGCACCCGGTAGATATCATCCAGAAACAGGCAGACCACACGGATTCCCGCCAGATCATTGATGTATGTAAACACATTTTCCTCTGTGAGTTCTCTCTTCTTTTTTATCATTTTTGCAATGATACTTTCCCGGTCTTTCGTAAGCGCTTAATTCTTGGGTAACTATACATTTGCCATTTTACAGTTCATAATGATTGATAGTAAATAGTTTTTTACTCCACTTCGTAGATAGGAAGTGGACAGTTACTATATTTGGAGGTTT
>Ga0129312_1001137_pt1 | contig 16849 bp, 15 predicted proteins | sample O827metagenome_FD_94434 | JGI IMG/M metagenome (GOLD analysis project Ga0129312, IMG submission 94434) | Orangutan group fecal microbial communities from Wisconsin, USA - O827 metagenome | ecosystem: Host-associated > Mammals > Digestive system > Large intestine > Fecal | place: USA: Wisconsin... | reverse complement strand
GTGTCTGCCTGTACGGACTTATCATCTCCTTCATGATCATCGGCAGCCTGTAAACATCGGCCCGAAAGAAGGTATCTGCATGAAGATGTATCTTATCAGCGATAAACTGGATACTCTGACCGGAATGCGTCTGGCAGGTGTCAAGGGGACTCTCGCCCACAACCGTGAGGAGGTCAAAAATGCCCTTGATACCGCACGGAAGGATAAGGACATCGGGATCCTCCTTCTTACAGAATCTCTGGGTCAGAAATTTCCGGATCTTGTAAAAGCCGTCCGATCGGAACAGAAGGCTCCGCTTTTGATCGAAATCCCGGATCGACACGGCACCGGACGCCGCCCTGACTTCATCACCTCTTACGTGAATGAAGCCATCGGCCTGAAGCTTTAGGAAACGAGGTGACAGCTTTGACAATAGAACAGAAACTGCAGCATTTTGAGAGCTTATGCACCCGGGATGCCACTGAAAAATTTGAAAAAATGATTAACGATTTCACAGCCGGTCAGGAGGCAATGTTAAGCGAGCATGCCGCCCAGACCGAAAAAGCTGCCGAATTCCGTATCCGCACAGAATCGGAGAAGCTGCAGCGTGAAGCCAATAAAAGACTCTCTATAAGCCAGATCTCCATAAAAAGAGGCTACAGCCAGAAGCAGGAGGAGTTAAAGGGAAAGATCTTTTCCGAGCTGCGTGACCGTCTGGCACGGTTTATGGAAACTCCCGAATACAATGCCCTGTTAAAAGAACAGATCCTTAAGGCGAAGGAATTTGCCGGTGAGGAGGATATCCATATTTACATTGATCCTTCGGATCAGGAAAAACAGAATATGCTGTCTCTCCAGACAAACTGCGACGTCCGTGTGAGCCAGTATCCGTTTCTCGGCGGAACCAGAGCCGTCATCTCCGCGAAAAACGTTCTGATCGACAATTCCTTTGAAACACGGCTCAAGGAAAGTGAAGAAAACTTCCAGTTTATTTTAGGAGGGAAAGAATCATGACAGCCCAGGGAATAATTTACGGGATCAACGGCCCGATCATATATTTAAAAGGTGATCACGGCTTCCATATCAACGAAATGGTCTATGTCGGCAAGGCAAACCTGGTGGGCGAGGTCATTGGCCTGACTTCCGAGAAAACAACGATCGAGGTCTATGAGGAGACCACGGGGCTTAAACCGGGCGAGCCGGTCACCGGAACAGGAGCTCCGGTATCAGCCACCTTGGCACCGGGTATCCTCACGAGCATTTTCGACGGTATCGAGCGTCCCCTCAATGCGATCCGTGACTTAGGCGGCTGCTATATCGACCGCGGCGTCCATGTACCGTCCCTGAATACAGAAAAGAAATGGGAAACCCATATAACGGTTAAAAAAGGGGAGTATGTATATCCCGGAACGATCCTTGCCGAGGTTCCGGAGACAAGAGCGATCCTTCATAAGGTCATGGTTCCGCCGGATGTTGAGGGCTATGTCCTCTCTGTGGTTCCGGACGGAAGCTACACGATCAACGAAACCCTTGTCACCCTTCAGAAAAAGGATGGCACCGAGCTTCCTCTTACCATGACACAGAAATGGCCGATCCGTGTGCCGCGTCCCACCAGCCGCCGTTATCCGGCCACACGCCCCCTTGTCACCGGGCAGCGTATCGTTGATACCCTGTTTCCCCTTGCAAAGGGAGGCACTGCTGCGATCCCGGGCGGTTTCGGAACCGGAAAGACCATGATGCAGCACCAGATTGCCAAGTGGTCTGACGCCGATATCATTATCTACATCGGCTGCGGCGAGCGTGGAAACGAGATGACACAGGTTCTGGAGGAATTCTCCGAGCTTGAGGATCCGAAGACCGGAAATCCCCTGATGGAGCGCACCACACTGATCGCCAATACCTCCAACATGCCGGTGGCGGCCCGTGAAGCAAGCCTCTACTCCGGCCTTACCTTAGCAGAATATTACAGAGATATGGGATACCATGTTGCCATCATGGCCGACTCCACCTCCCGTTGGGCCGAGGCGCTTCGAGAGCTCTCCGGCCGTCTGGAGGAAATGCCTGCCGAGGAGGGCTTCCCGGCTTACCTTGCATCCCGCCTCTCCCAGTTCTATGAGCGTGCCGGCATGGTACAGAATTTAAACGGGACAGAGGGCTCCGTATCCATAATCGGAGCTGTATCGCCGCAGGGCGGTGACTTCTCCGAGCCGGTAACCCAGAATACAAAGCGTTTCGTCCGCTGCTTCTGGGGGCTGGATAAAAACCTTGCTTATGCCAGACATTTCCCGGCGATCCAGTGGCTCACAAGCTACTCTGAATATTTGAACGATCTCTCCGGCTGGTATGCCGAACATGTCGACAGCCGTTTTGTGGACTACAGAAACCAGCTTGTCACGATCTTAAACAAGGAAAGCAGCCTTATGGAGATCGTAAAGCTGATCGGCTCCGATGTTCTTCCAGATGACCAGAAGCTGGTACTTGAGATCGCCCGTGTGATCCGTCTTGGCTTCCTTCAGCAGAATGCCTTCCATAAAGACGATACCTGCGTTCCGTTAAAGAAGCAATTTAAAATGATGGAGACGATCCTGTATCTTTACAAGAAATGCCGAAGCCTGATCTCCATGGGAATGCCGGTGTCCGTACTGAAAGAAGAAAAAATATTCGAGCACATCATTTCCATTAAATACGATGTGCCCAATGACCGTTTGGATCTGTTTGACGGATATTTAAAGCAGATCGATGATTTTTATAATTCCGTAATGGAACGGAACGCATAAGGAGGCAGAGAAAATGGCAATCGAATATCTTGGCTTAAGCTCTTTAAATGGCCCTCTGGCCGTCCTAGAGGGTGTTTCCGGGGCTTCCTACGATGAGATCGTGGAAATGACCGTCGACGGAAAAGAAAAGAAGCTGGGCCGTATTATAGAGGCCTATGAGGATAAGGCTGTTATCCAGGTATTTGAGAGTACGGAAAACATGGCCTTAAGAAATACACATACACGCTTAACGGGACATCCTATGGAAATCAGCGTTTCCGCAGATATGCTGGGACGCACCTTCGACGGACTGGGAAATCCGACAGACGGCTTAGGCCCGATCCGTGCGGAAAAGCAGCTGGATGTAAACGGAAAGCCTTTAAATCCGGTGGCCAGAGAATATCCGCGAAATTATATCCGGACCGGTATCTCCGCCATTGACGGGTTAATGACCCTGATCCGCGGGCAGAAGCTCCCGATCTTCTCCGGAAACGGACTCCCCCATGACCGGCTGGCTGCCCAGATCGTTATGCAGTCCTCTCTCGGTGATAATACGGATGAAAAATTTGCTGTTGTTTTTGCCGCGATGGGAGTAAAATATGATGTAGCAGAATATTTTGAGCGTACCTTCCGTGAAAGCGGAGTTCTGGATCATGTAGCCATGTTCATCAATCTGGCTAACGATCCCGTTGTCGAGCGTCTGATCACCCCGAAGGTTGCCCTGACCGTTGCAGAATATCTTGCCTTTGAAAAGGGCATGCATATTCTGGTCATCCTGACGGATATGACCTCTTATGCCGAAGCCATGCGTGAGGTTTCCTCCTCCAAGGGCGAAATCCCGTCCCGAAAGGGATACCCCGGCTACCTCTACAGCGACCTTGCCTCTCTCTATGAGCGTGCCGGTATCGTTGCAGGACGCAGCGGCTCCGTAACACAGATCCCGATCTTAACCATGCCGAATGATGATATCACGCATCCGATCCCTGACCTGACCGGATATATCACAGAAGGGCAGATCGTTCTGGATCGTGCATTAAACGGCCAGTCCGTCTACCCACCCATCAGTGTACTTCCGTCTCTTTCCCGACTGATGAAGGATGGCATCGGCGAAGGTTACACAAGAGAAGACCATCAGGATGTGGCAAACCAGCTGTTCTCCTGCTACGCCCGGGTCGGAGATGCCCGCGCCCTCGCCTCTGTTATCGGTGAAGATGAGCTTTCTCCTCTGGATAAAAAATATCTGGAATTCGGTAAAGAGTTTGAACACCGTTTTATCGGACAGGATATCCACGATAACCGTACCATAACCGATACCTTAAATATCGGCTGGGAGCTTCTGGGACTTCTTCCGAGAGAAGAACTGGATCGTATCGACACGAAGATCCTGGACAAATACTACAAACCGTCCGTTTTGTCCGAAGATTCCCTGTAAACAGCGAAATGAGGAGGGAGCTTAATGAATCCGAATACATTTCCCACCAAAGGCAATCTGATCCTTGCGAAAAATTCCCTGGCCCTGGCTACTCAGGGCTATGGGCTTATGGATAAGAAGCGTAACATTCTTCTCCGGGAGCTGACAAGCCTCATCGATCAGGCTAAAAGCATCCAGTCTGAGATCAATGCAACCTTCACCGATGCCTATAAGGCGCTTCAAAAGGCAAATATTGAGCTTGGGATCCGTTTTGTAGAGGAAATCGCCGACTCGATTCCCGAGGAACAGTCCATCCGCATCAAGGCGCGGAGTATCATGGGAACAGAGATCCCTCTTGTGGAATATGTTCCCGTCCAAAGAGAAAAGCCGCCGTATTCCTTCTACAGTACCAGCGATTCGCTGGATGAAGCCTGCCTTGCCTTTGAAAAAGTAAAAGAACTGACTGCCCGGCTCTCCATGGTGGAGACCTCCGCCTTCCGTCTGGCAGAGAGCATAAAAAAGACACAGAAGCGGGCCAATGCCCTGAAAAACATCACGATCCCCTCCTACCAGGCTCTCGTCACCGAGATCTCAAATGCTCTGGAAGAAAAGGACCGGGAGGAATTTACCAGATTGAAAGTTATCAAACGGAGTGCAGAAAAATGAGTAACAATCACCGGACTGCTGACCGCCTGACGATCCTTTTTTCGGGGATCCTGTGTGCCTTCTGCCTTATGGTCGTGTTTTTGATCACCTCCATCGAGGCAGTTACCTACTGGACCCCCGGATATTATGAAAAAGAATATACCCGCTATCAGGTTCTGGAGGACCTGCCGGATATGACCATGGATGACCTTCTTTTCGTCACCGATGAAATGATGGCTTATTTGCGCGGAAAAAGAGATGACCTTCAGGTTATTATTACCACCATCGACGGGGAAAACCGGGAATTTTTCTCTGACCGTGAGATCGCACACATGGCTGATGTCAAAAAGCTGTTTTCCGGCGGTCTGTGGCTTCGGCGCATCGGAGTCCTTCTTCTTCTGCTTACTGCGGTGTGCCTGTTTTTCTGGCAGAAGCGCCACACTGACCGAAGGCATCTGCTGGCAAGACTTATGCCCTATTCCCTTTGCATGGGAACAGGGATTCTTTTTACTGTCGCTTTGATCCTGACTGCGATCATATCCACAGACTTCACGAAATATTTTCTGGTTTTCCACCATATCCTCTTTGATAATACCCTGTGGATCCTGTATCCGGACGAGGATCTGATGATAAATATGCTTCCGGAACCCTTCTTTATCGACACCGCCCTCCGAATCGCTGCGATCTTCGGCGGACTTGTCCTTATCTTTTTTTTCATCTGCTTCCTGCTCTGGAGGCGGAACACCAAAAAGGCCTGACTCTCCCTGCGGCATATATTTTTTTTGACTCATTGACGTTTTTTCACTTTTTCGATATATATCTATAAATGAGCAAATATCAAAAAATGCACAAAGTTACCCTGCAATCTCTAAGACATCTTCAAAAGTGGCACCGCTTTTTATTACCTGAAACAGATGCTTCAAATATTCTGCTTTCAGCTCCTGTTGCATATAGGCATAGCCTTCATCAAAAGAAGACCTGCATCGGAGGAGAAATCGCCTCCATCAAAATTTAATTTCAGATACTTGTTGCTTTCTAAGACGGTGTCATTTAAAATTCTCATTGAGAACTTCTCCTTTGTTTTGATTTGGCTTCGACACCTAAATTTTAACAAACTTGAAGTTCTTTTTCTATGAAAATTTTTTCACCCATTAAGTGAAAGTAAGAAGTATCAAAGACACAATTAACTATGCAACATTGACCTCATTGAAATGAATTACTGTGAATAATTCAGGTTAATTTTTTATTTTTCTAATTATTTATATATTTATATTGACTTATTTATTAATAGATAGTATGATCCCGTTAAAATTAAATAAATCTTTTTCACATAAACAATTCATTACTAATCTTTTTCACATAAACAATTCATTACTAATCTTTTATTACCTATAGCCCATTCACCACTCTCACCCATTCCAAAGGAGGACATCCCATGCTGGCAATTACAAACGGTAAACTACTCACGATCACTTCCGGTATCCTGGAAAATGGTACAATAATCATAGAAAATGGTAAAATTGTATCTCTGGGATCCGCTCTCCCTATTCCAGCAGAAGCTGCCGTCATTGATGCCAGGGGCGGATATATCACTCCCGGTTTCATTGACTGCCATACACATATATGTAACTTCTGCGAGCCCCGGACAAATCCCGGGCCCAAGCTAGACGGAAATGAGGGCTCAGATCCAATTACCCCGCAGGTCCGTGCCATGGATGCCATTAATCCCTGGGATTGGGCTATAGAACCTGTCCGCCAGGCCGGATTTACAACCGTATATACCCAGCCCGGATCTGGCAATATCATTGGAGGGCAGGGAATCTCAATGAAATTACGCGGACACACGGCTGAAGAAATGGCGATTCCAGGAACCGAAGCAATGAAATTTGCTCTTGGGGAAAATCCTAAACGGTTTCATGGACTGGAACAAAAGCGTATGCCCTGGACAAGAATGGGAACAGCGGCACTGTTAAGAGAAACCTTATTTAATGCCAAAAAATACTCTGACAGGCTAAAAGAGGCTGAAACAGATCCCTCTAAGGCTCCGGAGCCCAACTTCAAACTGGAGGCCCTGGTCAATGTGGTTCGCGGTAAACAGCGTGTCCGGATCCATTGCCATAGAGCCGATGATATCATGACTGCTATACGTATTGGAAAAGAGTATGGTCTGGATTTCACCCTGGAGCATGCTACGGAAGGTTATAAGATTGCCGATGTCATAGCTAACAACCATGTTACTTGTATTGTCGGTCCCTTACTTCTTCCTCCAGTGAAACAGGAAGTCTGGGATCTAAAGCTGGAAAATCCTGCACTATTGACAGATGCTGGCGTTAAAGTCTGTCTTACCGCAGATACCGGAAGCGAAACCGCCTGGCTTCCAATGCAGGCAGGCCTTTTACTCCGCCGCGGAATGAGTGAAGAGGATATTTTTAAAGGATTAACGATCTACCCGGCAGAGGTATTAAATCTTGATCACCGGATCGGTTCCCTGGAACCCGGAAAAGACGCTGATATTGCAATTTTTGATGGCCATCCTCTGAGCAATATGACGCTTTGCCGTATGACCATGATCGATGGCCAGATCGTACATAATACATTATGATCCCCGGTTTCCCTGGATCATAGACCTTTATGATCCTAAAAATAAAATACTCAAAGGAGGAGATTTATGAGGAAAAAAAGCAGAATAACCGCACTGGTACTGGCAGCTGTCATGGCATTGACCGCATGTTCATCTAAGCCAGATTCCACAGCCACATCCGAAGCAGACAAATCGATTGCAGCGGGCACCGAATCTGGCAGCGCGTCAGGAGCGGAGGCTGGCAAACCTGCATCCACCAATGACAACGGAGAAAAGGTTTTAAGAATTGGTACCTACATGCCAGTCACTACACTGGTCCCATGGAAAACCACCTCTGATGGAGATGGATATATTATCCGGCAGATCTATCACACCTTGTTAGAGATGAATAAACAGTCGGAATTTGCTCCGGGTCTTGCCGAATCCTGGGAATGCAGTGACGATGGAAAAGTTTGGACTTTCCATTTAAGAGATGATATTTACTGGCAGACTGGAAACGATCTGTTTGGAGATGAGAAGGTTCAGGTTACTGCGGAAGATGTAAAATTCTCATTTGAGTATTATCTGGATCCCGCTCACGAGTCAGTCCGCTATACAGGTCTTGCAGACACGATTGATAAAATCGAGGTCGTAGATGACTTTACCATTAAGTTCTACACCAAGAATACTGATGTTTTATTTGAATACAAAATGTATCAGAACTACATCATCCCCAAAAAGGGAATCGATGAAAATTGGGATTTTGCAGCCTTCCCGGTTGGATCTGGTGCTTATAAGTTTGTTGAACATGTAGTAGATACCCGAGTGCTTCTGGAAAAAAACAAAGACTTCTGGCTGGATCCCGCGCTGGATAAGATCGAGTTCAAGATCATTACTGACAAATCAGTTTCTGCTATTGCCCTCCAGAATCAGGAGATCGATATTACTCTGGCATTGCTTCCCACAGATATACCAGCAGTGCTATCCAAAGACTTTTTAACCATTGATAACACTGGAGGCTCTTTAAGATGGATCGGCTTTAACTGTAAGGACGAACTGTTCCAGGACAAAGAATTAAGAAGAGCACTTACCATGGCTGTTGACGTAGAAGGCGCTGTAAAAGCTGTTTACGCCAATGACGCGGGGATCGACCTTGCGATCCGTGGATATTCTGTCGTTACCCCGGAACGTCCCGGCTATGATGGAGAGCTGTGTAAAGCGGAAACACCAGTCTATGACCCCAAGGCCGCACAGGAGAAGCTGGAGAGCATTGGCTGGAAGAAGGGCTCTGATGGAATTTACGAAAAGGATGGCCAGAAACTGAAATTTACACTTCAGGTCGGAAATAATGATTCAAACCGTGAAAAAATGGCAGTTATCGTTTCTTCACAGTTAAAAGCTATCGGCGTCGATTGTACAGCCCAGACCGTTGAATGGGGTACACACTCATCCGATATTAAAAATGGAAATGTACAGATGTATATCCTGGGCGGATACAGCAACCTAGATGGCCCGTTAAGATTGATGCATTCCAACGAAACCGTTTTTTCACCCAACTGTGGTTATGCGGACCCTGAACTCGATTCCGTCCTTGATGAGGCATGGAGAACGGTTAATTACGATGCTCGTTGCAAGCTGATTGCAAAAGCAAGCGCAATGTTTGCTTCAGGTACGGCACACCTGGCAGACTGGTATGAATACTCCCAGACCGGATACAATGTGCGCGTAAAGGATTTTGATTATGCCACTGTTTACCAGCCGCTTTGCAGCAGTCAGAGAAATGTTACAGTAGAGTAACGCCAGAGATCAGCATGCGTAGGCGGGTTTCGCGTTTCGCGAAACCCGCTTTCTGTAAAGGAGAAGTTATATGTGGACATATATTATTAGGAGAATATTTCAAGCGATTCCAACGCTTCTGGTCACTTCATTAAAGATGCCTTACACGGTGATCTCGGAACATCCTACGCTACAAATCAACCGGTATTTGAAAGCGTAATGATCCGAATGCCGGCAACATTTAAACTAGCCGCTTTTTCTATGGTTTTATCCCTGCTGATCTCTGTTCCTCTGGGAACACTGGCGGCTTTGAAACACAACAGCATCTGGGATTCCATTGCCACGGCTCTTGCAACCATTGGCGTATCCCTTCCCAAGTTCTGGTTCGGACTTGTATTGATGATCTATCTCTCTCTGAAATGGGGACTGCTTCCCAGTACAGGATCCGCCGAACTGACCGTAGATGGACCCATAGAATTTTTAAAATATATTATTATGCCAGGTTCTTCTCTGGCTCTTGGAATGGCTGCCACCCAGACCCGAATGATCCGTTCCAGCATGCTGGATGTCCTGGGTCAAGATTATGTACGTTATGCCCGAAGTAAAGGGCTGAAGGAAAAAGTAGTAATCTGGATGCATGCATTTAAAAATGCCATGATCCCTGTGATCACTGTTGTCGGTTCAGAAATCGGAGGACTCCTGGGCGGCGCAGTTGTTACAGAGTCCATATTTTCGTGGCCCGGTGTCGGTCGTCTCGCTGTAAATTCCATATCTAAAAGAGACTACCCAATGATTCAGGGAATTACTTTGCTTTTATGTACAAGCTATCTGGTGATCAACCTGATCATTGACATTGTCTATGCATGGGTAGATCCCCGGATCCGCCTTGATAAAAAATCATAGGAGGGAAATATATGGCAGAAAATAATAAAAACCAAAATATGATCGGCGAAGATTCCCTCCCCGTTACAAGTTATTGGAAGGATGTTGTACGTCGTTTCTGTAAAAATAAAATTGCCGTTATAGGCCTGATTGTCCTGTGTATTATCATCATCCTATGCGCCGGGGCCCCATTATTTACCAGCTACGATCCCGTGGTAGATATGGACTTTATGAATATGCTGGCTGCCCCTGGCAGTGAAGGACATCCTTTAGGTACAGATGACCTTGGACGTGATATCTGGTGCCGTCTTCTTTATGGAGGCCGCAGCTCCCTGATCACTGGTCTCTCCGTTTCCCTGCTTGCTGCTGCCATTGGAGTCGTGATCGGGTTATACAGCGGATACTTCGGCGGCGTAATCGAAAGTCTTTTGATGCGTTTTACCGATATCATGCTGTCCTTCGCATTCCTTATAGTAGCCATCGCCATCATGTCGGTACTTGGCCCTAGCCAGCGTAATATCATCATCGCCCTCGCCATTACAAGCTGGCCAAGGTTTGCCAGACTTACCAGAGGACAGGTACTCGCTGTAAAAAATTCAGAATATGTGGAAGCGGCAAAGGTCGGAGGCTTCAAAAATACCCGGATCATCTTCCGTCATGTACTTCCTAATTGTATTGGTCCCTTGATCATTCAGGGTACATTATCCGTCGGAGGCGCTATCCTCTCTGCTGCAAGCCTCAACTATCTGGGCCTGGGCGCAGATGCTGCCTCTCCAGATTGGGGCATGATGTTAAGTCAGGGCAGAAATTACCTTCAGACTGCATCGTATCTGACAACGATTCCCGGATTGGCAATTTCCGCTACGGTTCTGACCATGAACTGGATCGGAGACGGAATGCGGGACGCATTTGATCCTAAGATGAGAAAGTAGGTGTATGAAATATGACAAATGAAAATTGCCTGGAAGTGAAAAATCTGCGAACCTGGTTTCATACACCAGAGGGCATTGTAAAATCTGTCGATGGGATTTCTTTTTCCATTGAACGCGGAAAAACACTTGCACTGGTAGGAGAATCTGGATGCGGAAAAACAATTACATCCTTATCTCTGATCAAGCTTCTTCCTGAGACAGCTGAGCTTCATGCGGATTCCATCATACTAAATGGACGTGATGTTACGAATCTCAATAAAAACGAAGCACGGAAAATACGAGGGGCAGAAATTTCCATGATATTCCAGGAGCCAATGACCTCCCTCAATCCCGTATACCGAATCGAAAGACAGCTGGGTGAAGTATTTCGGCTTCATAATCCCGGTATTTCCTCTGCCGAAGTAAAACAGCGTTCCATAGAAATCTTAAAGAAAGTCGGGGTTCCAAATCCCGAAGAACGGCTTAAAGTATATCCTCATCAGCTCTCTGGCGGTCTTCGCCAAAGAGTAATGATCGCCATTTCCCTGGCGTCCAATCCACGAATGGTCATTGCTGATGAGCCTACAACCGCCCTGGATGTAACGATTCAGGCCCAGATCCTGGACCTGCTCAAACAGCTGCAAAAAGATATGAATATGTCTATTCTCCTGATCACTCATGATTTTGGCGTGGTTTCCCAGATTGCCGACCGCGTTGCTGTAATGTACGCCGGCCGGATCGTTGAGGAAGGTAAGATGGAAGATGTATTTACAGATCCATGGCATCCCTATACCAAGCTCCTGATCCTTTCCATTCCAGGAATTAAGGTAACACGCGGAAACCGGCTGGAATCTATCCAGGGATCTGTTCCCAATCCGCTTAAATTCCCGAAGGGATGCCGGTTTGCACCGCGTTGTCCTTATGCCAAAGACATTTGCCATAAACAGCAGCCTCCGGAAATCGTTTCCGGCGACAGACGAGTAAGCTGTTTTTTAAGGGGGGACCAGCATGAAGGATGAAAAAAACATATTAAAAATTGAAGACCTGAAAGTATATTTCCCTATTAAAAAGGGTGTTCTGCAAAAAACGGTCGGACATGTAAAGGCTGTTGATGGCGTAACTCTGAATATCCGCCGGGGAGAGACCCTGGGATTAGTAGGAGAATCCGGCTGTGGAAAAACTACCATCGGCCGCTCTATCGTCCGGCTGAATACACCTACCAGCGGACGTATTCTTTATGACGGACAGGATATCCTGTCTTTAAAGGGAGATGATTTAAGAAAGATACGAAGAAAACTTCAGATCATCTTTCAGGATCCATACTCTTCCCTCAATCCAAGACATACGGTTCAGAATACGATCACAGAGATCCTCACAGTACAAATGGGAATGACTCCTGCCCAGGCTGAAGACCGCATGGAAGAGCTGTTGGATCAGGTCGGTCTGAATAAGGCTTATGCATTACGCTATCCTCACGAATTTTCCGGCGGACAGAGGCAGAGAGTTGCTATTGCAAAGGCCATAGCATTACAGCCAGAATTTCTTGTATGTGATGAAGCTGTTTCCGCTTTGGACGTGTCCATCCAGTCTCAGATCATCAACTTATTGATGGATCTGAAGGGTGAATATGGGGATATGACCTATCTCTTTATCTCACACGCCCTCAATGTAGTTGAACATATCTCTGACAGGGTAGCTGTTATGTATCTGGGAAAGATCATGGAATTTGCAGATAACGAAGAGTTATTCAGTCACGCCGCACATCCCTATACCCAGGCATTGCTGTCAGCCATCCCGATCCTATCGGGAAGAAAAGCCCGTGAACGCATTATCCTCAAAGGAGACGTACCAGGAGCCGCTCATATTCCATCTGGATGCCGCTTCCATACACGATGTCCATATGCTACGGAAGAATGTACGAAGAAGGAGCCCGAACTGAAGGATATTGGCAACGGTCACCTGGTGGCCTGTCTCAAGGTATAAATTTTCATAAAACCGTGGTACATGGATTCTTAAGTATCTATGAGACCACGGTTTTTTGTATTTTCATATATTACCGTCTTCATTCTTATATAAAAATGTGATGATAAATACTAAACCTGAATTATTCATGATAATTCATTTCAATGCGGTCAATGCCGCATAGTTGCTTGTATTTTTGATATTTCTTACTTTCACTTAACAGGTGAAGAAATTTTCATAGAAAAAGAATTTCAAGTTTGTTAAAATTTAGGATTCTTCCGTAAAAAAGTGTATAGTACTGGTAAAAGCATACTGGAAATGGTATACTATCTGCATCTTGTTTGATAAGGAGTACCACCATGACAAATGCTGTTGCAAATAGTTTGCTATTAGCTCAGTTCTATCCTGAAAATTTAATGATTGAATCCGTACTTGTCGAAGATAACGAGATTCATATTAAAATGCGCTCGCAAACCCATAAATGTAACTGCCCTAAATGTATGATGGAGTCTTCAAGTCTGCATGCAACACATCATCGCAAAGTTCAGGATTTACCAATTTACGGAAAAAGAGTAATACTTGATCTTAATCTCTATGAGTTTAATTGTGTCAATCCGGAGTGTTCGATAACATCATTTACGGAAACTTTTGAGGATTTTTTAAATAATTACAGCCACATGACCGAACGGCTGACTGATCTGATTACCACTTTGGCACTTGAAACCAGCTGAGAAAGTTGTGCTAGAATTCTGAAATTCATGAAAAAGAATTATATCCACCTACTTGATATAGTGTATGGTTTGGCTGTTGTTGTGTGTTTATATCTGACATTCACCAGTGAATCATTAGATATCAACAGTATCATGATTAATGGTGCACTTTTTACAATTGTATCTATAAATGAGTAAATCCTAAATTTTGCACAAAAGAAAGACACCCTCTGCTGAATGATGTATAATTGAAGTGCGACCAACAACCTACTCATTCAAACAAGGGGGTGCCTGTTGCAAACATTATACATCATTCCAATAAAATTTACAATTACTTTAAAGCTCTCAACCTCAACTGTTTTTTATCCGATATTTACCTGCAGCATTTTATGGCTATCATTCTTTCTGTCTTTTTGTGTGGATACCGTGGCAAAACAACAGATTTCGCCTTGACCAGCCAACATCATAGAACGACTGTGGCTCACTTCCTGAATCAGGGAAAGTGGAATGATTTCCTTGTTCAGGATGCCCTAAGAAACAGCGTTGCGTATTTGATCTACCGGGAGGCGACTATTTCCGGTCAGCCTATCTTTTGCATCGTGGATGATACGATTGCTTCCCATACAAAGCCTTCGCCACAGGCTTTGCATCCAATCGAAGCTGCGTATTTTCATCAATTTCATCTGAAAGGCAGACAGGATTATGGGCACCAGATCGTGTCCGTCATGCTTGCCTGCAATGGAATCACTCTGAATTATGCCGTTATTCTGTATGATAAAACAAAATCAAAGGTCCAGATCATACAGGATATCGCTGCAGAACTTCCTATTGCACCAGTAGTTTCCTACCTCCTTTGTGACAGCTGGTATACTTCAGCCAAAGTCATGGATTGCTTTGCTAAAAAAGGATTCTACACCATAGGGGCTTTAAAAACCAACCGAATCCTCTGTCCCTGCAGAATCCGTCAGAAAGCCAGTGCATTTGCCCTTCACTTGCGGAAAACAGACCCAAACATCAGCCTTGTGACCGTTGATAAAAGGCAGTTTTACGTATACCGGTATGAAGGGAATCTGAATGATGTTCCCAATGCAGTGGTTCTACTGAGCTATCCATCACCATGTTTTGGGATTCCAAAAGCACTGCGGATCTTTGTTTCAACGAATGCAGCATTATCCACGCAGGAAATCCTGAGACTTTATACCCAACGCTGGAAAATTGAACTGTTTTTCCGACAAAGCAAGAAAAAGCTTGGTCTGGATAAATATCAGCTGCGTTCCCAAAAAGGAATCCAGAGATACTGGCTGATGATGTCATTTGTCCATTATATGTGTTGCACTTGCAAAGGAACCTATTGCTCTTTTGATGAAGGCTATACCTATATGCAACAGGAGTTGAAAGCAGAATATTTGAAGCATCTGTTTCGGGTAATAAAAAGCGGTGCCACTTTTGAAGAGGTCTTAGAGGTTGCAGGGTAACTTTGTGCATTTTTTGATATTTGCTCATTTATAGTTGAAAAAATAAGATAGGATAAATTATGATGAAAAAAATATTATATTTTCTGCTCTGCCTGCTCCTCAGTCTGAACATTCCGGCTCCCGGACAGGCACTTGCAGCCGCAAAATGGCCCTCTGATGCAGCTGTCTCGGCCGACGGTGCGATCCTTATGGATTCCGGTTCCGGCGCGATCCTCTATGAAAAAAACTCCAGACAGTCCTACTACCCCGCCAGCATAACGAAAATACTGACCGCTCTGGTCATCATTGAAAACTGCGATCTCGATGACACAGTGACCTTCTCAAGTGCTGCCGTCAACACCCTTGAGCCCGGTGCGTCTATTCTGGGCGCCCGTGCCGGAGATCAGATGAGTGTGCGGGATTGTCTTTATGCCCTTCTCCTCCAGTCTGCAAATGAGGTAGCCAACGCCCTGGCGGAGCATTGCTCCGGAAGTATCGAAGCCTTCGCCGAACTAATGAACAGCAAGGCGGCTTCCCTTGGGTGCGTCAACTCAAATTTTGTAAATCCCAGCGGACTAAATGACCCCGATCACTACACCTGTGCGTATGACATGGCTCTGATCGCTCAGGCCTGCTTTGCAGACCCGGTTTTCGTTGAGATCGATTCCACGACATGGCATGATGTCCCGGCCGGGCAGCTGAAGCAGTATCCGGATGGATGGAGATACTATGCCCACCACAGGATGCTGAAAAAGAATGATTCTGCCTATTACAGCGGCATCATCGGAGGAAAGACCGGATACACCTCTCTGGCGGGAAATACACTCGTCACCTGTGCCCAGAGAGACGGAATGAAGCTGGTCACCGTTGTTTTAAACGGACATCAGACTCACTACTCCGATACGAAGGCCCTTCTGGACTTTGGCTTCCAAAATTTTAAATCTGTGGCTGTCGCGGATAATGACAGTACGTATCAAAAGATCGAGCAGGATCTCTCCATCAACGGGATCTTCCCGGGAGACACCCTCCGGCTCTCCGTCAACAAAAACAGTGTTGTCACACTCCCCGCCGAGGGAGATTTTTCCGATGTGACCTCCACTCTGGACTACGAGCTGACCGGTACTGCCCCCGATTCTGCGATCGCCTGTATTGAATACATGTATGGGGATATAAAGATCGGACAGGCCTATTTGGAGGCCATACGGGAACCCGGCTACACTCTGCCTGATGATCCATCTGCCTTTACCGAGGAGACCTCTGCTTTTACCGAGGAAACCTCTGCGGCAGAAACAGGCGCCACCCTCCGGACAGAGGAAGCCGAAAGCAAAAAAAGCTCTGACAACACCCAAAAACCAAAGCTCCTTCCCATTTTAAAGAAGGTACTGATCGCAGCCGCCGGACTTGGTGCGGTTGCCGCCCTTATCTTCGGGATCCTTGCTTTTCGGGAACATAAAGAACGAAATGAGCGGATCCTGCGCCAGCAGCGCCGTGAAAACCGCTTAAAGAGATGGGGCTATTCTACCACAGAATTTGACAAGATAATGGAAGATCATATCCGCTCCCGGTCGACTTATAAAAAGCCCGGCTTCCGGGATCGCTTCCGACGAAAATAGTTTCGATAAAAAAACAGTGAGGACACCGCAAAGGCTGATGATCCGCGGTGCCCTCATTCTTATATCCGGTCAACTACCCATCACCTAAAGGTAATGGGCTTGTAACTGCCTAGTCGTACTAACGGCTTGCACCTCCGACCTTTAATCCCCGATAGATATTGCTATCTAAAGTGGCGTTACATCATAGGGT